>Ga0190293_1000955_pt1 | contig 10263 bp, 9 predicted proteins | sample 48693001_MG_FD_161671 | JGI IMG/M metagenome (GOLD analysis project Ga0190293, IMG submission 161671) | Hydrothermal vent microbial mat bacterial communities from Southern Trench, Guaymas Basin, Mexico - 4869-30-0-1_MG | ecosystem: Environmental > Aquatic > Marine > Hydrothermal vents > Microbial... | reverse complement strand
GCAGTAAATACTCCGGTCTTCGAATATAAATAGTATTACAATTATTCTACTGTAACTGATTTGGCGAGGTTTCTCGGTTTGTCGATGTCGCAACCTCTTTTTTCGGCTATGTAATATGCGAACAATTGAAGAGGAATAATGTTCAGGATCGGCTGGAGTAACGGTAATGTCCTCGGAACGGCAATAATATCATCCGCGATGTTCTTGACTTTTTTCTCACCTTCATTTGTGATCGCCAGGATCTTTCCCTCCCTTGCCTTGATCTCCTCCATGTTACTGAGTATTTTTTCAAGAACCAGGTCATCAGTTGCAATTGCAACGGTCGGAAAATTTTCATCTATAAGGGATATCGGTCCGTGCTTCATTTCCCCGGCTGCATATCCTTCAGCATGAATATATGAGATTTCTTTAAGTTTCAGAGCACCTTCCATCGCTGTAGGGAAATTAAACAATCTCCCGATATACAAAAAGTCATTATAAACAGAATACTTAAGAGCAATCTCCTTTATCATTTTGGCATTACTCAATATCTCTCTTATCTGATCGGGAAGCTTTTTTATGGCATTGATTATCTCTTTTCCTTCGGTAAATGACATCCCCTGATATCTGCCGATAAGAAGAGCTATTAATGTCAGTATCACAAGTTGAGATGTGTAGATCTTAGTTGAAGCGACTCCGATCTCCGGTCCGGCATGGTTATAAACACCTGCATCTGTTAGCTGGGGAATAGATGTCCCGACTCCGTTCACTATACCGAGTAGAAGGGCACCTTTTCTTTTTGCCTCCTTTAAGGCGGCTAAAGTATCGGCAGTTTCACCCGATTGGGATATAGCAAGTACTGCTACATTCTTATCCAGTTTTAGTTTTCTGTATCTGAATTCAGATGCCACTTCGGTCTCTACATTCAGTTCAGTCAATTCCTCAAAAATATAACGTCCGATAAGGCCGGAATAATAGCTGGTGCCGCATGAAATGATTATCAGCTTTTTCATATTCTTAAGTCTGTCAATAACAGGTTCAAGGCCACCGAGTTTGGATACACCTTCACTCTCTATCATTCTGCCCCTGAAGGCATTCTCTATGGTCTCAGGTTGTTCGAAGATCTCTTTAAGCATGAAGTGTTCAAACCCTTTTTTATCATTTGTATACATATCTGAATCAACAAATTCAACTTTCTTTTTAAGGATCTCATTGCTCAGATTTTTTATATAATAATCATCACTATTGAGAACAGCCATCTCATCATCACTTAGGATTATCATCTGGTTTGTATAAGGAGAGAGAGCTGTGGAGTCAGACGCGGCAAAATATTCATTTTCACCGATCCCGATAATGATAGGGCTTCCTCTCTTGACGACAACGATCTTATGATCGACTTCAGAATGTATTGCAGCTATTCCGAATGCACCATCAAGTTTTTCGATAGATTTTAGGACAGCTGACTCAAGATCACCCTTGAAATTCTGTTCGATAAGGTGAGCGATCACTTCAGTATCAGTGTCGGATGTAAATTTATGTCCTTTTTCAATAAGTTCTTCTTTTATCTCCAGATAATTCTCAATTATTCCATTGTGCACTACACTTACTTTATTATTACAGCCGAATTGCGGGTGGGCATTGGCCTCTGAAGGTTTCCCGTGAGTTGCCCATCTTGTATGAGCAATTCCGAAAGTTGCCTCTGATGATGAATCTGCCAATTTGGTTTCCAGGTTTGAAACTTTTCCCTTGGATTTGACCATGAAAGTATTATTGTTTTCCACCACTGCAAGTCCTGCTGAATCATATCCCCGGTATTCAAGCTTTTTCAGCCCATCTATCAGGATAGGTATTACTTTTTTTTTACCTGTGTAACAAATAATTCCGCACATATTTCCTCCGCTATGAGAAGTGAGTCAATTGTTGTTTTCCGGTAGGATAAACGTTAAATCCGATTCCGAATAATTTTTTATGATCAAGAAGGTTCCTGCCATCAAAAATAAAGGCAGGTTTCTCCATGGATTTGTAGATCTGCGAATAGTCCAGATCTTTGAATTGATCCCACTCGGTCGCAATAACTAAGGCATTCGAATTTGCAGCAGCCTTATAGGGGTCAGTTTCATATGTTATATTTCCATCAATTCCTTTCAGATCGATCTTTGCATTCTCGATCGCTTTAGGGTCGTGAATTGTAACCCTTACGTTTTCGTCAAGAAGGGCTTTGGTGATATCAATTGCCGGCGATTCCCTTGTATCTCCCGTATTGGCTTTGAATGCAAAACCGAACAATGTGATTTTCTTACCTGCAACTGTATTGAACATTTCCTTAATGATCTTACGGACGAATCTTGATTTTTGATATTCATTCATTGTCACAACAGATTCCCAATAATCCGCAACTTCATAAAGTCCGTAACTCTTTGCAATATAGACCAGGTTGAGAATATCTTTCTTAAAACAGGATCCTCCGAACCCTACACTTGTCTGAAGGAATTTGTTACCGATCCTTGAATCACTTCCAATGGCATGAGCGATCTCTGAAATATCAGCATCTGTTTTTTCACAAAGTGCTGAGATCGAATTGATAGAAGATATCCTTTGCGCCAGAAATGCGTTTGCAATCAGTTTGGATAATTCCGATGACCATAAGTTTGTGGTAATGATCCTTTCTTCAGGGATCCAGTGCCTGTAAATGTCGGTGATCTCTTGTGAAGCACTATTCCCTTCTTTAGTATCATGAGCTCCTATCAATACCCTGTCAGCTTCAAGAAGATCTTTTATTGCAGTCCCTTCAGAAAGAAATTCAGGATTTGAAATTACTTCGAATTTTATATTCCCGCTATGCATTTTCAAGATCCTTTCCATAGCTTCAGCGGTTCTTACCGGTAATGTGCTTTTTTCAACAATGATCTTATCGCTTTGTGCATGCTTAACTATCTGATGTGCTGTCGCTTCCCAATATTGCAGGTCTGAAGCCATCCCTGCTCCCTCACCGAAAGTTTTTGTTGGAGTGTTTACTGACACAAAAATGATATCAGCCTTAGTTATATTCTCTTCTGTATTTGTTGAAAAAAACAAATTCTTCCCTCTCCTTTCTTTTACAATTTCCAATAATCCCGGTTCGAAGATGGGGAGATCATCTGAGTTCCAAGCATTGATCCTCTCCTGATTTATGTCAACAACATCAACTCTGTATTCGGGGCATTTCAATGCGATAACAGCCATGGTCGGGCCACCGACATAACCGGCGCCAATACATAATATTCTCTTCTTAAACTCCATACTCTCTCCTAAGTGGCAGTTATATGTTTAAATTCCTATTTTATCATATAACCAATTAAATTGAAAAATGAGATGTTATAAAATCATTGAACGAATTCAGTTTATCTAGTATAATAAAAAAATGAGACCTTACTTAATATTTTTGCTTTCCTGGCTGATCCCCGGCTCCGGCCATCTTGTCCATAAAAAATATACTAAAGCATTGGTGTTTTTTTCAGGAATTCTCCTCCTTGTCATCCTGGGGATTATCATGGAAGGAAAGTTTTTCCTCCCCTATACTGAAACATCCAATAATTACGGAGTTGTACAGAGACAATTTCATCCACTTCTTATTCTGGGTTTCCTTGGTGATATCGGACTTGGGTTGTTTAATATTATTGTAAACATGCTGGGCTTTGCCAAAGGTAATATTGAGGCGGTCACATACCACTACGGAACTACTTATCTGGTATCAGCAGGCCTTTTGAATTATCTGGTAGCTCTAAATGCATTTGATATTGCAAAGAAAGGGGGAAAAAATAATGTTTAAAAGCCATCTGATCTCGATGCTGGTTTTTTCAGGCATCGTTTCCACTATAATTGCATTTATCAGATTTGATGATTCGGGAAAGATAAAAAAAGAGGGTATCAAGCTTTTCCTGTATATGAGTATTGGAATAATTGCGGGCAGCTGGATAGTTAATTTCCTCTGATACTGATAGTCATATTTCCATCATTCGAGAAATTTCAAAAATCAGAAGATCAACTTTCTATTAAAGCAGATCAGAAGCTTATTCCGATGCCGCCAAAATATGAGAGACCTCCCAGATCTACTTCTCTTCCGGAAACATCATATGTTAATTGAATATATTTTACTTTCATGTCGATGAAAAGTTTACCGAAATAGAATCTGAACCCGCCTTCTCCGAAAAAACCGGTACTGCTTTCATCAATAGTACCGATAAAGTTCTCTTCTTTTAACATATAATATCCGGCACCCAAACCTAAATAGGGCTTAAATTTACTTTTCCCGAGGAGGATCCTGATCCCGGCTTCAGCCGGCATAATTGTGAGTGTAGTAGCTTTCGGGTCGAATTCGAGTTTACCCTCGACCTTAAAGTAGTCTGAGTGAACAAACATTTCAAGTGTTTTGCCAAGTTTAAATGCAAAATCTATGCTGTAGGCAATATTGTTAGCTCCATAAACTGTTTCAAATATTTCTTCAGATATGTTCCTTATGCCGCCACCAACTATTATTGAAAATTTGCTTTGATTAATCATTCCGGACATTTGAAATGTTGCGATCATTGTGATTATAATAAAGATCAGGGACAGTTTTCTCATAATTCCTCCACTTGAAAAATTATATCAGCAGAATCTCAAAAAATCAAACTTATTTAAGCTCAATATATTTTGAAAAAATTGTTGTCTTATTTGCATTCATATCTTTTGCGGTGATCTCAAGCTTGAAGAAACCTTTTATATCAGGGATTATTTTGAGAGATATTTTTATCGGGTCTTTCTCAGCTCTTAATGTGTTGTCTTTGTCCATAACTGTTTTCAAATCCTTGTCCACAATTTTTATCTTAACTTTTATGATCCCGGTTTTCTTCTCCTCCCCGGATTTTTTAAAACCGGAAATTGAAAATGAAAGATCCCTTCCGGAAACTTTTACTTCAGAAATATTAATTTTCGGTTCTAATGCCAGCTTGATAAGCAGATCAATTTCCTCAGGGTGGAATTTTTTCTTATAAAACAATTCTGCCTTTTTATCACCTATATCAATTTCTATTTTCTTTTCACCCTTTTTTCCGTTAAATTTATAGATAATGAAATAATAATTATCAGATTTTTTCAATATTGAATCTATCCCTTTTTCAAAATCATTGGTCTTAATGCTTACTCCTCCTGTAGATCTGGAAATATCTCTCAGAATGCCGTCAAGATCGGGGGAGACGGAATCTGCTTCAATGCCACTCTGCCTGAATGAGTTAAAGAGGATAAGATTGTAACTTATATTTGCACCTTTAAAAGGTGAAACAAGCTGTTCCGTGTCAAAGTTATCAGAAAGGAGCATCGATTTATCTATTCTATTAATTTTGCTTGATATTGATGAAAATGATGAGGATTCTGAAGTTCCCACCCATCGTGAAATATAATCATATATATATCGCTTTGCTAAATCATATTTCTTTAATGAAGGGATAACTTCCCTTTGCTGGAAATTAATAAAATATTTTTCTCCAGGATATTTTTGAGAGAGAAGAGCAAATACCCCATAATATTTTCCTATATCCGGGATGAGGAATTTTGATTTGAAGTTCAGCCATTCACTGCTGTAGAAATTAAGAAATTTAAAAGTATTTGATGAGAAAGGGTTTGAGTCCTTCGCATTTGGAATGAAATCCAGAAATTTTTGAATAATACTGAACAATTGTTCCCTTGCTAATTCTTTTATTCTTTTGTACTTAAATGAATCTTCTTTTACGATCTTCTCAATATCTGAGATTATATTTTTTTTTAACTTGTCTGTTCGAATCCTGTAAACTTTTACAGGAGACCAGATGATAAGGTTATCCTTAAGCCTGAGAACTTCATTAATAAAAAATTCAATCCCCTTAGTTATATTCTTACCATAATCGGTCAGGTTAAATTGAAGAATGAAATTTCGCCTTTCTGAAATATCGTTAATTGACCTTTCACCTGTCAGGAGTTCTTCGACTGTTCTGACCTTGCCGTTTATCTTCAATGTGAAATCTTCCTTAGACAACCCTTTCAGGTATTCACTTCCCTTGTAGATCCTTACCGGTATTTTCAGATAAATATCATCTGCCGAACAGATCGTTCCCGTTGCCAGAAACAACATTATTGTTAAAATTATTATATATTTTTTCATTTTGTCTCCATTGTTTGAAACCGAGTATAAAACTATATGTTTTTATTATCAACAAATATTTTTATTTTCTATTGTCTGATCTCAGGAGGCTCACAAGTTGAGTTCTGCTCTTAATATTCAATTTTTTATATATATTGTAAAGGTGATTTTTCACTGTTCCAAGAGAGATATATAATTCTTCTTCAATTTCTTTATTACTTTTTCCCTTCAGGATCAATTTTATTATCTCCAGTTCTCTTTCGGTAATACCGTTATCAGCCATAAGCTTATCAGTACTGATTCCGTTAGCAATAGAGATCCGTCTGAGTTTTTTCCAAAGGTATAAAATCAGAGAAATAAGAATGATTATGATCATAGCTATAATGATTTTATACAATATAGTTCTGGTGAATGAACTCTTTATAATAATTCTCAGGGTGTTTCCGTTTTCATTCCAAACAGAATCACTATTTGATCCTTTTACCTTAAAAGTATATTTCCCCGGTTTAAGTCCTTGATAGGTCATATAATTTTGAGTACCAAGATGTTTCCAGTCTTTGTCCAGTTCTTCGATCATGCATGCGAACTGATTCTTCCCGGGTGAAGTATAATCAAGGGCAGCAAAACTGATAGTTATAGTATTATAAATATGAGGGAGTTCGATTTCCGATGTTTTTGAGATATCATCACTTAGGATATTATCCATTCCCGGAAGGTCAGAACTTCCGAATATTTTTAGCCCTGTAAATACGATAGGAGGACGGCGTGTATTAGTGCTGAGTTTGTCAGGAGAGAAGAAATCAATCCCCTTTGTACCTCCGATATAAATTTTATTATCAGAATTTTTCACTAATGAATTTAAAGTAAAAACTGTGTTCCGGAGGCCTTCGTACTCATCAAAATTTCTGAATATTCCTGATTTTATTATGTAACTGGAAAGTCCTGCTTGAGTTCCGATCCATAATCGTCCCTTCGGTTCTTCGATAATAGATACAATATGATGATCTGGAAGGCCTTCACTTTCGGTAAATCTGGTAAATTCTTTACTATTGGAATCAAAACGGTAAAGTCCGTTTTGTTTTGATCCGAGCCAGATTATTCCCGGATCGTTTTCTGATTCATATATAGCAAGAACAGCTAATTTCCCCTTCGGATTTCCCGGGTCAGGTAATTTGAAAAATTTGAACTGATTGCTCAGAATAGAATATTTCCCGAGGCCATTATTAGTTCCCAACCATAGTATTTCCTTTTCAGAGACCGATTGCCTTATTGTATATATTCTGTTTTTATCAGTATTATTTTTATATTCTTTCTCAAATTTATAATTAGTCAGGTTTAAATTCCTGACATCCAGTTTGTACAACCCTTCTCCAAACGTCCCTATCCACAAGTATTTCCCCTGAATCCCGGAGATTATAAATGCGGAAATATAGGCTGAATTGAAGTCAATGAATTTTTCCAGTGGAGATTGAAGTTTTGTAAAAATATCTTCTTTTGCATTGTATTTATTAAGACCCAAATTTGTTCCAATGAATAAAACATCCGGAGAAGAAGGATCAGAAGTGATGCAGGTGATATATCTTGGAGTTATGGAACTGACCGCAGGCCCATTCGAAATAAACGAATCAATAATTCCTGATTTCAATTGGATCTTGTTCAATCCACCACCAATAGTTCCTACCCAGAGATTATGCGGATCATCCTTATTTGAATAAAGTGAACCTATTACATTGGAACTGAGGCGGTAGCCCTCTTTTTCAGAGGAATTATAATTCCCGAAATATCTGTTTACCCTTTTTTCTACGTTTATACCGCCTCCGATGGTCCCTATCCATAACAAGCCGGATTTGTCTCTGAAGATATTCCAGATATAATTATTACTCAGTCCTGATTCAACATCCTTCTTTGTGTAATTAATAAATTTGTCTTCAAAAATTTTATAAACATATAATCCGGTCACAGTTCCTATCCAGATAAGATTATCATTTTCCGGATCATAATATATATAATTAATATTCCTCCCGGTAAGATTTACCTGACGAGTTTTCTCCATTCCGAAGGATTTCAGTTCTCCTGAATTCCTGTCAAACTTAATTATTCCTTTATCCCGGGTACCGAGCCAGAGATTTTTCTCCGCATCTTCGATGATGGTATGAATAAATTTATATTGAGGGCCGGATTCACTCTCATCGGTGGACCTTATCCTCTCTATAATTCCATTCTCTTCAATATATTTCCACAGTCCTTCACCCCATGTAGCTATCCAGATTGTTCCATTTGAATCTTCAAAGGACGACATTACCTTGTTTGAATTAATCAAATCCTGATCATCCGGATTGTTCTTGAAATTTTTGACCTTACCGGTAACATTATCAAGAAGGATCAGGCCGCTTCCTTTTGTGGAGATCCATAACCTTTTCTTTGAATCGCACATAATATGATTGATTAATTTTGAACTATCCGGATCATCGGTATATTCGGAAAAATTATAATTTTCAAACTTCATTTTCCGTGGATCAAATTTTGAAATTCCTCCCCCGAATGTAGCAACCCAGAGATTTTTTTCGCTATCTTCACATATCCAAGTAACAATGTTATGAGGGATAGAGCCTGAATCCTGAGGGTCATGAAAAAATTTTTTAAAATTGTAACCATCAAATCTATTAAGTCCATCCGATGTGCCTATCCATATATATCCTGAACTGTCCTGGAAGATCGAAAAGATCAAATCATTCGATAATCCGTCTTTTTTATTAAGATAATTAAATGAGAGGGTTGAATTCATTTCTCCTGCATAAACCGGGCAGAATATTAATAATATGGAAATTATAATAAGAGTTTTCATTTTTGTTGTAATGCTGATATACGGAAATTAGTTACTAATTGTTTAGGAAAAATGCTCCGGTTAGTTTAATAATTTAAAAGCTTCAAAATTGATTAATAGAGAACAATCACAACTAAAGTCACATACTCCAAAAAAATCATTACTTAATTCACATTTTTGAAAAAGTAACCAAAGTTATACATAAAAATTCAAAATTTACCGTATAAATATATCATGGAAAACATCACTGAAAAGAAAACGGAACGTTTAATGGTAAAACTTGGGAAGGAGTTTATTGTCCTGAAACTGGAAGAAATAGACTGGATAGAGTCTGAGCGAAACTATCTCAGGCTTTATAAAGGGGAGAGTTCCTTCCTGATCAGAAATACTTTGACTGATTTTGAGAAAAAACTCGATCCAAATATTTTCATTCGTGTAAACAGATCTACCATAGTTAATATAGATAGAATCAGAAAGATTGAATCGGATGTAAATTATAATTATTTTGTAGTAATGAACAACAATGTATCAGTAGTCTGGGGGAAGAAGTTCAGGAATAATTTAAAAAAGGTTCTTTACAATTAAAAGGATAAATATATGAAAAATGATAATCTCTTAACAATTGATGAAAATCCCGTGAACATTTCCGGTAATAATAATGAAGAATTAAAAAGTATTGATGATATTTCGGAAATTCTTGTTCGGGAATATCTCATGAAAAATATCTCGCGGGAAAATATTGCATTAAAAAGTTTTATAAATGATCTGGAACGGCGCATTATCAACTTTACACTGGTTTTAACAAATGGAAATCAAAAAAATGCATCCACAATACTTGGAATAAAAGAAACCTCTCTTTGTGAAAAAATAAAAAAATACAATCTTAAAAAAATAAAAAAAAGGGTCTCTTTAAACCTTGATATGCTGAACATGGGAGAAGAGGAGATAAGTCCCGACCTCTTTTCTTAGTAAGTGTAACTAATTTCCCTTGCCTGCCCAATACTCTCCATTGACTTTGCTTCAAGAGTTCAAAAGATTGTATCTAAAAATCCGGAAAAATGGATAAAAACTCTATACTCAGATTGAGAAAATATTTTATTGAACATCAATGATAATTTCAAGCAGATAATTGGTCGCTTCGTCCCTGATATTCTGAAATTCGTCCCAGAGCATAAAAATTATCCTGCTTCAGGAATTAGTCTTGCTCTATTTAATTTCATAAACTTAAAGGAGGTTTATATGAAAAAGCTATTCACATTGCTCGTAGCGATAGCAGTTCTTAGCGGACTGGTATTTGCACAGGGCTCAACATCAGACATCTACGGAA
>Ga0190293_1000954_pt1 | contig 10264 bp, 7 predicted proteins | sample 48693001_MG_FD_161671 | JGI IMG/M metagenome (GOLD analysis project Ga0190293, IMG submission 161671) | Hydrothermal vent microbial mat bacterial communities from Southern Trench, Guaymas Basin, Mexico - 4869-30-0-1_MG | ecosystem: Environmental > Aquatic > Marine > Hydrothermal vents > Microbial... | reverse complement strand
AAAACCCCGCAAAACGGGGTTTTTTATTATACTTATTTAGTAATTATCTATCTATTGTAACCAATGCCTATTGCAAAATCAACAGATGTTTTTCCATAAGTTTCATTACCGATTATTGATCCATAATCCACACCAGTATTATATATATCATCATAGAATGTATTAGTCGCTCCAAAAGAAATATATAGGTTTGAATTAATATTATATCTTCCTCCTACACCAATTGAGTTTGTCGTAAATGTATGGCTCAAATCACTATGGTATCTTGGTAATGCACCGGAGTTTAGGGTTCTTAAATAACCAGCGCTTAATTGCAATGATTCACTTAAAGCAAAATCAAATCCAACTCCAGCTTCCATCCCGTCTTTTAAATAATCTTCTTTGCCATCCCAGTCAACAGCTGTATTGAAATAATAATTCATATCAGCAACAAGACGCAAACTTGGAGTAACTGTAAATGCCACGCCAGCCCCTAACATCGCAGGCATATCAGCACCAGATTCTGCTCCATCAATAAAGATGCCACCGTCTTTACCCTCTACTGTTTCATTGGTTAATGTCATAGCTGCTTTCCCCTCGTAGCGCAAACCAATTGAAAAACCTTCCATCGGTGTTATATAGAGTCCTACTATTGGGGCAAATCCTGAACCAGTTTGTTCTGTATCAACTTCTAAGTCCGCTGTTGTAGCATCAAGCTCTCCAGCTTGTGCTGCATAGCCCGCTGCACCAGATGCATAAGCTCCCTGTATTTGTGCAATAGTCATTGCATCAATTTGAGCTTGGGGCAGTCCTAGATTTAACAATCCTCCTTCAACTTGTGCACGGGTTGTTGCATCAATAAAACCAGCTCCCTCAACTTGAGCTAAAGTATAACCACTAGCTCCGCCATCAATCAGTCCTTGTAAATTATTAGCACCCTGTGTAAGACTTGCAGAAACTCCACGTAAAATATCGCCTGGGATTACATCTCCGCCAGCGGTAGATACCATAATATCTTTCAGATGTCCTTTATATGTATTATTCGCCATAAAATAACGCGCACCACCAGCAACCGAAATCATATCATTTATTTTATATGATACAACTGCTTGTCCGCCTAAATATAATGAAGAACCCTCAAAATCAATGTCAAGGCTATATCCTGTTACACCTAAAGGAGCAAGCATCCCTTTCAATACTGACACCGGAGCTTCAAAAGAAGGCAGCCCGTCTTCATATACTGCACTACCACCTCCACCAATAGGAACTAAACCTGCTCCAATTGCCAGATCTCCCTTTTTATACGCAACATAAAAATTTGGAAAAACCGGTGCAAAGGTAGTTCCTTCAAAAGTATCACTGTTAAGGTATTCTACGTCACTCGTTATTGTTCTGGTTTGATAAATAGTTTGACTGCTCAAATAGAAACTCAATCCATCATTAAGATGTGTTAGTCCTGCAGGATTAAAATACACTGCGTCAACATCTGTAGATGCATTCCTATTCATCATACGGATAAAATCCGCACTTTGGTTTGTATTGGTTACTATTCCGCCGGCAAAAGCAAAACTAACAAGCAGTAACACAACTACAAAAATGGTACCTGTTTTTCTCATTTTCTTTATTCCTCTTTTGTTAATAATAAATACTTTTATCTTCAATATTGCCCCTCATAGAAACATAAAAGACTAATAAATATAATTATTTGGATTCTTAATAGCAAAGATAAAATATTTTATGAATCCTTCTTAAATATTGCTAATTATCTATTTTGATACTTTGACATATTCATTATGTTATTGTAACCTTACTTACTTAATTTTAATAAAATTTAGTGATTTTCAAAGCGCACCCAACTCCAAAGCCCACGGAAAATCAATCCCGATGAAACCCCCTACACAAAATATTTTTGTTATAGTCGGCGCCCAATGGGGCGATGAGGGAAAAGGTAAAATTACCGACTTCTTTGCTGGTAAAACCGATTACGTAGTTCGTTTTCAAGGCGGTAATAATGCCGGGCATACCGTTATCGTAAATGATGAAACCTTTAAATTGCATTTAATTCCATCCGGTGTTTTGTACCCAAATCCTGTTAGCATAATTGGGAACGGTGTAGTAGTCGATCCAAAAGTTTTATTAGCAGAAATTGCCGGACTGCAAAAGCGCGGAGTAAATCCTAACTTATTGGTAAGCGACCGCGCTCACGTAATTATGCCGTATCATATTGATATGGATATTGCAATTACGGAACACCAAGGAGCGCTTGCAGCAGGAAGTACCAAACGCGGAATTGCCCCTGTCTATGCCGATAAAATGTACCGCCACGGAATCCGAATGATAGATTTACTCGAACCGGAAATCTTCCGCGAAAAGCTAGAAAAATCCTATTTATTTAATAAAAATTTGGCAGAAAAATCGCTCGGCGGTAAAATTAGTTCTTCAATCGAATCAATATATGCTGATTATTTAGAATATGGTAAACAGTTAAAAAAATATATAGCTGATATCTCTACAATCCTTTACAATGCAAAAAAAGCCGGTAAATCCATTTTATTTGAAGGCGCGCAAGGCATTAGTCTTGATGTTGATCATGGTATCTATCCGCACACCACTAGCAGCAATACTGCTGCCGGGAATATGGCAGCAGGGTGCGGTGTTAGTTTTACCAAAATCGATAAAATAGTCGGCGCTGCAAAAGCATATGTTACGCGCGTTGGCATAAGTCCTTTTCCTTCTGAAATTGAAGGCGAAGAAGCAAAATCATTAAGAGACAAAGGCAACGAATACGGAACGACAACAGGGCGACCACGCCGCGTTGGTTGGTTGGATTTAGTTCAATTACGGCAGGCAGTTCGTGTAAATGGATTGACCGATATTGCGCTTATAAAACTTGATGTACTTAATGGTTTTAAAAAATTACCCGTTTGTATAGCTTATGATGTTAATGGCAAAATAATCACAGAGATGCCGGCAAGTCTTAGTGATTATAGAAACGCCAAACCAATATATAGAACCTTGTCCGGATGGGATGAGTTCAATGTTGAAAACGGAAGTGATTTTTCTTCTCTTCCAAAAAATATTTTAAACTATATAAACTTTATTGAAAACGAAGTTGACTGTCCCATCACAATCGTTTCGGTTGGTCCGCAACGCCATCAAACTGTAATAAAGTAGAATGGCATTCACAAAAGAAATCGTCGATTTCTCAAACCTAAGCAGGGATGAGATTCGCGACCGCTTACGTGAATTAAATATACCCCTTACTGTTGACGAAGCTTTAAAAATCCAAAATGATATGCTCGGCAGAGCTCCATCACTTGCTGAGTTGGTGTTGTTTTCAATCGAGGGTTCTGAACATTGTTCTTACAAAAGCAGCCGCAATCATTTAAAACAATTTATTACCGATGGACCGGACGTAATATTGGGCGCAAAAGAGGATGCTGGAGTTGTCGCTGTAGCAAGCGATAAAGAAGGTCATCGCTACTGCGTAGTGATAAGTCACGAATCGCATAATCATCCATCGCAAATTGTTCCGTACGAAGGTGCCGCAACCGGCATTGGTGGAAATGTTCGTGATGTATTATGTATGGGCGCAGAAGTAATCGCTTTGGCGGACGGATTACGTTTTGGTGATATAAAATCAAGTAAAAGTTTGTGGATTAATGAGGGGGTGGTTGATGGAATTGCCGGTTACGGAAACCCGCTTGGCATCCCAAATATTGGCGGAGACCTTTACTACGATGAAGGATATAATGAAAACTGTTTAGTGACAATTGTAACTCTTGGCATTGTGCGCGAAGATGAGATTTTACACTCATATGCTCCTAAAAATGCTGCCGGCCACGACATAATTTTAATCGGCAAACCAACAGACAATAGCGGTTTTGGCGGGGCAAGTTTTGCTTCACTTGAATTAGAAGAAGAGAAAAAAGAACAAAACAAGGGCGCGGTGCAAGAACCTAACGCATTTTTAGAAAGGCATATTTTAAAAGCGTCATATTCATTATTTAAATTGTTGAAAAACAAAGGACTCGTTGATAAAGTTGGCTTTAAAGATTTGGGCGCCGGCGGCGTAGCATGCGCAAGTGTGGAGCTTGCCGAAACCTCCGGATACGGTGCTGAAGTTTGGTTGGATAACGTTCATAAAAGTATGGACGGTCTTCATCCTTCGGTATATCTTTGCTCGGAAACGCAAGAACGTTTTATGTGGGTCTCACCACCCGATATAACTCCTATTATTTTAAATCATTATAATAATATATTTGATCTGCCAGGTGTTTCAAATTTAGCACAAGCTAAGATTATCGGAAAAATTCGTGATGACAATAAATATATCGTTCATAATAATAATGAAGAAATTGTTAATGCACCCGCAAATGAAGTAACGCGTGGGTTTATTTATAATCGTCCATATAAACAACCGTCAAATAATTTACTTGAACCACAAATCCCCGAACCAAAAGATTATAATAAAGTATTGTTAAACCTTTTATCTCACGAAAATATTGCATCACGTGAAGCAATTTTTGAAACTTACGATAAGCAAGTTCAAGGTCGTACAAAAATTGAAGCCGGCAATGCCGACGCCGGTGTAATTGCGCCTTTCAACAGTGATAACTATCCTGAAGAAATTAGGAATATTGGAATTGCGCTTTCCACGGATCACAATCCGCGCTATGGAAAAATTGATCCTTATTGGGCGGCGGTAAATGCAGTAGCAGAATCAATGCGAAACGTTGCAGCTGTTGGCGCCGTGCCAATTGCAATGACAGATTGCCTATGCTTTGGAAATCCGGAGAAACCGGAACAAATGTGGGAATTTGCCGAAGCGGCGCGCGGTGTTGCGGAAGCTTGCAAAAATATACATTTAAAAGAACACCCTGAATCAGCTACGCCAATTATTGCCGGCAATGTAAGTTTTTACAACGAAACAAAAAGTGGCGCGATTCCGGCAAGTCCCATAATTAGCTGTACCGGAAAACTTAATAATGCGAATTCAGCAATTACTTCCGATTTTAAAAAAGTGGATTCAAAGATTTATTTAATAGGCAAACGGAAGAACGAGTGTGGCGGAAGTGCCTATTATTCTCTATTTAATGAATTGGGGAAATATTTGCCGAAACCATTATTCAAAGAAATTGAAGCGCAAATTTTTTCTGTAACCGATATAATCAAAAATAATTTTGCCTTAGCGGCTCACGACATCAGTGAAGGTGGAATCGCAGTTGCCATTGCTGAAATGTGTTTTAATAATAATATTGGATGTGACGTAATAATTCCCGGCAATTTTAGAACTGATATATTATTATTTTCTGAGACCGGTGGATTTATTTTAGAAATTGATAGACAAAATATTAAACAAGTTGATAATATTTTGAAAAATTATTCGGTTGAATATTTTAAAATTGGCAAGACAACTTCTACTAAAACTATTGAAATAAATAGCGTTATAAATATTTCAGTTGAAACTGCCAAGCAAGTTTGGAAAAACGGCTTGCGTGATAAATTGTTATGAAAAAAATAGATTATAAATCAGCCGGCGTAGATATTGATGCAGGGAATAAATCTGTTGATCTTATTAAAAAATCGGTAAAAAGCACTTTTAATAAAAATGTGCTCACCGGCATCGGCAGTTTTGGATCCTTGTATAGTCTAAAAAATATTATTGCTGAATATGAAAATCCAATTTTAGTACAAAGCATTGATGGTGTCGGAACTAAAACCATAATAGCTCGCAAGATGAAAAAATATGATACTATCGGAATTGATCTTGTAAGTGCCTGTTGTAACGATATAACTGTAATGGGCGCACAACCTTTGACCTTTTTAGACTATATTGCTAATGACAAATTGAATCCGTCAATTATTAAAGAAATTATCGATGGAATGGCATCAGCCTGTCGTGATAATAATATTGCATTAGTTGGCGGTGAAACTGCAGAAATGCCGGACACCTACCTCGCCGGTGAGCACGATTTAGTCGGAGTAATCACAGGAGTAGTTGATAAAAAAAATATTATTGATGGCTCAAAGATTACCAATGGTGATGTTGTTTTAGGTTTGCCCTCAACTGGATTACAAACAAACGGTTACTCTTTGGCAAGAAAACTATTTTTTAAAGTAGGACAATACAAGGTTTCTGATACATTGCCAAATCTTGACAAATCAATTGGGGAAACACTTTTAGAACCATCCTATGTTTACAATAATTATGTACAATTATTATTAAAAAATCCGATTCAGATCAAAGGTATGGCACATATTTCCGGCGGTGGTCTTGTTGAAAATATTCCTAGAATTCTACCATCAAATTGTGCCATTGAAATCAAAAAAGACAGCTGGCCTGTTTTGCCGGTGTTTAAAACAATGCAAGATATTGGCAATATTGATGAAAATGAAATGTATCGAACTTTTAATATGGGAATCGGCATGGTATTAATCGTACCTGCGGAACAACAAAAAGAAACATTTTCTATACTGGAGGGCAAAATCTCCGCATATGAAATCGGTAACGTTATTCACGGAAAACCAAAGGTGTCATTCGTATAGACAATGAAGAATTCGATTAAAATAGCAGTTATTCAATTTCCCGGAACAAATACCGAACGTGAAACATTCATGGCTGTGATGCGCGCAGGTATGGAGCCCGTTGAATTTTTATGGAATAATGACTATGCGCTCTTAGAGATATGTGACGGATATATAATTGCTGGTGGATTTTCTTATGAAGACCGTTCCCGGGCTGGTGTCATTGCATCGCTAGATCCACTTATGAAAGAAATCCGCAAACAAGCTGAAAAAGGGAAGCCTGTCTTGGGAATTTGTAACGGTGCACAAATATTAGTTGAATCAGGCATGGTTCCTGGATTAAAAAACTATCAACTGGGCATGGCTCTTACGGACAACAAAAGAACTAGGGATGGACATGTTTTGGGCACCGGTTATTATAACAATTGGACACATTTATTTCTTTCGGTTCCAGGTCACAGAACCGCTTTTACGCGACATATACTGTCGGGTCATCCTATACATATTCCATTTGCTCATGCTGAAGGTCGCTTTTTGATCGAGGAAAAATTATTAGAAGACCTAATAGAAAACCAACAAACCGTATTCCGATATGGTGATCGGAGTGGAAATGTAAACGTTGAATTTCCAACAAATCCGAATGGATCAACATACAATTTGGCAGCAATGTGCAATCCGCTGGGAAATGTTATGGCGCTAATGCCTCACCCCGAAAGAACAACGAATGGCGATGCAATTTTCACATCAATGCGAGAATACATTGTAGAAAATATCGAACAGCAAAATTTCACACTTGCCCATTCTGCAGATGAATACATAATCAAACCATACAAATTAGATACGAATTTAATTGAATGGTTTGTCGAGTCAATTATTACAGATAACGAAGCTCTTTCAGTTCAAAATGCGTTAGATCATTTACAAATACCGGCAACAGTAAGTAAACAACGCTACTGGAAAATTGATTTGGACTCCAACACTTCACATGATATTGAGGACAACATTAATAAGTCCGGCGAACTTTTCAATTCGAACAAGGAACGTTTAGTGAAATTTCAGAATCATCCGGAATCTTCTTATTATCTTGTCCGCCCAAAGGAAGATTTGTTGGGTAGACACAAAAAAGAAATCCTCAAGTATCACTTTGGGATCAATAGCTTGCGAGGTGTCCAAAGTGGTGTGCTGTGGAGAATAACTGTCAATGATGAAAATCATGACGAAATATTGAACAAAGCTCTAAAAACAAATATATTTTTTAACCCATTTTCCCACGATTGCTATGAAATACAAAAATGATTATAGAGAACAGATAAGCAAAGAATTAAATAACTGTGTCACAGAAACTGCCCTACCGATTGGAAAAAAATATCGTTGCAAGGTCCGCGATGTATATGATATTGGTGATAAGTTAATTTTAATAACATCTGATCGTCAGAGTGCGTTTGATCGCATTTTAGCGGCAATACCTTTTAAGGGGCAGGTGCTCAACCTTACAAGCGCTTGGTGGTTTGAGCAAACCAAAAATATTGTAAAAAACCATGTTTTTGATTTGCCTGACGAAAATGTAATAATTGTAGAAAAATGTGAAGTATTTCCAATAGAATTTGTGGTGCGTGGTTACATCACCGGCACAACATCAACATCTTTGTGGACAGTTTACAAAAATGGTTCGCGCAATTATTGTGGAATAAATTTGCCGGAAGGATTAGTTAAAAATCAGCGGTTGACCGCTCCAATGTTAACTCCTACAACAAAGGAAAAAGACCATGACAGACCAATCAGTCCCGATGAAATAGTATCTGAAGGTTGGATATCCAAAGAAGATTTGGAAGCGGTAAGTAAAATCGCATTACAATTATTTACTTTTGGACAGAAAAAAGCTCTCGAAAACGGATTGATATTGGTCGACACAAAATATGAATTAGGAAAGGACAGAGATGGCAATATAGTCCTGGTTGATGAAATTCATACACCCGATTCAAGTCGTTATTGGATTGCAGAAACCTATGAAGAACGATTTAACCTCGGACAGGAACCACAAAATATTGACAAGGAATTCTTGCGCCTTTGGTTTGTAGACAATTGCGATCCATACAATGATAAAACTCTGCCGCCTGCCCCGGAAGAGTTGGTTGTTGAATTATCACAACGATATATTTTTCTATATGAAACGATAACAGGAAATAGATTTAAATTTCCTGTGAAAAATTTATCCTCTCATGAACGACTAATTTCAAACTTAAGGAAATATTTATGAAAGCAGCGATTATAATGGGTTCTGAATCTGATAGAGAATTCGCCCAAAATATTATCAATGGATTGGAAAAATTTTCAATCAGTTATGATGTTAACGTAGCATCTGCACACAAACAACCACTAGAAGTATTGGAAATCTTAAAATCAAATTCTGACGAAAAAGGTGTTGTCTATATCACGATTGCCGGTCGTTCTAATGCTTTATCCGGTTTTGTAGCTGCTAATTCTAATAATCCTGTAATCGCTTGTCCTCCATTCAAAGATAAAATGGATATGCTTGTAAACATTCATTCAACTTTACAAATGCCAAGTAATGCTCCAGTGTTAACGATATTGGATCCAGGAAATTGTGCTTTGGCTGTTAAAAGAATTTTAGAGTTATAGACTATGTTAGATAATATTTCACCAGTTGATGGAAGATACAGTAAAGATACACAAGAGCTTAAATTGTTCTTTTCTGAGGAAGCGATAATTAAATATCGTATAAAAATTGAAATAGAATATTTAATTGCACTTTGCAGTGTTTTCCACATTAAGGAATTGAAACCTTTATCTTCCAAGAAAAAAACAGAGTTAAGAAATATTTATACTAAATTTTCAACTAAGGATGCAAAACGTGTAAAGAAAATCGAAGAGAAAACTAACCATGACGTAAAAGCAGTCGAATATTTCATTGGTGAAAAGTTGAAACGTTCCGGATCAACAAAACTAATTCCATGGATTCATTTTGCCTTAACATCGGAAGATGTCAACAATCTTACATATTCACTCATGTGGCAGGATGGATTAATCCACGCTTATCTCCCAACATTAAAAAAAGTAATATCTAAGTTAAAAACTTTATCCAAAAAATATAACAATACTGCAATGCTTGCGATGACCCATGGTCAGCCGGCAACGCCAACTACGTTAGGGAAAGAATTAGCTGTGTTTTGTAATCGCCTTCATAGACAAGTCTCCCAGACAAAAGAATATAAACTGCAAGGAAAACTCGGCGGAGCAGCGGGAACGTGGGGCGCACACATTGTAGCATATCCAAATGTGGATTGGCTAAAATTCACTCAGCGTTTTTTAAAATCATTGAAACTTGAACCAAATTTAATTACAACACAAATTGAATCTCACGATTCCATTGTAGAGAGTTATCAGTCTATGATACGTGTTAATTCAATTTTGATAGATTTTTGTCAAGATATGTGGCTTTATATAAGTCGTGGAGTTTTTAAACAAAAACGTGTCGGCGGGGAGGTCGGATCGAGTACTATGCCACATAAGATCAATCCCATTAATTTTGAGAATGCTGAGGGCAATCTCGGAATTTCAAATGCACTACTGACACAATTCAGTACAAAACTACCAATATCACGAATGCAGCGAGACTTATCTGACAGCACCGTATTAAGAAATCAAGGCATAGCAATGGCGCATTCGCTGTTGGCGATTAAAAATATACTCAAAGGATTAAGTCGCCTATCGGTTGATAAAACTTTTACCAAAAATG
>Ga0190293_1000952_pt1 | contig 10280 bp, 5 predicted proteins | sample 48693001_MG_FD_161671 | JGI IMG/M metagenome (GOLD analysis project Ga0190293, IMG submission 161671) | Hydrothermal vent microbial mat bacterial communities from Southern Trench, Guaymas Basin, Mexico - 4869-30-0-1_MG | ecosystem: Environmental > Aquatic > Marine > Hydrothermal vents > Microbial... | reverse complement strand
TTATTAAAACGAACCCACCCATCATTATTTAGTTGATTGTGAGAATAGGGAGAAAATGGATTCGGATAGGCGTAAATTTCCTCTTTATCATATTCAGCACGATAAATTTGCCAATTATCACCAATCGAGCTATATGAACGAGCTAAGCCATCCGGTGTACCAATCCAAATTAATGGCTTACTAAAATAGTCACGACTATCCGCAGTAACTGCATAAACCGAATTGTTTAATATCTCATCAGATGAAACCGGCGTGGCTTCAACTGCCGGAGGAATTAATATCCAATTTTTACGATCATCCGATTTCCATAATCCGCTATCGGAAGCTATTAAAACTGTTGAGCCCGATACCGAAATATCATGACAGCGTTCGCCAATTAATGCTTCCACAATTTCCCACGTTTCGCCATCATCTTGAGTGAAACTGACAGACCTTTTTTCCGTCGGTAAAACCGCATTAACGGTTGATGCCCAAATGAAACGTTCATTGTTATGCTCTTGCTTAGCGATACTCAAAACCCAATTGCCGGAGAGACTATCTACCGGATGTGAAAAATGACGCCAATTAACACATCCATTTTCACCTAAAATTCCGCGATTTATTCCATTAGCGGTTCCTACCCAAACAGTATCACCGTAAGCTAGCACAGAAAATCCTTTGTGATTATGGTTGCCGCCTTGTTCGGGATCACTTGAGTCCATATAATAATCTTTTAATATCAAATTTTCGCCAATTAATTCGTATCTATCTTCATCACATGTATTTAATTCTTCTAAGCTGTCCAATGGTAGTGGTACACGCTCCCACTTATCCATTTTTGATAAATCTAAACGCCGCAATCCGCCTGCCCAACTCACTATCCATAAATAGTTTCCACTAATATCCATACCATAAGAAACATTAGTAAGTGCTTTTGTAACAGGTCTTGCGAAGAAAAACCTGTCTCCTAATTTCGTAAGCGAATCACCTAATGCATCAACAGGTTGGTCAAATCTTTTCCATTCGATGTTATCAGACAATCCATTTTCAGTAATATATATACCGGTACCAATAGGGATTCCATTTTCTCTTGATGAAGCAGAAATTGCCAATAAGCTATCTTTAACTGCCATTGATGCAATTGAATCAAATAAGAAACAAGGGTCATCATCTTCCAAATGCATTGTATCGAGACTAAATATTGACAGAGAATCATGCATTACCGAAATACCTTGTCCCGTTCCGATCCACGTTGTCTTATCGCCTTGAAGGGCAATACAATTAATTATATTACTCCGTAATCCCGGGTCTTCACTTAAGAATGTAGATGTTGCATCGGATATTTTAAAATTCGATATTGGTTGCGATTGTCCGAAAATAATTTGTGCAATAACTGCACTAATTAATGATATTTTGAGATAAGGTTTCAATTTATGGATTCAATGAATAGATATATTTAGTAAGTAAGCGTCCTACCTGCCCAAGACTTTCTGATGAGCAATTTTGCGGAATATCATTTAATGTATGCCAATAGTTCATCCTCTGACTTGGATAATTGAGGTCAATTAAATCAATTGTTGGAATACCCGCGGACTCCCACAAAGGAATATGATCGTCATAAATATCGTATCCCAATCTGTTTTGAAACGCCGGCAATTTTAGATCTTCCGCCAATTTCCAAAGCTCGTTAATTAAATCGGGTGCAACACGATATGAATTACGTTCAATTGGGATTTCTAAATTACTGTCACCGATCATATCTACTATTATTCCGAAATCCGGTTTTTGGATTGGAAAATTTTCAGCGAAATATTGTGACCCCCTCGCCCAACTATTATTTACGCCATCCACTCCCATATCCTCTCCATCAAATAAAACAATCGTGATATTAATTGGTGGCGGATTTGATTTAAACATTTTCGCCAATTCCAATAATATAGCCACACCACTTGCGCCATCATTAGCTCCAAGTATTGGTGTAGAGTGGTTTGATGGATTTAAATCCATATCTGCCCAAGGTCTTGTATCCCAATGCGCACCTAGTAAAATATGTTTTTCGCTGTCTGTATTAAATTGAGCAATGATATTGCTTAAATCATAAGTGTTATTATCACGCAATTCAGTATAACTGAAATTTTGTACAAAAACTGTGTCAGAAAAATCATTTAAATTTTTAATAAAAAATTCCTTACAATCATAATAACCCTGAGAATCCGGATTACGAGGACCAAAATCACATTGTTGTTCAAGCCAACTAAACGAAGAATTCGCATCGAATTGTATTTCACTTGTTTGACAGCCTATTAGAAATATTGTTGTTAAAATAATAATAGATTTTTTCATTATTTTTTTCCTTATTATCCACTAATTGCAAGATTTAAATCAAAGCCAATATCACGGTCAATTTTCTTACCAATATGCTTTGAATCGCTTTCACGATACTCTAAAATTACAGCACCTGTTACCCGTGATGAAAATGAATATGAAATTCTTAATCCGGCTTTCCAACTGTTGTTATAGCCGATTTCAGTTAATGTTGTAGTATTTTTTGTAGCTAATGTTTGGCTGGAATTATAATCAGCATTAAATGTGAAATTCATTGTATTTTGAACTTTATAATTCTCAAAAAATGGTAGTGGTAGCGTAAATCCGCCTTTATGAGCATAGTTTGTACTCATACTTACTGATTGTTCTTTTTTTAAAGTTAAACCGGTTGGACTTTTCTCAGCAGTCTTGCTCAAATTATGGCGAATATTTACTGAAATTCCTTTCGCAAGCGACATTGTTAAGCCTATCAACGGTGAATAGCTAGAATTAACACGTGATTGTACCAAATAATCTGCATAACTATTTGCAAATTGAGAGACACCAAAGAATTCTGTAGTTGGAACTTTTCCTACTCCCTCAATTTTCCATGAGCGGACTTCCTTGCCGGAGAAAGCATGTTCAAGTGATACAGATTTAGCAAATTTCTTTATTAATGGCAATTTTTCTAATCCGGTAACACGCAAAGTCCAACTTGTAAATGGTAATCCCTTATCTAATTTTTCACCATAACCAAAGTAATCACGTGACAATGAATGTAATTCTAAATCAGTTCCACCACTGCGATTAATACCTAATTCTTGAATATAATTTAGATTAACATTCGCATTTGTTGAGATTGCAAATCCCGATCGTACTGATAAATTTCTAGTTAAATTCCATTGTCCTGTATTTGTTCCGACACTTTCGGAATGTTGCAACCCGTGGTCAGGCAACCAACCAAATTTATATCCGGTTGGCACATCTCCTTGTACGCCCATACCGGTGCGATTTAAATTGGAAGAATATGTCATATTAATCGGGTTAATCTTTTTCAAAATCCCATGAAAACTAGCCATTGGATTAAACTTATTTTTTGATTTTTCTTCGATCTCTCCTAGAAGGTCTTTGTCAATCAATTTTTTGTCTCTAGTTGGAATCGCCTCATCTTCTTCTTCATCGATTGGCAAGTCACGTCTATCCCGATTACTTTCATTGAATATTTCTTCGGATTCTTCTTCATCCGTAACTCGTCTTTGTCTTCTTTTGGGTTGTGTTTCAGTGCGCTGCCTTGTCTCCTTTTTTGGTTTATAAACTGTCTCAAGTAACGATACAATATTTAAAGAAAGATTTGACGAAAAACGCAATTGTGTTCCGATATTTGCTCCATCTATAGAACTACTCCGTGGTTTATCCCATCGGTATGCTGCCGAATAGGTGAAATTTGGTTTTAACCAATCGGTAATTACAGGATTAAATGTTGTACTCAAATTTTGATTGGTATTAGTGACGATTCCTGGATTCCATTCCTCGATAGCATTTATTACTTTTGCGCGGAATTCGTCCATATCGCTTTTAGCGCCACTACTATATTTCGCCTCTAGATTATCAGTTATTTTATACGCCAAATTAAATGTTCGATTCAATCCTAGGTTATACTCATCAGGTGTCTTGCCTCCTACTCTAGACTCTTTTTGAATTAGTTTTTCAGCAAAATCAATGCCGGCATTCAGGTTACTTGGTGTATAGAAAAAATTTGTCTCACTCAGTTTTTCACCGATAATAGGGATAACTTTTAACCATTTTAACGGCTTAAAGAAATTATCTCTAGCAAACGAGTGGCTATATGCTAGTTTACCCGAGTAAGATTCATTTCTAACTTGAGTCATTATTTCATTTGATGTAATCGTTTTATTCGAAGTAAATCCACCTGTGATATCATCTATTGTGTATTTAATCCATTTATTCTTTGATTTCCGTATTTTCGCGAAATTTGTACTAAAACTCACAACTTCAGATTTATCCATTATTGAATCCGGCACAGCCGATGCATTTACTCGCGCATCGGAACCGGGAAAGTATTTTGGACGATTATTTGAGTTTGAGTATGAAATATTCATTGGAATAGATAAACCCCACGACTCCGGTAAAAATTTATGCATTTGTAAACTAGTATTTACCCGAATACTCTCATTTGTTTTGTTAGTTCCTAATCTCTGCTGTAATACGTGAAAATCGGCATCCTTTCGACTATAAATAACAGATGCCTTTCCAAAATCAGCCAATTGTAAATTGGATTGGACGCGCATCGCTACGCCCTTTTCCTTTTTCACGCCGCTTAAACGCAATTCATCTATCCAAACCTGACCGGTAATAGGTTCATTTGATTTATTTCTAATCCCAACAATAAATCGTTGTATTCTAGATAGTGCCGGTTCACCTTTAATTGTTACTTTTTTACCGGTTAATTCTCCTTGTTCATCTGTAAAAAAGTAATGCTTTACATCCAACGAATCTTGAAAAATATCTGTGTTATTAATCTTCTTAACACTAGTCGAATCCTGTAGTTTTAGTTCGGTTAACCAATTTAAATCTAAGTTAATAGCATTTCGATTAAGTTCCTCATCCCAGCCACTATACACCGGTTGGGTAATTTCATAATATTGATCACCTAAACCAAACTGTAAAAATAATTCTACATCTGTTTCTTCTGAACCAATCCATTGACTATCGTCGCCATAAACATACATTTTTAGTTCATCATAAGTAAGATAACTCTGCGCACGTTCCCCGGTTAATGAAAACAATGTTTTTTCGGCAGCTCCTCGATTATTAGCAGGTAAATCTTCAAATTTAAGGACTAATGATTGTTCCTTTGATCGTGTTTGATAAATTGGATTATATTCTCCTTTCACCCCTTTTGGTGGTGTATACTCAGGGTTGTCTTCAGTGTTAATAACAGTTATCGCAAATGCGCTATCTGATTTGGTGAATGTATTGGATTGTCCTTCGGCAATACCTAATTCCTGCCAGTCATTTCCAACTAATTCAATTTTTGCGATTCCTAATTCAGCAGTTTCATCAACTCCGGTCCATACTAAACGAATATATCTAATTTCACTCCAATCAACATTATTTACTTTCTCAAAATGGGTTAATGGAATTCGGAATAATTGCCATCCTGTTGGAGTTCCATCACTTTCTTCGGTTTCAGTAACAAAATATTTTGTATGATCAATAGGAAATGTTTTAGTAAAATAATTGTTTGTTTTATCAAGGAAGCCCGAACCATCCAAATCTTCTGTATCGGGGTATCTTCCTCCCACTGCATTTCTATTGCCTTGAGTTCCATTTACTTTATTATAATTATTAATATCTTGCTGATCGTCGTAAAACCAGTTATCGCTGTTTGGATCATCAATATCTTCCACATCTGGATTAACTAAAATAGCTTCACCGCTCGCAACATACTGTTGATATGTTAGACCTGTGGAATCTAAAGCTCCACCCCATCCATCCTCGTAATCGTCTCTTGCTCCGTCTAAACCAAGGTCTTCACCATCATCTAATATTCCATTTCCTTGGACAAAACCTGCTTCCGCTTTATCTTCGGTATTAAGAACGCCGTCCCCGTTCCAGTCCTCACTAATTTTCCCAAGATCTACGGTTAATTTACCGTCATTTCCTTTAAGCCAAATTTCAAAGAATTTGCTTTGTGTTTGATCATAACTGCCTGAATAAAATGGAGAAATAATTCCTGACCACACTGAATCTTTTTCTGTTCCAATCTGATGAGGAAGAGTTTCATGATTTAATATCAAGATATCAACTGTTTGATCATTTGCCTGAACTGATGTTGATTGATTCGGCCAAATACTCTTTGTTGGATATTTTGTAAATGGACTATACCAATATAATTTTGCTCTGTTCTTTTGTCTATAGGGTAACCCCGTTGCAATATTGATAGGTGCTGAAGATGGTTCCCATCGTTCATGTCGTACACTGGGACTGTTACTTCTTTTTGATCCTTCAAAATCATCAATATATGCCAATCCGTTTCCATCGCCGGTGGCAGAATTAGTAACTGAGTTCGGATTTGGAAATACTTGAGCAAATTCTCCCTCTAAAGAAAATGAAGATAAAGCATCAGTTTTGATAAGCGGTAACCGATCAAGATAGTATGTTAGCCGATTAAGATCTGTTGAAAAACGTCCATTAACATCCCAAATAAAATTCCGCATTGGTTCGTAACCAACTTCAATTTTCTCATCAATTACCGATTGATTATAATATAGAGCAGTTGCTCCAATAAAAGCATTTTCTCCGATATCCATTTGAGCACGGCTACCGATAATTACTTTTTTATCAAAACTTACCAATTCATTTTTCTCATATTTAACATCAATATCAGCATTTGGATCAATATCAGATTTAATGAGATTGATAGTACCTGAGAAATAATCAATGGTGTAATCTTGATTTTTTATAAGTTTTCCGCCATTTAATGTTACCTCCTCACTTCCTTCTACTATCATAAATCCCAAATTAATTGTTGAACTAAGGTTTGAATAATCTGCTTCAATAGTAAACCTGCTATCTCCGGTATAATCTGTATGGACAGTTGAAGTGTACATTTTTCCCTCACCAAGTTTCTCATCTAATATATCATTTGAATTGCCACCCTCAATTTTATTGTTTGGTACAAAAGGTAATAAAGCAGGTATATGCAATTCACCAAAGTTCAAAAATACCATATTATCAATATCAACTTTTTCATCGGGTATTTTTGCACCATTCTCATTTCTATCGTCTAATCCAAATTGATTAATATATGTACCATCTACGTCGCGGTCACTTTCTACCGTTGCACGATTATTAATTATGCGCACGGCAAACCCGGTGGAATCGATATTAGTAGCACCCAAATTATATACATTTTTAAACATCAGATCCCATGTTGGATGATTAGGATGTGGAGATTGTGGTTTTAACATTTTTAGAACTAAAGTTGAATCAATTGCAATTAAACCATGTCCTACTGTTAATACCGTGTCTCCTGAAGTACTATTCACTAATTTATAGCTACAAGCTAAAATCTGTTCTTGGCTACGACTTCTTAAACGAAGATACCCTAAATCTACACTTAGAAAATAGTCGATATCGCGTTCCATGCGTAAAAATGTTCCTTCTTTGTTATAGGTGGCATTCTCATTCTTATTTGCAGGATCTATATATGCTGTACCGACATCCGCTGCAGAATTATTTGATAGATCAAGTTTATATAATTCAAAATCCGCCACACGAAATTCACCTCTTAAATGACGACCTTCATCATCCAAAGGATAATATGATGGTAAATTAATAGATTTACCATCGACTATTGTTGAAACGCCATTGCGAAACCATTCGTGAATAAAGAAATATTGATTTTTTACGTATTCATAATCTTTGATTTTCTGAGTTTGAGATTGTCCCGCCCCCTTATACTTTTGTTTTGCCTTTTTGGTTTGCTCCACAGCAGCAATAGAAGTGATGTCAATTGGCCCAAGTTTACTTAATGCTTTAATACCAAATAAGCCCTGATTATTGCCCGTAAAAGTAACAAATTGAGTTGCAGGTAGGGCTAATGATGTATTACCTGCCTCTATTTTTTGTAGAATTTCATCTTCCTTACCTGTATATGTAATACGAATATTATTTTCCCAATCAAAATCGCGTTCAGAATCTTGATCCATTGATACACTAATTCTATCTCCAATTGTTCCTTCAATACTTAAGTGTTGTTTCTGATCAATGTTAAAACGTGCTTTTTGGCTTTGATTAAAATTTGAAGTAACTAATTCTTGGTCCTGATATATCATTTTACCTGCAACGGTAACATTACCATTGATACGAAGTGAGGCTCTGCCAAAATCTCCTAAATCTACACCTACTAATTCTATAGATTTTTTTCTTTGGGAACCTGCTCCTGCCATTGCATTTTGTTTAGAAAGTGGTAATTTTTCAGAAATATATACTCTACTATTATGTTTAATTCGATTTTTTAAATACCAATCAAAAGATGCTGTAAATGGTATTTTTAATATTGTTTTATTAGTGATTTCAGTAATAGTAATGAATTGCCAATTATCATCAATTTCTACGGAAAGCTGCGGTTTAAATACATTACTTTTTAAAAAACCACGATATTGAATTAATGAATCTCCAGGCAATCCATAGTGTGTAAAAGATTGAAACGGATTTACTACGTACGGTGAAGAATAATATACACTTTTATTGCTATCGGCTACGGATATAGTAGATTGGGCGTGCAGATTCATCGCTAAAGCGATAAACAATACGATGTATAAAGTAGTTTTCCGCCCTGTGTTCAAAGGCGTTCTCCTATTTGTTGTTGATTTATTAGCGCCTAACCGTTAGGCACTCAAACAAATAGCGATAGAATTCTATATATTGCTCCTCATAATTATAAAGCGAAGTCATTATTACCTAAAAGTATACGAAATTTTTCTAATGCAAGTCCACGATGACTAATTTTATTTTTTTGGTCCATTGAAAGCTCTGCAAATGTCTTTTTTAATGGCGGATAATAGAAAATTGAATCATATCCAAAACCACTTTCTCCCTGTGGTTCATTTAGTATTAGACCTTTTACAATACCCTCTACCCATTGTTCCTGCTGTTCTATTACAAATGAAATTACCGTTCTGAATTGAGCGGTACGTTGCTCGAGAGGAATTCCATCTAAATCAATTAATAGTTTTGATATATTATCAGAAGAGGTAGCTTTCTCTCCGGCAAATCTTGCCGATTTCACTCCTGGTGCTCCGTTCAGATAATCTACTTCCAATCCGGTATCATCACCAATCGAAGGATATCCCGTTAAATTATACACTGTTCTAGCTTTAACTAAAGAGTTTTCTAAGAATGAATCACCATTCTCTTCTATTTCAGGAATATTGGGGAATTCTGCTAATCCAACAAATTCATAAGACAAATCTTTGAGAATTTCCTTTACTTCAATTAGTTTATTCTGATTGCGTGTAGCTATTACGATCTTATTCATTGATACAAATTAAATAATATAATAAGATTCTTGCTATAGTAAAACATTGCTTTATGGTTTTGGAAATAATAATTTCCACGTCGTTATTTGTAGAAATATTTTATGTTGGCTCGGTAGCTCAGTTGGTAGAGCAGAGGCCTGAAAAGCCTTGTGTCGGTGGTTCGATTCCGCCCCGAGCCACAGTCCCAAGTCCTTCTATAGATGTATATAGAGGGACTTTTTATTATATGGGAAAAACGTCCAAAAGCTCCGGTAGCACTATGGTAGCACAACCATGGAGTTACAATGTCATCACTTTACCAAAAACGAGGTATCTTTTACCTCTCCGTCAACTTTGCTGGAGTTAGAAAAACAATAAGCACTCGCACACGAATTTTGCAGACTGCTAATCAGCTAAAACCAATTCTTGAACGACAATTATTACTTGATCTACTCAACGATAATAATGCAAAAAACACACCATTCAATAAATTAGTAAAACTTTACCTCCAAGCAGATCATGGATGGAGACCTTCCACGTTAGATATTTATCAGCGTATGCTTAATGGATATATAAAGAAAGGATTTGCTAAAAATCTAACTACTAGATCTATGATGGTTCGTTCTATAAATGCATGTAATAGATGGGGATTTAAAAATAAATTAATCCCGGAGTTTATAAAAATAAATGGTGGTAATGAATGGAATTCCAGACAGCGGATCATTAAACCTGATGAACTAAATATATTATTTAATGAAGTTAGACCAGAGAAATTTAAAATATTCTTAAAACTAGTTTATTATACCGGAGCGAGAGTCGGTGAAATTCGAACTTTAAAAACAAACCAGATTTACAACGATTATATTGAGGTAAATGGTGTAAGTCTTTTAAATCTTTCGGACTTTTCAGTTAAAAAGTTAAGGTGCACTTTTGTCATTTAGATCTGGTGGT
>Ga0190293_1000950_pt1 | contig 10305 bp, 9 predicted proteins | sample 48693001_MG_FD_161671 | JGI IMG/M metagenome (GOLD analysis project Ga0190293, IMG submission 161671) | Hydrothermal vent microbial mat bacterial communities from Southern Trench, Guaymas Basin, Mexico - 4869-30-0-1_MG | ecosystem: Environmental > Aquatic > Marine > Hydrothermal vents > Microbial... | reverse complement strand
ACCGCTCTGAGAAGAAGAACCGAACTGCCCAATTAGGATATGATGCCTGGTCACATAATTAAATAGAAGAGCGGCGGGGATTCACCCCGCCGCTCAGTCTTTCAGGATATCAGTCTAGAATCCGGCCTTTATCCCACCCCAGGTGTCCTGGTCAAGCGCACCGGGCACCCAGTCGATGTCCAGCTGGTACATATATGTGTTCTGAGGATAGAGCCAGAGATGTGTACCGTCCCATTCGATGGATCCGGCACTTTCCATATCCTCCTCTGTGAACTCGCAGCTCCACACGGGTGTCATGTTGATGCTGCCATCGGGGTTCACGTAGAAGATGAAAATGTTGTCGAAGCCGACTCCCATCTGAGCGGTCATGAAGATGTAGTCTCCATAAATGGCCATTCCGGAGATGTTCTCGAAAGTGGCAACCGTCCATGTTACGGAACTCTCGGTGCCTGTATAATCAGCCCAGGCAACCTCATCGGACTTGAAATCTGAGCCGTAGAGCATATCGCCGCCGGCGCAGACCCCGGTTACGACTTGCCAGGCGGCAGGACCGGCTATAGCCTTGAGGTATGTTCCTGTATCACTGAATACACCGATGTTGCTGAAGGTCCAGTCTCCGAAGAAGAACTGATTCCCTCCTGAGTATTCGCAGTAACCCTGGTCGTCTGCATCGATACCGTCTGTTATCGCCCAGCTATTGCCCGTGGTCGATCCGGTAGCCATGCTGTACTCATCGTTGATTGCGGTTCCCCAATTGGAGAGCCAGATGCTGTTGGCGACATCGTCCTGGATGGCCATACCGTAGGTCTGAGTCAGACCTCCGGCGTACTGGTTCACGATGGTGTAGGAGCCATCTGTAGATGGGACGGGGTTCTCAACCGTTCCATCGCACGTCTTGACAGATGCAAAGGCTGCAACTGTCAGACAGAGTAAAACAACTGCTACTGTTCTCATAGCACTCTTCCCTTCAAGTTAGCACCATTCATTCAAATAATTTATGCTTTCATATACTCCCTTTGTCAACACAGCATAATACTTCAGCCGGATCCACAATCAGCCTCGCTCCCGGAACTTCGTGAAGGAGAAGAAGATGACTAAGCATGTCAGGTGCGATTGGTCGCTGGGAAGTGACCTGATGCGTAAATACCACGATACTGAATGGGGAGTTCCGTTGGCAGACGACCAGCCTCTATTTGAATTTCTGATCCTCGAGGGCGCGCAAGCGGGGTTGAGCTGGTCCACAATACTGAAGAAGAGGGAGAACTACAGGAGGCTCTATGCGGGATTTGATCCGGAGGAGGTGGCACTTTTCGGTGAGACCGATATTGCCCGGCTCCTCTCCGACCCCGGAATAGTCAGGAACCGGCTGAAGGTCAGATCCTCTGTCTCCAATGCCGTCGCTTTCCTTAAAGTGGCTGAGGAGTTTGGCTCCTTTGCCTCATACATCTGGACATTTGTGGACGGCAAGCCTGTCAGAAATCAGTGGAAGGCCATGTCTGACATCCCCGCAGCAACAGAAACTGCCTCCATCCTGAGCAGGGACCTGAAGAAGCGCGGGTTCAAGTTCGTGGGGCCGACGATCTGCTACTCACACATGCAGGCGGTGGGCATGGTCAATGACCATATAGTAACATGCTACCGCTACGAAGAGATAGACAGGCTCGCCAGGGATTTCTGGAGTCCCTAGTTCTCCCCATCTGAGCGGCAGACCCTGTTTCGACCGGCTTCCTTTGCCTCGTACATGGCCTTGTCCGCCGCAGTGATCACGGCAGTTGGATCCTGTCCGGGGCTGGCTTCAGTCACTCCTATCGAAACAGTCACGCTTGGAAGTGGTTCACCTTCGCTCCCTGTCATTTCCGTTTCACTGACTGCGATCCTGAGCCTCTCCGCTATCTCGGCAGCCTCGTCGATGCAGAGTCCCGGAAGTATCACTGCGAACTCCTCTCCGCCGTAGCGGGTCAGAATATCCTCTTTCCTCATGGTCTCCCGGAGCACCCGGCCCAGAGTCGAGAGGACGCAGTCACCACCCAGATGTCCATAGGTATCATTGAAGCGCTTGAAATGATCCACATCAAGTATCAGAAAACTGAAACCGCAGCCTTCCTGACCGAGACGACTGGACATCTGCTCGAGCCCGTCGTCCAGATGGCGTCTGTTGTGAAGGCCAGTAAGAGAGTCAGACCTGGCATGCTTCTCGAACATCCTCTGCCTGTCTTCAGCAGATAGAAAGGCATTGTTGGTGAAACTCACTCTCAGAGAGAGTATCAGCAGCAGATTGCGGGCCACGAGGTAACTCGCGTCAAGCAGTTCCCATACCCGTCGATTCGGGATGGCCAGCAGTCGAGAGGACTCTCTAACCACGACGTAAGCCCCGGCAGGTGCGCCGCTCACAACAGAAAGTTCTCCAACACATTCACCGGGCTCTATCAGTGTGTGCGGTTCTTCTTCCAGTGACTTGAGATGAATGGATAGCACACCATCCACCAGAACGAAGAGAGTCGTGTTCTCATCCCCCGGTGCAAGCAGCACCTCTCCAGGTTCCTTTCGAATCATGGAACACTTGGAGAGGATCGGTTCGACCGCAGTCATGTCAACCCGATCAAATATCTGAAGTTTTTCCAATTCTTTCAGACGCATCAGTTCCCGCTCCATCCTGCAATAACGGCAAGAAGCCACCAGAGCGCCTGCCCCTTCTGCCTGCAGCTCTCGACCGTGGTATGTCCGGCCTCATCTCCGCTGAAAGCCTGGTGCTCAACGGGGATCTCCACTCCATCATATGTGTAGGTGCTGTGCTGCCATTCGCCTGAGGAGGGGTTCAGGCGCCAGCAATCCAGATCGGCAAAATCGAAGAGAGCCAGACCGCCTCTCTCGCAGTAATCCCGTATCTGATTGTTGCGGAGAAAACGGTTGTATCCTTCTGCCCCTGAGGCCTGGGCATTACCCGTCATGTAAATGAAGGTCACATCGGGATATTCAGATTCGAGTGTACTCATGGCGGATAGATAGGTCGCGACCTCTCCCGCCCCGTAGTAATCCAGCTGACTGCACCAGGCCCACATGCAGACATTGATCGAGGGATTGCGATCCAGTACATCCCTGGTCATATCCAGGCCCTCATCTGTCTCCCAGAAGAGGTCCGGGGATATGTATGTTTCTCCCGGCTGTCCGTCAAAGATACATAACTCGCCCGATTGCCCAGGCAGGTTGCAGTACTCGATCTCTACTCCATGAGATGCTGTGCCCTCCGCGATGCTCTCCAGCCCTATCGTCAGCTGAGAGCCGTGCGAAGTATGAGCGTAATGCAGCCGGATTCCCTCCTGAACGCTCTGGATCCATGTTATCGGAATGGCCGAGATGTCGGTGCAGATGTGATCAGCGATGTATGACCATGAAGAGACTTCGATCGTGTTCTCGCCGGACTCACCGTCTCCTCCGCATGATGCGGCGAATGCCAGTATCACCGCAGCCAGCGCCTGCCCGGAACCGCCCAGAACTGCCAGGGACATAAGCAACCTCCTGAAACAGTGGAGTCTACGCATCCATATCAATATCTGACCAATATATGTGCAGCATTCGATATGGAACAGGAAATAGAACCGATCCCTGTCTTCGAAAAGAGATGATGTTCCTGCATATGACTGATCGCTACATCGCTCTCTTTATCGCTCCCCAGGAGGTCTGTTCGAAGGAGACTTGCTCTCCATAGAAGGTAAGCGTAAGGTCATACAGGAGCCAGTCGATAGAGCCCCATCCGGGATACATGTCATTGCCCTTTCCCGCATATGCCTCGAAATGCAGATCAAGAACCTGGCCCGGTGCAGCAGGGATGTCTTCATGGACCGGTACAGTGGACTGATACCATATCCCGACTTTCAACAGAGGGAGCCACTCGACCCCGTTCAGCCTGTAGTCTAGTTCAGCCCCTGCGTAGCCATTGCCCGAGCTGGTTACACTGAGATCCTGTTCAATGTGCAGGACGATCGAGTCGCAGCCTTCGGGAATGACTACGTCAAGCGAGTAGATATGCCCCCATTCGCTCGTATAGGGAGAGCCGACATACTCGTCCATCCTCACTCCCTCTGAACTGAAGACCCACTCGTGTTCAAATTCCCATCCGGGAGGAGCGCTTCTGAGGTCATACTCCCATACGACCCAGTCCCCTGCACAGATGGTCGTGACACAAAGCAGTATCAGGATCGGAAGGGTTCCTGTCATCATATTATCCTTGCCTGCTCAGGTCTGACACACCTGTACATCACTCGATCTCTGAGTGTATACGCAACCCTTGTTCAGGATGTCCAGTGCCGGGCCATAGTTTAACCTGCAATACGGTCACTCTTTCTCCACCACCAAAAAGGGAATATCTTCTCTTCACTGGAAGATATTTGAACATGGGGGTTAGCCTTGGCCTGGAAACTCATTGTATTCGTTCTGCTATCGACTGCATTTACAGCATTCGCTGCCGATTCTGCCTACCCCGACTCAGTAGTGGCCACTGTCGCTACCGGGAACAGTCCCAGGAACGTCTGCTGCCACCCCTCCGGAGAGTACCTGTATGTCACCATCGGATACGGGTATGTGACGGTGATACGCACTTCGGACTATTCGCTTGTGACACTCATCCCGATGGATGACGACCCTACTGACCTGTGCATACTCCCTGCAGGTGACCGTATCTATGTCTGCGATGGCGCTGAGACGACCGTCAGGGTTATAGATACGGCCACTCATACCGTTACCGACAGCATTTCGATTCCGTATCCCGCCTCCAGAATAGTCTCTATGCCTGATGGATCCGAAGTGATCGTCACGCATGAAGGGGGTCATGTTTCTTCCATCGAGACCTCCGGCAACACTCTCGTGGGTACATGGTGGGCTGCCTATTCCCCAGGGGGTATCTGTGTTCTTCCAGGGGGAGCTTATCTGTATGTCAGCGACAAAAGCAGTGCCAACGCGACCTGTTTCAGCCTGCCTTCTTACTCTCTGTCACGCTTCTTCGTAGGGGCTGACACATACGATATCTGTGCCCTTCCTGCCGGTGACAGGATATATCTCTGCGAAAGAGACTGGCAGACGATCGCTGTCATGTCAGCTCCGGACAACACTCTCCTGCAGGAGATCTCGGGTGTGGGAACATCACCTAACAGGCTTCTCCCCCTGCCCTCTGGTGATTGGATCTACATCTCTGACAATGAAGAAGACAAGGTCAGAGTAATGAGGACTTCGGATAACAGCGTTGTGGCCACCATCTCCGTCGGTGGTCAGCCTGCAGGCATGTGTTCCAACTCTGACGGATCCATGGTCGCCATAGCAAATACTGCCAGCAATAATCTGACCATTCTCGAGAGGTCCTCCACCGGCATAAGCAGAGGAATTGACCTTCCCGCATCTCTGACACTGTCGGTTGCGCCAAATCCTTCCAGTAATTTCAGCACAATTGAGATCGGCCTTCCTTCCGTGGGACATCTGACCTGTACTGCATACAGTATCGATGGGAGATCAGAGAAGCTGCTGTTCGAAGGGATCCTCCCCGCAGGTCAGCATGAACTGCCACTTAGTGGGCTGAGAACGGGGATTCACTTCATCGTCGCCAATACCGGTGATTTCCGACGCACAACCAGGCTTGTCATCGTGAACTGAAACCTCAGTCAGGGGACAAACAGTTAACCGGAAATGGGGACACGCAGCGGAGTGTCTTTCCCCAATCACTGGTACGCCGGACCTCCGTCCAGTCGAACCAGCCGAGGGCACACATATCCCCTTCGTATAGCACGTCCAGACATCCCCGTCAGGCCGCTGGATACCAAGGTCTACCGCAATCCCATTATCTATGCACGAGAGCTGCATGACGAGATGGTCCGTGAGGGTCTTACGCGCAGGCAGCTCGCTGAACGCCATGGGATATCCTCAGACCGGGTAACACAGTGGCTCTGTCTGCTGGAGCTCCCACCGTCCACTATCCAGAAGCTCGTAGCCCTTGGCGATAACTGGGACAGGCAACTGATCACCGAGAGAACACTGAGAGCAGCACGCAGGGAAAAGGAGTGATACTCTTCGCGATTCATCTCGCCTTGCAGCCATGACAGCCATAGATCAATGAATAATGCTAATAAGAGGTGCCTATGGAAGTGAACGAGATAATGGAGAGTGCATAATGTCTTCTTATCGAAGTCTTGCCTTCATCATCATGTGTGTAATCGTCTTTACAGCAATCTCCTTCTCAGACTCGCCCCATTCAAACACAATCCCGGTCATAGCCATGAAGACCGGACAGGACGCCACCTGCGAGGATGTCACGCTGGAGTTCCTGTGTGAGCTCTCCTGGAACTACTTCGATGGTATCGCTCGAAGGCTGGGAGACGTGGGGCACCATGCAGACCATCTTTGAGTGGTGTGACAGTACCGGCGCTTACGTTGTATACGCACCAGCCCGGTATCAGGCACTTGGCAACCTAGTCTGTGAGGCTTCCTGGGCGAGATTCGATTCCTTTGCCCTGTCGTCGGACAGCGCGTTCCTCCATACGAATGCCATTGGCGACTCCATCGTCTCTTTCCAGAGTGCCGCTGCAATGATAGACGAGGTTGTGGAGAGATGCAGCACGCTGGCATCAAATGTTGAGGACTACAACTGCATCTGGTACTATGCCGTGTATGATGAAGCCCCCTCTTGGCAGCTCCGAAGGATGCTGAACCATGTAACCACTGCACCCTATGACGACTACTTCCCCAATGTCTTCACGCAGGACACGTCCATGTGCACCGTAGCACCGGATGGCATCTTCTCCTGGCTCATGTGGAAGTCGGACAGTATCGATTCCGACTATCCCCTGGCAATAGACTTCGGAAGTCTTCACTCGTTCGTGAACTGGCCCGGAGATACGATGACATTCGGCACTTCGCATACCCATGCCACTGCGGTCAGGGCATATATGAATACTATGTATCAGGCATATTCTGATTCCATTCCCCTTCCAGCTCCTCAAAGCAACTCCCCTGAACTACTGGAGTACAACGCATATCCTTTTAGACTTGTCGGAACCAACTACCAGAGTGACAGTAGTTACACTTCAATCCTCGGTGACAGTCTGGCTACCTGGATGCTGGAGCACTATCAGACGATCATGGACTCGACATTCATACCGGCATGGGAGAACGACTGCTTTCCTGTGAACTTCTATCCGCAGGGATTCGGGAGGAATGGGGGGGATACACTTTGGGATACCACAACAATAGGCTCTGATACGATTCCCTTTATTCGTTTCGATTCCTATGTCTACCGTATCCCCTCCCCAGCCGAGTTCAGGATGCAATGCAACCTTGCCCTCATGATGCAGGCAAGGGGTATCTTGCCGTACAGCATCAGGAGCTACTCCAACCTGGATGACAATGACGACATCGGCTCCCATGACACCGGGCTCCTGGACGAGGATCTTCTGCCACTGGACGCACCCTACGAGGAGTGGGTCTACCGCGAGAGACCAGCAGCCGACTTCTACTATGCTCCTCCTGACTCCATCCCGCCGTGGACGGATATCGAGGGCAACGATTACGACCCGCTCTACGACCTGCCGGACAGGCCGATGAATGTACCGGGTTCGGAGAGAAATCGGGAAAACTACCTGCTGTGGAAGTTCAAGCCCTACGGCAGGCTCTGGGACAGCATTCGGGACACATTCGGAGAAATTGCCACCATTGCACCCAAACTCTCAGCCATCTGGTGGTGGGACGGTAGAGAGTATGATGCCACGATTACATCCGGAGACTCGGCTAACCTCCCGACACTCTACGTCCCTCCGGAAGTGAGAGTGTTCACGAACACCTCGGAGTCGATTGCATATCTGTTCTACCTGAACAGGCACTGCCGAACCGGCAAGCTACCTTTCCTGATATCAGTGGATGAGGACGATTTCCCCTCCGGAGCAATAACCGAACTGCTTCTGGACCACTCTCGTCGATTCATCATTCCTGTATCGGACAGCAGCGGTATCCATACCTGGAGAGACACCCTGGAAGCGGGGCAGGGGAGGCTGGTGGCGTTCGTGGACCCGACCATGTCCGCAGATATCAGGATCACCGATCCGGACATCGTGGCCTTCTATCCGGAAACCTCCAAGAAGACCTTCGACTTCGAGTTCACGGCATGGGATGACATCGATGTAATCGCAGCCTTCTACAACATGGGCACTGATTCGACAGATTATGTCATTGTCACATGCACAGACCTGACTGATGATGTAGAGATAGGCCGGGATACACTAGACTTCAACGGACTCTCCACATCAGGATGGATCTGCGACTCTGAGAATGGAAAGTTTACCTGGGAGACCGATTCATCAGATGTAGGCGTACATAGACTTGAAATCCATGCAGAGCCCATGAACGGTGAGCCCGATACACTGGACAACACAGCATTGGCTGTCTTTCTGATACATCCGAGAGATTATGCCACACAGGTGAAGAGCAATGCATGGGACATGACGGAGGACAAGGTAGATCCTCCCGACTGGTACACATCTGATGTTGACACACTCATCGGCTGGAACATGGACTCGACACTCACGGATTCGATATCGGGGATGTTCGAGGGGATCATCCCGGATCCCTCGGACACGAACAGACTGTACCTCGAATTGCATAAGATCAAGGAGATCAACCCCGAACGATATCACATGCTGAGTCTTGCAGGCATAGCCATGGAGCGCTCTCTTGACGTATATCTGGGATGGAGGGACGTGGAGGACGATGTGTATGCCGTTGACACAGGACTCGACATCAGCCCCGACTGGATTGAAACTGATCCTATCTCCATCGGTTCCATCTCCGGAGACTGGGGGGACTACGATGTTGAGGAGATCTGGCTTGAATTCCGGACGGACCGGACTGATGAGACTTCAGTCCGCCTGGGCTGGGTCAGGCTGACGGAGTGAGGTGTTGATATGAAGCTGCTATCACCCCTGCTTGCGCTGTTTCTCCTGACATCCTTCTCCCAGGCGATCGATCCACCAGAGAAGTTGTGGGAAAGAACACATACCAACATAGAGGCTCTTTTCGATATCGAACTGGTCTCGTCTGGAGGATTCATCTGTGCTGGTTACGATGAAGTGGGTAATTGCATCTTCCGATTCAATGATGATGCCGACCTACTCTGGGCCGCAGGTAGCACATACGTATGGAGAGCAGAAGATGTAGACGAGTTGCCTGATGGCACCTTCATCGCAACTGGGGCCAACTATGCCACCTTTGATGATGCTGGAGATCTATGGAATTCGGTCCTCTTCATCCAGAAGTACGATCAGAGTGGAAACGTGATCTGGACCAAGACGTACAGCGGGGAAAATGCCCTTGATGAAGGCTTCAACATCATGCTTCTCCCAGATGGAGGGTTTGCCGTTTGTGGCAAGGTCAATGGTGTTGTGGGCAGTGCTATCGGGAATGCCTGGATCCTCCGTACAGATGCTAATGGCGACACTCTCTGGACAGATATCCAGGGCACTCACACCGTCAACTTCGCAAGAGGCATCGAGTACGACCCGGTGAACGATTGGATCGTGGTCTGCATTTACGGCAGGACAGAGGAACTCATCAACAGGGGACCTCACCTGCTCTATTACTCCCTGGATGGGGAGTACCTCTTTGGCACGACATATCCGGAGCTCTATCCGGAGCAGGTCAGGGGTTTCTGCCCATCATCAGACGGCGGTTACGCCTTCCTGAGCAGGTACGGCACTGGCAACAGCCGGGGACACCTCGTCCATACTGACAACCTGGGAAACATCCTATGGACTCAGGTTGTCCCGGCCGTTGCACCCACGGAGAATGACAATCTCGGCCTCAGCTTCGCTCTGATAGATGGTGGTTACATCTGCTGCGGATGGGACGGGTACGGTCCGTGGCCTGGATCAGTTGACAGGATTGCCCGAGATTCCACGGCCATGGATGATCCCAGTACCCAGGACGGCAGTCTTGACAGGTACGATGCTTACGGCAACGAGATGTGGCACATCAGCAACGAGGTGGGAGGCAACAATCACTTCTACTCCGCAGTCCAGCTTCCCCAGGGAGGCTATATGGCGGCAGGCACCAGGGGAGGTAACGGCTACCTGGTCAGGTACGCCCCCGAGACCGGGATCGGGGAGGGAGAGCCTTCAGCACTTGAAGCTCTCCGTCTTGGTTCCAATCCCTTCAGTTCCAGCCTGAGCGTTTCGTACTCGCTCCCGGAGGCCATGCAGGTAACTCTTTCTGTATATGACATTACCGGCAGGATGGTCGGGGAGCTTGAGGATGGGGTATTGGCTGCAGGGGAGC
>Ga0190293_1000948_pt1 | contig 10337 bp, 6 predicted proteins | sample 48693001_MG_FD_161671 | JGI IMG/M metagenome (GOLD analysis project Ga0190293, IMG submission 161671) | Hydrothermal vent microbial mat bacterial communities from Southern Trench, Guaymas Basin, Mexico - 4869-30-0-1_MG | ecosystem: Environmental > Aquatic > Marine > Hydrothermal vents > Microbial... | reverse complement strand
CTCCCATCATTGTGATATAGAAAAAGACCACGACCTCCATTTTGTTTTGATTCTCCAGTGATAATAATATCGAGAAATCCATCATTATCAAAATCAAAGAACTCAGCATCAAAAGCCTTGATACTTCGAAGTGCAACAAAAATTTCTTTTGAATTTTTAACCTTTTCAAAATTCCCGTTACCCAGATTGACAAATAATTCACTCTCTTCTCCTTTCAATGAGGTAATGAATAAGTCTAAAAACCCATCGTTATTGTAATCGCCAACAGTTATAGAACTTGATCCACCATTACTTTTTAGCCCACTCTTTTCGGTTATATCCTTAAAAATACCCTGTCTTTGATTTGCATATAAGGTGTTGCTTTCATTTTCATTAACTACGAAAAGATCAATATCTCCATCATCATCGAAATCTCCAAAAGCTGCATCGACACTATTAACCTTGTCACCTCCTTCTAGACCCATTTTACCAGCCTGCTCTTTGAAAGTACCATCTCCATTATTCCGAAACACCAGGTTTGAGTTGGGCCTTGTTTTGAATAAATCAAGATCTCCATCATGATCCAGATCAAAAAATAAAGCCTTGGAACCTCTTGTTTTATTTCCAATTTTTGCATCGTTTGTAACATCCAAAAAAACTCCCTTTTCAGCATTTCGGTATAAAATATCACCATCTTCTTTAACAATATACAGGTCAAGAAAACCATTGTTATCATAATCGGCAAATTTGGCTGATGATTCATTACCAGAATGTCTGATACCAACCTCTTTCGAAACATCTTTAAATCTTCCCATATCATTATTGAAAAGGTAATGCTTATAAGATGAGGTGGCCGGATCATAACTGCCAACATAAAGATCAATATCTCCATCACCATCATAATCAGCCACTTCGACATGTGTGGAATTACTATATTCAAGATATTCACCTTCTGGGAATGATGGTACGATATCTAAACCTGCAGTTATTGTAACTTCGGTAAATTTAATTACATCGAGTATTGATTTATTTTCCATTTCTAGTGGTGAAGACTGCTGATTATAGGTAATAAGAGGAAAACCGATGACCGCACCGCCAGGTCCTTTTAATTTCATAATTCCCTCCTGATAGGGAAGGGTAACTTTTAAGTAATTATGGAAAATTATAAATTGAATAAGCCCTTTTTCCTTATCCTGTTTTCTCAAAAAGGAGAGTGTTTTATCAAAGTGATCCATTGCTTCTTTTGGAAACTCTGGAAATTGTTTTTGAATTAATTCCAGTAGCTCTATCGCTTTTTCGCTGTCTCCATTTTGGATATGTATTTCTGTCAAATTTAGATGGGGAACTATATTTCCAGGTGCTTTTTCAACAAGCTGAAGCATGTAGTTTTTACGTAGATTTAGAGATTCCTCATCAGATTCTAACGAATATAGTTCAGAAAGGTCATAAAGTGTCTTAGTATGGTCAGGATCAAATTCAAGAGCTTCAATTAAGACAGAAATAGCCTTTTTACGCTCATCATTCATTTTGTAAACCGTTGCCAGCAACAACCTTATATCTGCATCTTTTGGATCAATTTTAATGGCTTTGAAAAGCTGTTTTTCAGCTTCAGTAAACTTTCCCATTCTTAAGTAAACCAAACCCAGATTTGCATATCCCAGTTTTTCATCCGGTGCCAAATTAATAAACTTGTGAAACTCATTTTCTGCTTCGTCCAATTTAAATTCTTCCAGATAAGCAAGACCCATCGTTTGCGTAGTCATTAATTCAATTGCCTTTTGCCTTTTGTCTTCTGCAGACTCTTTACAACTGAACAAAATCAATAGAAAAAGTGCGGTTAAGAATAAAATATAGGAATTTTTCATTGGATCAAAGTTATTAATAAAATATACAATTAGTTGAATTTATTTTTCAAAAGTAGCCAGAATTTCATTATTTAATTCGATCAGTTGAGCCGCATCTAAACGATTTCCTTTTTCATCAAATTGAATAGATCCAGTTACTCCTTTGAAATGGGTTTTAGACATAGCCCCTTGAATTTTTTCACGATCAAGACCGGAAAGTTTAACTGCGTCAATAATTAAATTCATGCCATCAAAGGCGTAAGCTGCTACAGCACTTGGTCTTTTACCATATTTTTCCTGAAACTCATTTTGAAATGATAACTGTTCTGAATCAAACCAATTTCCCGAGGTTACTAAGGTAACATTATCATAATGTAAAAGTTCGAGATCATCAAATTCACTTTCTCCTAGCAGGGATAATGATCCAAAAACTGGCTGATTCATTTTTCTTTGCCGTAGTTGCTCAATAAAACGGAAAGAAGCTGAAGGTTGCCCAATCAAGACAATACCTTGTATATCGGATTCTTTAATCTCATCAAGCAAAATTTTAAAATCCCGATTAGAACTATGATAAAATAACTGTTTTGGAACAGCTTCATTTGCAATTTCTATTTCTTTCAAAAGGCTTTTTAGAGTCAAATTCGAATCATAACCTTTATCTATAACAATTGCTATTTTGGTAATTTTTCTTTTATTATATATCTCTTCAATCAAAGCACCCGCTTGTTGGGTGTCATTTGGAACACAACTAAAATACCAAGGGATAAAAGCCTGAGATAGTGTTGGATCACTTGCCCATGCCGATAGAAAAACAACGCTTGTTTTGGATATCACCTGTTCCACCAAATGAGCATTTCTCGCATCGTGAGAACCCATAATAGCCCAAACCTTTTCTTTAAAAACCAAATTAACAGCTTCTTTTGAACCTGTTCCCCAAGGCCCTTCCATGGATCTTACAACCAATTGAAAATGCAATCCGTCATTACCCTCCTTTTCATTGGCTTGATTGATTGCCATTTCAGCTGCATTTTGAGCAGCCATAGATCTAGTATTACTGATCAATAGACCAATTTTAATTATATTATCTGTTGTCATCGTATTTTGCTGGGCATAAATACCATGCATATACAGAATCCAACAGACGATTATTATAAAGAAGTTTTTACTCATGAAATTTCTCTTCCTACAGCCTTAGCAACTTTTCGTAAATCGGTCATAAGGATAGCAAATTCATCAGGATCAAGTGATTGATCGCCATCACATAAAGCTATTTCAGGCTTATAGTGTACTTCAATAATAAGGCCATCAGCACCAGCAGCTACTGCCGCCTTTGCCATCACAGGCACCATCCACCTAAGACCTGTTCCATGACTGGGATCCACAATTACAGGAAGATGACTGAGCTGTTTTAACATAGGAATTGCACTCAAATCCAATGTATTTCTGGTAGAAGTCTCAAAAGTACGTATACCTCGTTCACACAATACTACTTGATCATTTCCTTCATTAAGGATATATTCAGCAGAATGTAAGAATTCTTCAATAGTTGACATCATACCCCTCTTCAACAAGACTGGCTTTCCACTTAAACCAACCTCTTTCAAAAGAGGATAGTTTTGCATATTACGCGATCCTATCTGAAGCATATCGGCATGCTCTGCAACTAATTCAACCTGTCTGGTATCCATCACTTCTGTAACAACAGCCAATTCCGATTTCCTTCTTATTTGCCTTAGTAGTTTCAACCCTTCTTCTCCGAGCCCCTGAAAGCTGTATGGTGATGAACGCGGTTTAAAAGCACCACCTCTTAATATTTTAGCGCCACTTGCCTTTACCGACCAGGCTGTTTCATAAAGTTGCTCCATACTTTCAATAGCACAAGGCCCTCCAACAATTATAACTTCAGAACCCCCAATCTCAACTCCGTTAACATTGACAATAGTTGTCTTTGGATTTTCTTTACGACTTACTCGTGAAGGCACCGTAATATTAACATCATTAGGATTATTACATAAAATAGTTTCCATATTGTCTTTCTTTATAATTTTAATATCTAATTATTTGCACTTGATTACCTGCTAGCTCTTATGAGTGGGCTAGCCGTATATTTAAATCTTCCATTTTGTACTTTGGTCAACCATATATCTCCAATGTCGTTCCAACTTCCATCCAAAATAATCTTTCCTGTAACTCCCTGGTAACCCTGAAAAGTTTTTAGATCGGTAAGAATATCACGAATTAGAACCCGGTTCAATCCTGCATCATGAATAGCTTCTATAATCAAATTCATACCATCATAGGCATGCGCAGCAAATACATCAGGTTTAATGCCAAATCTTTTAAAATAATCAGTTTGAAAGGTTTTTAATTCTGGAATATCTGCATTGGGATTATACTGACAGGTAGAGACTATTCCTTCTGCATGCTTACCTGCAATTTTGAGAAACTCAGAAGACACCACCCTGTCAGATCCATAGACTGGCTGTTTCATACCTAACTCCCTTATCTGACGTAAAATAAGGGCAGACTCCTTGGCATTTCCCCAGATAAGAATTGCATCAGGAGATACTTTCTTAATGTTCTCCAATTGCATTTTAAAATCTGTTTCTCCATCATTAAATCTCTCTTCAATCATCATCGGATGGCCCAACCTTACAGCAACACCTGAATACTCCATAATTCCTACTCTGCCATAGCGTGTATTAGCTCTGATCACTGCAACACGTTCATGTTTCATCTTTTCAAAGATATAGAAAGCAAGCGCATAACCACTTTGCCGGTCATCACTTATAACACGAATTGTCCATGGTATATTTGTCTCGGTAAAAGTAGGGTCTGGGTCACCTGTATTGACCATCATTATCTCCATTTTTAATGTAGCCCGTAAAGCAACATGTGAGACAATATCGTCTATAGAGCCCAGCCAGGCCCACACTTTTTCATCATCCATTTTTACTACTTCATTAGCAGCCGCACCCCATAATCCAACATCGTTATGTATCATCAGCTTAAATGGGATATCCTTATAGCCACCTTTATTATTGGCCTGTTCTATTGCCAGGGTAGCTCCGTTTAGCATTTGCTCTCCAAGTGAAACAAGAGAAGAACCTTCTAATGGCCCAAGAAAACCAATACGTACCTCCGTCAGATCTTTGGGAGGTAATTTTTCCCTCCCTGCCCCATAAAATTCAATTGGCTCAAGAAAATGGTATATATAAGCCTTTTGAAAATTATTATAAGGAAAAAATTTATCCGGTGTTTTTCCATATTTCAAATCTTTTTTCTGTGCTTTTAATTCCTTAACCTGAAACATTACGATCAGGATAATAATTGCCAATACCCAAGATTTACGTTTCATATTATTTTATTTTTAATTTGATTTACAGATTGCATACACTTCTATTTCGACAAGAAGCGTTTCCCAACATAACCTTACCTGTATCCCTGTAGCTGCAGGTAAAGGATCAAGGTTTAACCATTGATAAAAAGTAGTACGGATCTTATTAAATTCACCATAATCCCTTTCAATATCCCTAAGGTAATTGGTTGTCCTCACCACATCGTGCCAAGACATCCCCTCGGCTTCAAGAAGATTGGTAATATTTACATAAGTTCTCCACAATTGTGCTTTAAAATCACCTATATGCTCTGGTTTACCTTCTTCATTTACACTGGCGGTTCCTGAAATTATCAACACCTTGTAACCTCCAAGATCAAGGCGTAAGGCTCTTGAAAATGAAGATGGTTTCTCATAGTTGTATGCTTCGTTAATGGTTTGAGGAGCATGTACCACATGTTTTTCAATTGGAGGTCGATCACTATGCACTGAAGGATAAACCGATTCAATTATCGTATTGTCATCAGATAACAATCCAAGTTTTTTCATCTCGAACTTCTCTCCATCTGTAAGTTTTGTCAGATCAATTAGTACTTGTTTTTTATCCTTAATTTCTATTGAATTATCCATAATTATTGTTTTTATTATTTATTTTATTACTTTTTATTTTAATATTTACGGGAATTATTCCAATTATTTTTGAACCCTATTTAATTTATTTTAACAATTCCCCACGGCTTACACCCTTAGAAGTGGCAACCCAGATAACATCATCCTTAACATCAACCCCAAGGATATAATTATGGGAAATGGATGATGACATTGCCAATTCTGATTGCTTACCATCTTCTGTTATGATTGCTTTTCCTTTCTTATTCCTATCATTTTTAATATAAGTGACCCAGTTTTTACCATCAGTGGTACTTAATCCTTTATCAGTGCATATATAGGCTACTGGTCCTTGAGCTATTATATAGTTGATAAAATTACTTGCTAAACCACTATCGTGGTCAAAATACCCTTTCCAGTGTACACCATCATAGCGGCTTAATCCGAAGTAGGTAGCAACCCATAAATACCCATCTGCCCATGAAGTACCGGTAGTTATATCATGAACTACCCCATCATCAGGGAAAAGATCAATTTCCATATTACCATCGGGGTCAACATAATCTCTGAATTTTTTGGTTTTTTTTGTATATTCAACAACTCCACCTCCCCAGGCCGCAATAAAAATTTTACCATCACCTTCACATATACCATAGGTCCAAGGTTCATGCATTGGAGCATTCTGTTCAGTGAATATTTCCCAACGTTTGGTATAAGTATCATATTGACCAGCACCACCTCCGGTTGCAACCCAAACATCTTTTCCATCACATATAACAGAATAGATCAAATCATTGGGCATTCCACTATTGAGCTGTGTGAAATTTTCAAACTTTCCGCCAGACCATCTTGTTAACCCTCCCATTGTACCAAGCCAGATATCTCCTGTTAGTTCACTTACATCAATGGCCAAAACACCATTATGCGCAAGCCCGTCTTTTGTAGTATAGGTTATCCACTTTCCATTTTCATAAACTGCAAGACCTTCATGAGTTCCTACCAAGACCCTTTTTCCATCTATTCGTACACAATATGCCTTATCTCCGGGTAAGCCATCATTTGAAGTAAAATTCTGCCAATTCCCATATATTGGCATGGTATTTTTTTCTTTTTTTACATTGCTAATACTTAATGTTTTTTTAAGTAATACATCATTGTTTTTTAGAGATGATTTTTTATTTATGGGATTTGCATTCAAGCCAAAAGAATTCTCCGTTGTAATTTTAAATCCAAATGAAACAGCCACAAGAACAACCACTGCTATTGTAACAATTTTTGAATATTTTCTCAATCCTTTATTTTTCATGAATTCTTGTTTTAATTAGATTTTATAAGTGAGCCCTGATGTACTTTTAATTTACTCTCTTTGTATCCCGGACCTCTGAGTGATCTTAGATAATCAACCAGATCGTTAAGTTGCATCTTGGTTAAATCATTTACATGCCCGTGTTTATCATCTTCACCATAAACTGTCCAAATCTCTTCCAGCGTTTCAGCACGACCATCATGTAAATAGGGCGCCGAGGAATAAATATTATTCAGGTGTGGTGTATCAAATAACATTGGATCGTCAGTATCGGAGAGAGTGCTAACATCTGCCATTTGAAAATCTGTGTAAAATGGAGGGGGATGACAGGTAATACACCTATTATTTTCAGGAATAAGGATACCTAAGTTATCCACACTCCTTTCAAAAATTTCTTTACCTTGAAGTTGCGATTCGGTCAATTCACCATGTGGATTATACATTAAATTTGGAGGGTATTTTATCCCCGTTATAATATAGGCTACTAAAGCATCAAGATCGTCATAATTAAACGGTTCAGTTCTTGTAAGCACAGTAGAAAACCGCATTCCATCCTGTTTATAAACTGTTTGATTCTTACCGTTCCATTTAAAAGGAGCTGTACCTCCAATTTCACGTAATGACTGTGTATTTGTTACATTACGTCCCATGTCTTTCCCTGCCATATTATATACAAGGCCGTCTTCATGATTATCGGGATGGCATGTATAACAAGCATATTGGTTTTGGAATGTATGCCCTGCATTATTAAAAAGTCTGCGACCTTGTCTGGCAACCGTTATTCTGAGTGGACCTCCAAGATCAATAGAACTCACAGTTTCAAGACTTTCCGTATTTATTACTGCTATTTTATCTTCAAGCTGTTCAGCAACATATAGTTTTTTGCCATCGGGAGAAAGTGTAAGTCCTTTGGGATTTGCTCCAGTGGGAATACGTTTGATCACGAACCGACTGCTAATTCCCAAATTATTGGAATATCCTTTTAGCATTTCAGAAGTAGAATCAGATAAGATTGTCCTGATTGAGTCAATAGAAATTACTGAGATAAAATCTACACCTGAACTAGAAACAAAAGCTTTCTTCCCATCAGGAGTGATCACAATATCGAATGGATCGGAATAATAGGCGTTTGGCTCATCGAGTAGTAATTGTACGACCCTGCCATTTTTCTTTTGTTCTACAATACCGATTCCATGATTCATCATCCAACCACGTTCAACCTGTAAGGAAGTTATCAAATTCTTAGGACGGATTAATGTTGTTATTGCCAGATCTCCTGAAGGAGTAAAAGCAATATTTTCCATCAAATAAGCTGATTCAATATGCTGATACTCGATTACTTTCTGTTTACTATCGTTAATCAGGGTCAGATCACTAATTAAAGGTTCTCCATAAGAAGCAAAATTTGGTCGTCTGCTGGTCACATATAGAACTTTTCCGTCAGGAGATAAAGCAGTTCCTGTGGGGTTATTTCCAGTAGTTAATCTTTTTATTTCTTGTTTGGTAGAAAGATCAATTATAGATAAGTCAGAACCAAATGTATTGACGGCATAAAGAAACTTTCCATTTGCGCTAAGGGCAAGCCCCGATGGACCATTACCGGTATTAAGTGTGTCAATTACATTTGAGGTTTCCAGATCAATTACAGACACATTGTCTGACCATTCATTACTAACATAAGCAATTCTACCGTCTTTATTTAATATAACACTATGAGGATGAACGCCAACATTAATTTTATTTAACACAATTTTTTTCTCAGTATCAACAACCATCAATTTATCTTCATCTTGTGCAATTACATATAACCTGCTACCATCATTAGAAACAGCCATATTGAAAGGTGAATAATAATCCTCATTGACAATTTTTGAGATCCATTTATTCTCAGAGGTATAAACGTGACATGATGTACATAATAGAGGATGATCATCAACAGCTGTTATATAATTAACATGTGTTCTAGCCGCTTTGCGTCCCGGGAAATAAATAATCAGTCCGAAAACAAATATTACACCAAAAATTATTAATAGCTTAGCTTTCATTATAACTATTTTAATAAAATTCTCTCTTTGAGAATTCTTTCCATCTGCACAGGTATTATTGGATCTTTTTTAATCGAAAGAGGTTGTCTGTTGTATGGAACCTGTTCGTGATCCTCATGACAACCCACACATCCTCGCCTCTCATTAGGTCGCAAATAGATCCAGCTCCCCGGGCCATTTACAACTTGTCCATTCTTATTTATTGTCTGTATTCTAAAAGGTGTATCTGCTAATACTTTTAGATAAAAAGAACCATCTTTTTCAACATCCACTATTCCAAGAGAAGTGTCAATTCCCAATACCTCAATTCTGACTGCTTTTGAAACAGGAGATGTATCTTCTAAGGATTGAATTTCAGAAAAATTGATGTCCTGACAAAGAAGTAATGCTGTATTTACACTCATATCCAATTCACTTGGTAATTTTCTTGGTCTTTCTTGTTTTTTAACCACAACAGCTTCTAGTAAATTGTAATTCTCATCTTTATAAATTGTCTTACCAAGCGTTTTATTTTCTTCATCAAACTCATACAATGCATAATGGTCATCATCAGAAGAGCGGTATGAGACTAATAAACTACCTTTCTTAAGTGGGCTAATGGCAAAAAAATCACCTTTGATACCCGATGACAGATTAACTTTGCTATGTAAAGGGCGGTTATATTTTACAGAAATAATATTTCCACCTTCATCATCTTTATTAGCCGATTCTATAAAATAAACCTTACCATTATTTGTCTCCCTACCTTGGCTAAGTATATGACTTCCTTTTAAGCCTTGATAAAACAATTCCTGTTTAGTGCCATCAGGGCGTAAAACCATAAACATTCCATTTTTCTGAACAGGATAAAGTTGTTTACTGATTGCTAATATTCGCCCATCCTTTAGAACTGTCGAGGCAAAATATGCATGTGGATTAAATGTAATCTGACTGATTTCAGATCCATCAAGATTGCCTGTAAAGAGAGAATGCCCTGTTTTTACAGTATCATTCTTAATAAATTTGCTAAACACCAAACGTTTACCCGGTAAGTAAGCCGGATCAATACAATCTTCGATGGAAGAGATGATTTGTTTAACTTTTAAATTCTCCAAATTCATTTCCCATATCTGCCATTTGTCATTTTGTTTCTTTTGGGCCGAAAATAACATGGATTTACCATCATAGGAAATTTCAGGCGAACATGCAGAAAAGAAATCTATGGTAAGCACTTTCAA
>Ga0190293_1000947_pt1 | contig 10339 bp, 7 predicted proteins | sample 48693001_MG_FD_161671 | JGI IMG/M metagenome (GOLD analysis project Ga0190293, IMG submission 161671) | Hydrothermal vent microbial mat bacterial communities from Southern Trench, Guaymas Basin, Mexico - 4869-30-0-1_MG | ecosystem: Environmental > Aquatic > Marine > Hydrothermal vents > Microbial... | reverse complement strand
CTTAAAAAGCAGGTTCGAGCCTACAGGAGATGGAAGTCCGCCGAGGATAGGATATCCGAGCTTGATGGTCTTCTCAGGTTTCGCCAGCTGGATGATTCCAGAACGCGTATGGCCGAACTGGATGCCGCACTCCGTGAGAGCAGGGGTACTGAGCAGGAATGTTCAGCCGCTGTTTCTGCAGCTGCAGCAAGGCAGGCCCAAGCACGAATGGAGCTCGAGAAGGCTCAGGCGCAACTTGACAGGGAACATGAAGCATGTGCGGTCCTGGATTCAGAGCTTGGAACCGCCAGTGAGAAGTATGCTGTCTCATCGGAGAGACGAAGAAGCGCTGGACAGCAGGTAACCTCGACCGAACAGGAATCCAGCGCTGAACTGGAGCGTGTCCAGCAGATAACAATGGAGATCGACGATCTTACTGAACGCATGGAAGCTCATCGGAAGAATGAAGCAGAGATCGCAAAGAGGTATGAGGAGACTTCCAATGAAACTGCAAGAATCGAAAAAGAGTATTCCGCCTCTGCAGCAGGACTTGAGGAGGCCAGAACTGATCTCAGGGAGACTACTGAGAGATTGAGAGCTGCGCAGGAGCAGTACAATGCATCCCTGCGGGAGGCAGAGCGCGCCGGTCAGGAACTTGAGACCTTGAAGAACAGGAGCCTTGTACTCGAGGGTTCGATCATTGGTATCGATGAGACCCTGGCAGTTAAGCATGAAGCAATTGCTGGATTTGATGCTGACCTGACTCACCGCTCCGAGGAACTGACTGGGAAACGAGCAGCTCTCTCAGATCTGGATTCAAGTATTGAGAACCTCACTACCCAGTGCGCCGAACTCAACGCCAGGATCGGTATCCTCGATATCCGGCTCCAGCAGCTATCTTCTGCCGAGAGCATTGAAGATGCTGGATCAGGACGTATTTCCGACCTTATCGAAGTGACCGATGGCATGGGCATGGCCGTCGGAGCGTGGCTGGATGCCTTCCAGGATTCTGTTGTCCAGCCTGCAGAAAGGATGTCTGGCTCCATGGAGACAGGCAGGTATCTTCTCCTATCCAGCAATGAGGAGGATGGCTTCTCCAGACCTGATATGCCTGAGGGAGCCATCTGGCTTCCAGACTGTCTTAAAAAAGCCGGTTCTGCCCCCTCTGTCTCGGCTCTGCTTTCCGGATGTATCGTAGCTCCCTCCAGGGCAGAGGCTATGGAATGGTTCCTCTCCGGTATCCAGTTGGATATCGTTACTACTGCAGGTGATCTCTTCAGACATGATGGTCTGGTCAGACTCGGGATACTGGAAGAGGGAGCCGGGTCGATAGAAAGGGAAGCTCTTGCAGGTCAGGCCAGGAGGGAACTGGAGGATCTTAGCGCCGAACTCCATTCTCGCGAAGCCGAGAGGGATACACTCAGGAACAGAAGATCAGACACGATAAAGACAATTGAGGCTCTCAGGGAGAGCATAGCTGATCTTCAGACTGAGCTGACCTCGGAGAGTACAAGAGCCGCTGGTCTTGAATCCCGCAGGGAAGAGATGTCCACCGAACTCGATGATATCAGGAAGAGCCTGCCTGAACTGGAGAGGAAGATCAGGCAGGATGGAGAAGGCTCCCTTGCTGATATTGAACAGATGAGAGCGGACACGGAACGCCTTTCCTCGGTTGTCTCAGCCCTTGAGACAAGCCACGGAAGCAACGGCGAACAGCTTAATCGCGCCATAAGGGATGAGAATACTGCCGCATTGAAAAAAGCTTCTCTCGAGGCTGATTTGAAGCAGGTCATCCGAGAGCATGCAAGATGTGTTTCTGATGCAGCTGCAGCAAGAAAGAGAAGTGTTGAACTCTCCATCAGGTCCGGAGAACTCACCGGAGTCTGCGAAGCGCTGGATGAGCAGCTGAGCGAGTATTCCCGGCAGAAAGAGGAGATTTCCACCAGGAGAGAGACCGCTGAAGAGCGGAGAACCCTGGCCAGCCGCTCGAGAGCTGAATGGCTAGAAAAAGCCAGGGAGTTCGATAGGGAACTATCGACTCTGAGAGAACGGCTCTCCGATGCGAGGGAGATTAGGGCAACCCTGACCGGTGAAGCGGAAACAGTCAGAACCAGGGTTGCGGAGCTTGAGGCTCTTGATCTGATGTTGCCTGTCGAAAGTAGCCGCTACTGGAAACTGCCTGTCGAAGAACTCGAGAAGGAGCTTGCCAGACAGCGTGGCTACAGGGAGAACCTGGGTCCGGTGAATATGCTCGCAGTGGCTGAATTCGAGGAAGCCACCGCAAGAATAGATTTCCTTTCAGGTCAGCGAACTGACCTTATGGATGCCAGGACATCTCTTCTCGAAGCGATCGAGGAGATCAACAGAACTGCCGCCAGGAAATTTATAGAAACATTCGCAGAGGTCAGACGCAACTTCCAGGAGATGTTCAGCAGTCTCTTTGGAGGAGGTGAGGCAGATCTGCTTGCTCTCGAGGCTGACGATCCTCTCGAGGGAGGAGTCCAGATCGTGGCAAGACCTCCCGGCAAGAAGCTCGAGAATGTAACGGCGCTCTCCAGCGGAGAGAGAGCCATGACCGCCGTTGCCCTGCTGTTTGCCCTCTACCTGGTTAAACCGTCCCCCTTCTGTGTACTCGATGAGCTGGATGCTCCGCTGGATGATTCCAATGTCGATCATTTCATCGATCTGGTAAAGGGATTCATCGACAGGACCCAGTTCATTGTCATCACACATAACAAGAGAACGATGGAGGCGGCAGACAGGCTCTTCGGAATAACTATGATCGAGAAAGGCGTATCAGCAATGACTACGGTGAATCTCGAGACTGCAATGAAGATGACCAGCGGTGATGGGAACAGCGATGGGGCTTGATCTCGGCAGGAGGCTCCGGAAGAGCAGGGAAGCACTTTCAGGACGGCTGGGCGCTCTCTTTGGCGCAAATGGTCTCGATGAGGAGGCTATGGAGGAAGCCGAAGCGATCCTTCTGGGCGGCGATCTCGGCTGGGACCTGACAGAGAAGATTCTCGATGAGCTTCCGCGGCGAACGCGCAGACTTGCGGGTGACTGGAGAACAGCACTCTCCTCGATACTGAAGGAGAGCGTACTCGTAAAGACATCGAGCTGGACTGAGGGGGTCAGACCCGAGGTCATTGTTGTCGTCGGCGTCAATGGGGCCGGAAAGACGACCACCATCGCCAGGCTTGCAACAATGTATCAATCCAGAAAGAGCAGAGTTCTTCTCGCCTGTGCTGACACATTCAGGGCGGCTGCCGCAGAGCAGTTGCAGGTCTGGGCGGAAAGGACGGGTACGGCGGTCATTACCCAGATGCCTGGATCCGATCCTGGTGCCGTAGCATATGATGCTGTGAAGCGGGGTCTGAGCCGCGACTATGACGCAGTGATAATAGATACCGCCGGCAGGCTTCCGAATAAAAAGGGACTGATGGCAGAGCTTTCAAAGGTCTACAGGGTCTGCGGTAAGGCGATGGAATCGGCACCTCACAGGGTGCTTCTCGTTCTCGACGGAACCGTAGGGCAGAATGCGAAGGCACAGGCTGAGCAGTTCATGGATGCCCTGCCGATAACAGGTCTTGTTGTGACCAAGCTCGATGGGACCGCAAAAGGCGGGTCTGTTCTGGCGATGGCCAGCCAGCTTGATCTTCCTGTTGACTACATCGGAGTCGGTGAATCCGGTGAGGATCTGCTGGAGTTTGACCTGGATGATTTTGTAGATGCTCTCGTCGGTCTTCGTGAACTGAAATCCTGATGCTCCGTATATCCAGGCTGAGCAAGAGCTTCGGCAGCAAGAAAGCCGTATCTGATCTCTCCCTGCAGGTTCCGCAGGGAGAGATATTCGGCCTGCTCGGTCCGAACGGTGCGGGGAAGACCACTACGCTCAAGATGATCGCAGGTCTGATCATCCCGGATTCCGGAGCAGTCGAGGTAGATTCCATCGATGCCACCGTCAACCCGGAAGCAGCCAGGGGAGTGAGTGCCTATGTGCCGGATGAGCCTACGCTCTACCCCAGACTCACCGGCAGGGAGTTTCTTCGATTCACAGGTAGAATGCGTGACCTTCCCCCAGATATTCTGGATCAGAGGATTGCATTCCATGAGAGACTCTTCGATATGGAGGAATGGCTCGACAAACGTGCAGAGACCTATTCGCATGGGATGACACAGCGTGTCGTTCTATCAGCGGCCTTCATAGCAAGACCGAGGCTGTATGTCATTGATGAACCTCTTGTGGGGCTTGATCCCGCGACTGCGGAAACATTCAACCGAATGGCGAGGGCAGCAGCGGAGGCTGGCTCAGCCATCCTTCTGTCCACACACACTCTCCCTGTGGCTAGACGCTCATGCGACAGACTCGGGATAATCCATGAGGGTGAGCTCGTCGAGACGTTTCGTACCGATGCGATCGGTCAGGAGGATCTGCAGGACATATTTTTCAGGATCACCGGTACAGCGCCTGCAGATGTGACCGACTACTTTAGAAGTCGTGTCTAGGGCGACTCAACCTTACTGCACATGGTTATAGCGAAATATCAATGTAAACCAAAAAAATAGTGAAGAATTAACGGAGATAGTATGATAAACGGGCAGGAACTTGACAAACTTACCTACGTCCCTCTTCTTACCGGGCCACTTGATGTCAACTGTTACATCGTGGGATGCCCCCATACTCACAAGGCGGCAGTAATCGATCCAGGCGGACATCCGGAGCGTATACTTACCCGTCTTGCTGAACTCTCTCTGACCCCTGTCATCATCGTCGATACGCATGGACATTTCGATCATGTCGGAGGGAATGCCGGCCTGGTCGCGGCGACAGGGGCAGAGCTCCTGCTGCACCGGGACGACCTTGAAATGCTCAGGCAGGCCAAGGTCCACGCAGACCACTGGAGCATGGAGTTCGACGCATCCCCTGAGCCTGACCGACTCCTTTCAGGGGGCGAGAAGCTCATTGTTGGAGAACTTGTACTCGAAGTGATCCATACTCCGGGACACTCTCCCGGCGGCATAAGTCTTTACATGCCGGGTCATGTATTCACCGGAGACGCGCTGTTCGATTCATCGATCGGCAGGACGGATCTGCCCGGAGGGGACTACCGGACGCTGATTGACTCTATCAGGGAACGCCTTCTGATCCTTCCGGATGAGACCATAGTCCATCCCGGTCACGGACCTGAGACTACCATCGGCAGGGAGAGGGCAACGAACCCTTTCCTCCGTGCTTAGGGGCATGTACCGAATTCCCTGAATTCGGATACGTGTCCCTGTTGAGCTATACCCGGCCCACCAGCAGCCTGAACTTTCCGTCCGGCCCCTCGAAACCCGGTTCCAGTGTGTTGAGCACTATGGCGGCCACGCTGTCTCCGAGTACATACACATCGCGAATGCGGTAATCTGACGCGAAGCGGAAGAGACCGTCCTCTTCACTGTCCGTGTGCTGATACAGGATGGCTCCAGTCTGATCGGTGATCGTGAGTTCCAGCAGTACAGGCTCTTCGAACATCCCGAGCCACTCAGGGGCGTCCTCCGGAGTGTGTCGATGCTCGACCAGATCCAGTGTGAGTCCCGGTCCCATCCAGCCGGGAGTGCCCATCCATGTCACGAAAGTCGCTCTGTCGTCTTTGACCCCTCTGTCGAGTAGTGGATGGTGAATGCAGTGAGTACCCTGCAGACCGTCATTCAGTGCAAGACTGTCGAGAACCGCTGCTGAGAGCAACAGTACGCTGTCTCTCGCTGGATTTTCCGGAAAGAGCCAGTAGGCTCCCTCGGATTCCAGTTCCTCCATCCTGTATTCGGGCCACCACCATTCCATCTCAAAGACAGTGCTGTCCGTCTCTGCCGACATCACTGTCAGCCTGGCTGCGGGACACCCGCTTCCATCGCTGACCCAGTGCTCCAGCATCGCCGCATAAGCTCCATCAGGAGAGAATCCGAGGAATTCGACATTCCCTACTGTTCCCGCGCTGGTCAATCCAGCACATGCAAGAATTATTACGCAGAGCCGGGATATCCTCACGAGAGCCTCCATTCCCTTATACTTGGACTCTGTCTGACTGTCCTGTCGTTACCTGTAGCATACGACCGGGGAGCGATTCATGACAGCTAACCGGAAGGCGTTCATGACTGGAGAGCGAGCAGCTGCTGACGAAGCACTCTCTCTGAGAAGCATCAATCCAGCCAATGGAGAAGAGATAAGCTCCTGGCAGTCCGATACATCTCGGGATATCGACAGGAAGACTGCCGTATCCGCTGACGCATTTGGGGTCTGGCGCAGGACTGCTGTCGAGGTCCGTTCGCGGTGTCTTCTGAATGCTGCCACGATACTGGAGTCGAAGAAGCGGTTCCTTGCGGAACTCATGGCCCGTGAGATGGGGAAGCCTCTTTCCCAGGGGGTCTCGGAGATCGACAAATGCGCTCTGGTCTGCCGGTACTACGCCTTCAACGGACCATCGTTCCTCGAACCGAGGATGATAGAGACCGAGGCACTGAGGAGCTACGCGGCGCCCTGCCCACTCGGCGTTATCTATGCCGTGATGCCATGGAACTTCCCCTTCTGGCAGTTCTTCAGGTTTGCTGCTCCTGCAGTTATGGCCGGGAACGGGATACTCCTCAAGCATTCCCCAAATGTTACTGGCTGCGCTCTCGAGATCGCTGAAGTATTCAGGGAGGCCGGTCTTCCCGATGGTCTGCCTGAAGTGCTGCTCATTCCTGAAGAAAAGGTGGCGGAAGCATCCGCCTCGATAATCTCCTCGCCCCATGTGCGGGGTGTTACGCTGACAGGGAGTACCCGTGCGGGGATGGCCGTGGCCGAAGTGGCCGGCAGGTCGGTCAAGAAATGCGTACTGGAGCTTGGCGGCAGCGATCCGGTCATAATATTCGAGGATGCTGACCTGGAACGGGCGGCTGTCTCCACTGCGTTTTCAAGACTCATCAACTCAGGCCAGAACTGCATCGCTTCAAAGCGGTTCCTCGTCCAGAGGGATGTGCATGACAGGTTCCTGGAACTCCTTGCAGGTGAGATGTCAAATGCGGTGATGGGGGATCCTCTTTCTTTCAAGACGACCATCGGCCCACTCGCCAGACTGGACCTGCGTGACGAGCTGCACAGGCAGGTCACCGAGAGTCTTGCAGCCGGAGCGAGGCTGGTGACCGGCGGATGCATACCTGAACTCCCCGGTGCTTTCTATCCGCCCACTGTCATTGACGGGGTGACCAGCGGAATGCCGGTGTTCGACGAGGAGACCTTCGGTCCAGTAGCTGCCGTATCCAGTTTCGACTCCGAGGAGGAAGCGCTTGCCGAAGCTTCACGGACACCGTATGGACTGGGCGCATCCATCTACACCGCAGACCTTGCGCGGGGAGAGCGGATGGCGATGGAGCTTCCAGTAGGAGCCTGTTTTGTTAATACCTTTGTCAGGTCCGACCCGAGGCTCCCCTTTGGTGGTGTCGGTCTCTCCGGCTATGGCCGAGAGCTATCCAGAGAAGGTATGTTGGAGTTTGTGAATCTGAAGACGGTATATATCTCTGAGCAGTAATAAGACAGAGTGTGTAATTGAATGGAAGGCAGTAATATGAAGGTACTGACAGCAACGACGGCATTGATGTTCCTGCTCATACTCCCATCGTGCAGGGAAGAGGCAGCGCCCGTGGAGGACTATGCTGTAGATATTCCGGATGCAACAGCAGCACCTGTCTCGGAATCCCTGGTTGAGACAGAAACCTCCACCGAGCCGGACACCATTATGCATGTTACGGCTGGCACCGACCTTTCGTTTACTCTGGAAGCCAACCCGACAACCGGTTATCACTGGGTGCTTGCAGGTATCGAGCAGGATAGTGAGGTCGTTGAGCAATCCGGTGAGGCTGTTTACACCCCCAGCCCGAATCCGGAGGGAATGGTCGGGGCCGGTGGCATGGAGGAATGGACTTTCGCTACTCTATCGGCTGGTGAAGCACTCATCACACTGGATTACATGCCGCCAGGAGCCGACAGGGAGCCAGGGACCGTATGGTCCGCCAAGGTGGTGGTGGAATGAGGTCGCAGACCTGTCCCTCGTGCGGACACGAAGTACACGAGAAAATAAACAACAGATGTCCATTCTGCGGCGCTGAGATGGGGAGAGCCATCACTGCAGCTGCTTCAGGGGGGGCGCGGAAGAATGCCCGAGCAGCTCTGGTCGTTGCTTCACTTGTGCTGATGCTGGCTGGAGGTCTGTTCTCCTACCTGGTTGCTGAGCGGGATGTAGAGGTTGTTCGTTCTGAGGCAACGTCCGAAACAGGTCAGACCTCCGGCAGCAGCAGAGTATGCGAGCGAAATATGACCGTAGTCCTGGATGCTCAGGAGGAGTTCATGGTAACCAATGGCAGGTATGCCTCAGATGCGACGGAGCTGCTGGACTCAAGGTCGGAACTGGAACTCAGCTGTCCGATGAGTGACAAACCCTATGAGATGACGATCCAGGGGGATGTGATCAGACTCGTCTGCCCATCGCATGGTCTTTCACAGATAAGATAGATTGACTGTAATCGGTCGATAACCTTTCAAGGAGCCTGGTTATCCTCTGATCGCATTGACACCAAGTGCCTGAATTACCATACTTACAGTGATAGTTGCAACCGTCTCTCCTAATAACCCGTAGGGGGGGGGGTAAATGAGTAGTAAACCAACAATTACACTCTTTCTTCTCGCATCCATGCTGTTTGCAGATGTGGGTGTCCAGACCGATTGGTCGGGCGGACCCGGCCAGGCAGGTCCTGTCACTGAGTGGACCGACTCATTCGCAAGTGCATACCTTGTCAACTGGAGCGGCACTCCCGGCAGCGTCATGCTGGACGAGAATGCAGTTTCCCACGAGGTGGGCAGCATATCAGATCTGAGATGGGTGAAGCCCTGTGAAATCAGCAATGATGAGTTCCCGGATGTGTTCGTAAACACATCAAGTGGGTGCTACTGGTATCGCAACTATAGCGTAGGGACTCTGTTTCATAGGTTCCCTATACCACAGGAACTTGAGGACATTGGAACCGGTGACATCAACAACGACGGTCTGAATGACATCGCTGGATCATATCGAGGAATGCACGGGGGATTCATCTGGCTCGAGAGGGTAGGCGGCGGCTGGACTGAGCATGATATCTCAACAGAGCTGCAACCCTACGATATCCAGGTCCTTGATTTCGATGGTGACGGTGATATCGATATTGTTGGTTGGTACCTTGATGGAAGCATACCGGATCAATACTCGGGCATTTCCTGGTGGGAGAATCTCGGAAACGGTTTGAGTTGGGAAAAGCATGTGATATATGAAGAACCTGAAGAAGTATGGGGAATGGGTTCTCTTGATGTTTCCGACTATGACGGAGACGGTGACTACGATGCTGTCGGCGGTTCCGGTGACAAGATCTACATCTTCGTCAACCCAGGCACGGATGACGCCTGGGTGCGACAGGTCATCGAGTACCCGACTGATGAGTATTTCGAACAAGTGTATTTTGCCGATCTGGATGGTGCAGGTAATGAGGAACTACTGACAACGGATTACTTCGCTACTGGTGATGTACTCTGGTTCGAGGAGATCTCTCCGGGCACATGGACCAGTTATCTAATCACTACTTTCCCTTACCGAGTGACAAATGCTGTACCTGGAGATTATGACGGAGACGGTGATCAGGATGTAGCCGTATCTTCCACTGCAGAAGGCTCCTGTCCTTTCTACCTCATGTGGTACGAGAACCTAAATGGCGATGCATCCGAATGGGTGCTCCATCCGGTCATATCGGATTCAGAGGATTCAAATAGAATTTACTGTGCTGATTTCAATCAGGATGGGACAGATGATCTCCTGGCACAATACAGCTCATACTCGATTCCTGCCAACATTGCTCTCTGGTGGGACTTCTCAGCCGGGATCTACCATGAGAGTGTCTGCTTCCTCGAGTCCTCAATCCTGTATGTGAATGATGTTCACTGGAATACCATCGACTGGAGCGCAACTCTTCCGCCAGAGACCTTTGTCAGATTCCAGGTGCGGTCTTCTGATGACTTCAGCAGCATGGGGGACTGGTCAACCTTCATCACATCACCTGGGAGCATAGCGCCCTATGTGACGGACGGTGACAGCTACATCCAGTACAGGGCAGCCCTTCATACGACGGACTCCACGGCTACACCCATACTGAACAGTGTGGCTGTGTCATGGGATCCAACAGGCATCGAAGAAGGTACGGAGCCTTCAGGTCTCACCCTTGCTCCTGCCCGTAACCCGTCTATCGGCTCGTTGGAGCTTCTGCTGGGCATTCCATCCGGCATGCATGTACGGCTGGATATTTACGATACAACAGGCAG
>Ga0190293_1000946_pt1 | contig 10345 bp, 9 predicted proteins | sample 48693001_MG_FD_161671 | JGI IMG/M metagenome (GOLD analysis project Ga0190293, IMG submission 161671) | Hydrothermal vent microbial mat bacterial communities from Southern Trench, Guaymas Basin, Mexico - 4869-30-0-1_MG | ecosystem: Environmental > Aquatic > Marine > Hydrothermal vents > Microbial... | reverse complement strand
TAAAGCATCATAGGTGGTTTTATTTTACGTGTTGGAGATATTCAGTATAATGCAAGTATTGCTAATCAATTGAATAAATTAAAAAGAGAATTTACATTAAATTAAACTTGCCCTTAGCGTAATAAAAGGGTCAAAATAAAATAAGATGGCAGAAGTAAAACCAGCTGAAGTATCAGCAATCTTAAAACAACAATTATCAGGATTTGAAGCTAGTGCTTCTTTAGATGAAGTTGGAACAGTTCTTAATATAGGTGATGGAATATCACGTGTTTATGGACTATCTAATGTTCAATATGGAGAATTAGTTGAATTCGAAAATGGCCTTGAAGGTATTGTACTTAATCTTGAAGAAGATAATGTAGGTGTTGTATTATTAGGAGCAACAACTGATATTAAAGAAGGCGCAACAGTAAAACGTACTAACAGAATAGCATCTATTAATGTAGGTGACGGAATTGTTGGTCGTGTTGTAGATACTTTGGGAAATCCAATTGATGGAAAAGGTCCAATAACTGGAGAAACTTACCAAATGCCTTTAGAGCGCAAAGCGCCTGGAGTTATTTTTCGTGAGCCGGTAACAGAACCATTGCAAACAGGAATTAAATCGATTGATGCGATGATTCCAGTTGGTAGAGGTCAACGTGAGTTGGTTATTGGAGATAGACAAACAGGTAAAACAACAGTTTGTTTAGATACTATCTTAAATCAAAAAGAATTTTATGATGCAGGTGAACCTGTATTTTGTATATATGTAGCAATTGGCCAAAAAGCTTCTACAGTAGCAGGTATTGCTAAAATGTTAGAAGACAGAGGCGCAATGGCTTATACAGTTATTGTTGCAGCTAATGCATCAGATCCTGCAGCAATGCAAGTATATGCACCTTTTGCAGGAGCTTCTATTGGAGAGTATTTTAGAGATACTGGTCGTCCAGCATTAATTGTATTTGATGATTTATCAAAGCAAGCAGTTGCATATCGTGAGATTTCATTATTATTACGTCGTCCACCAGGACGTGAAGCATATCCTGGAGATGTATTTTATCTTCACTCTCGTTTATTAGAGCGTTCAGCAAAAGTAATTGCAGATGATGGTATAGCAAAAGAAATGAATGATCTTCCAGAATCCTTAAAACCTATCGTAAAAGGCGGAGGGTCTCTTACAGCATTACCAATTATTGAAACTCAAGCTGGTGATGTATCTGCATATATTCCTACCAATGTAATTTCAATTACAGATGGACAAATATTCTTAGATGGAGATTTATTTAATTCTGGTGTACGTCCTGCTATTAACGTAGGTATTTCTGTATCTCGTGTTGGTGGTAATGCACAAATTAAATCAATGAAAAAAGTAGCAGGTACTTTAAAATTAGATCAAGCACAATTCCGTGAGTTAGAAGCTTTCGCGAAATTTGGTTCTGACCTTGATGCAGCAACTTTAAATGTGATTGAAAAAGGAAAACGTAATGTTGAAATTTTAAAGCAAGCACAAAATGATCCATTTACTGTCGAAGATCAGATTGCAATTATTTATGCTGGATCTAAAAATTTATTAAAAGGTGTTCCTGTAAATAAAATTAAAGAATTTGAAAGAGATTATATAGAATTCTTAAATGCTAAACACAGAGATGTATTAGATACTTTAAAATCAGGAAAATTAACTGATGAAGTTACAGATACATTAACGACAGTTTGTAAAGATTTATCAGCAAAATATTAAGCTTAATTCTAAAACAGAATGGCAAACTTAAAAGAAATACGTAACAGAATATCATCAGTATCCTCAACGATGCAGATAACTAGCGCTATGAAAATGGTGTCTGCTGCAAAGTTGAAAAAGGCTCAAGATGCTATTACAGCAATGCGTCCTTATGCAAATAAGTTAACAGAACTTTTACAAAGTTTAAGTGCTACTTTAGATGCAGATTCAGGTGGAAAATTTTCTGCTCAACGCGAAGTAAAAAATGTTTTGATTGTTGCTATTACGTCTAACAGAGGATTATGTGGAGGTTTTAATTCTAGTATTATTAAGCAAGCGATTGTTTTAGCTGAAAAATATTCAGATAAGAATGTGTCTTTTGTTACTATTGGTAAAAAGGGTAATGATAGCTTATCAAAAAACTTTAATATTATTTCTAATGGTAGTGATGTTTTTGATGATTTAACGTTCGATAATGTTGCTAATATTGCAGAAATGCTCATGGATAAATTTGCTGCTGCTGATTTTGATAAAATTGAAATTGTTTATAATAAATTTAAAAATGCAGCAACTCAAATTGTAATGACAGAACAGTTTTTACCAATTGTTCCAGTTGAAGGAGATGCGAATGCAAATATTGATTATATTTTTGAGCCTTCAAAAATTGAAATCGTTGAAGAGTTAATTCCTAAGTCTTTAAAAACACAATTGTATAAAGGTGTTAGGGATTCTTTCGCTAGTGAACATGGTGCTCGTATGACAGCTATGCACAAAGCAACGGATAATGCTACTGAGTTAAGAGATGAATTATTATTAACTTATAATAAAGCGCGTCAAGCTTCTATTACTAATGAAATCCTTGAGATAGTTGGAGGTGCAGAAGCACTAAATAATTAATCTGTCATTCTGAGCTTTAGCTTCGAATCTAAATATATAACTTTAGCCTTACTTTAATAGTAAGGCTTTTTTTATGGCATAGCTATTGATTTATTATCTTTATAATTGATAATAGACAACTATGAAATTATTAAAAATAGTATCGCTTTCAATTTTTATATTTTTAACCATTACAAGCTTTTCTAGCTGTTCATGTACTAAAGACAGTAATAATCAGAATACAAATCCACAAATTTCTCAAAAATTAGAAGAGAAAGTACCATTTGAAATGGGAGACATACATTTTCAAAAATGGATTTCAGGAGTTCAAGGTGGAGGCTCAGGAATACATATGTATATAACGGTTTTAACCAATAGATCCAAAGTTGTGTTTGATAGCGTATATTTTAGAGAATTAAAAACTAAAATTCAAATAGGTAAAATGGGCTATTTCGCTAGCTTTAAAAAAGTCAAAAACACGAAGCAGGATATTAAAATGAACAATAATCCAAATGCTGAATACGGCAATAAGATACCAGATATTAACTCTAAATTTTCTTTCGATCTAAAAGATGATGAATGTGTTATAAGTTATATAGAAAAAGAAGAAACCAAATACTTTAAAATTTTAGGTTTAATTGAAAATCCTGCAGAAAATTATCCAAGTGCTTCACCAAACAATTAAAACTGTTACTAAACACTTTTTTAGGTCTTTTGAATTCAATACATTTAGCATAATATATTCAAAACAACATTGAGTACACTAAAATCACTATTTAAACAAACATTCATTTATGGTTTAGCAACTGTATTACCAAGAATGTTGAGTTTTTTATTAGTACCATTATACACGACAAAAGGTGTTTTGTCCTCAGTTGCAGAATATGGTAAAGTCTCTGTTATCTTTTCATATTTTGTAATATTTAATGTGATTTTAGCTTACGGAATGGAAACTGCTTTTTTCCGATTCTTTAATAAAGAAAGCGATAAAGACAAGGTAATTGGTACTTCAACAATCTCATTAATTGTTACTTCTTTAGGATTTTTTGTTTTCGCATTAATATTTCAAAATCAAATTGCCAACTTTATAGATATTGATGTTAAGTACATTAACCTTGTTATTTGGATTTTGCTATTAGATGCTTTGGTTATTATTCCATTTGCTTGGTTACGAGCTACACAACGACCAATGCGTTATGCAATCATTAAAATATTGAATGTTATAATTAATTTAGGACTGAACCTATTCTTCCTATTAGCATTAAAAGATTTATCGATAAATGGCTCTTTTATCGAAAGCATATATAAGCCAAACTTTGAAATTAGCTACATATTCATAGCCAATTTAATAGCAAGTGCTGTGACGTTACTATTAATGCTTTCGTTTTACACTAAGGTAAAATATGTCTTTAGTTCTTCATTATGGAAAACCATGTTTCGTTATGCATTTCCTATTTTAATTGCTGGAGTTGCATTCTCAATCAATGAAACTTTCGATAGAATTTTACTAAAAGAACTATTACCAGAAAACATAGCCGAAACCGAAATAGGAATGTATTCTGCTTGTTACAAAATCGCATTGTTCATGACGCTTTTTGCTACAGCATACCGACTAGGTATAGAACCTTTCTTTTTTAGTCATGCAAAAACAGAAAACCCTCAAAAAAATTATGCTAAAATATTAGAATTTTTTGTCGCTTTTGGTTCAGTAATTCTATTAACGGTTGTTGTGTTTTCAGATATTTTAAAACCTTATATTGTAAGAAGTGAAGCTTATTGGGAGGCCATGTGGATTGTTCCAATTATCTTGTTAGCTAATTTCTGTTTAGGTATTTATCACAACCTTTCGGTTTGGTATAAAATCACAGACAGAACAAAATTTGGAGCTTATATTTCGGTATTTGGCGCAATAATTACTTTAGCAATTAATATCTTGTTTATTAAAACTTATGGCTATAAAGCATCTGCAATAGCTACATTAATTGCGTATGCTACGATGATGCTTTTATCGTATTATTTCGGAAGAAAATATTATCCAATTCCGTATAATCTTAAAAAAATAGGATTGTACTTTAGCCTTTCCATAGTATTATCAATACTTTCATTTTATTATTTTAGAGAAATTTATTCAGTAGGAATACCAATGTTAATTGTATTTTTGGGAATCGTATATTTTTCAGAAAAGGATCAAATCAAAAAACTTTTAAAACGGTAATTTTATGATTAAACTCTTCAATAAAATAAGGAAACAGATGCTTGACGAAAACAAGCCAGGACGTTATTTAAAATATGCTATTGGCGAAATTATTTTAGTAATGATTGGTATTCTCTTGGCATTACAAGTAAATACATGGAACAAAAACAGGCAATTAAAAAAAGAAGAGCTTAAAATAATAAAAAGTCTTAATAAAGAGTTTAGTCAAAATCTTGTTAAGTTTGATGAAGTCTCTAATGTCCATTTAAAAAGAAAGAAATATATAGAAATGATTATGGCTATTAAACCTCAAGAGTTTCCAGCGGATAGCTTAAGAGCATTTATCGGTAGAGTTAATAGTAATAATTACACCTTCGACCCTTATCAAGGCATTTACAATTCTGTAATAAATTCAGGAAAAATAGAGATAATATCAAATGATTCATTAAAAGATAAAATATCTAGAATACAGGATTTAATTCGCGATTATCAAGAGGAAGAAATTGGATCAAGGAACTTTGCCATTCAAAATCTACATAAATATATATTATCTGAAACAGTTTTTGATAATTTTAATTTTAGGCAACAAAATTATTTACCAACTAAAGAGGAAGAATTAAGACTTAAAAAAAAGTATATTAAGTTAATAGAGTCAGATAAATATGTAAGTATGTTGATTTTCTTAAGAGGATGGATGACAGATATTTTTGAAGAGGGACCAATTTTAAGAGAAGAATTGGTTTCTATAATCAATTTGTTAGAATCAGAAATTGAAAAGCATAATTAAATTGTCTCATCGAAAGGACAAAAAGAAACTAAATGTCATGCTGAGCTTGTCGAAGCATCTCAAAAAGTAAAAGTATAATTTAAAGAGATTCCCTCTTTCGTGGGAAATAAATATGAACATAAAAATAATAAACAAATCCAATCATGCTCTACCAAGCTATGAAACTATGGCTTCTGCTGGAATGGATTTAAGAGCAAATTTACTAGAGTCGGTTACTTTAAAACCATTAGAGAGAACCATTGTAAAAACAGGATTGTTTATTGAGTTGCCAATAGGCATAGAAGCACAAGTTCGTCCACGAAGTGGTTTAGCTGCAAAAAAAGGAATTACAGTTTTGAATTCACCAGGTACGATAGATGCAGATTATAGAGGTGAAATAGGTGTGATTTTAGTTAATCTATCTAATGATGATTTTACTATTGAAAATGGAGAGCGCGTTGCGCAATTAGTAATTGCAAAACATGAACGTGCTAATTGGATAGAAGTTGAAGAATTATCTGAAACTTCTCGAGGAGAAGGAGGTTTTGGAAGTACTGGAATAAAATAAACATAAATTAATTTATATACACTGTCCTTTGAGAGAATGACAATAGAATAATAATTAAACAGATACCTGCTTTCGCAGACATAAACATGAAAATAATAGTACCAATGGCAGGAAGAGGATCTCGTCTTCGTCCACATAGTTTAACCGTTCCAAAACCATTAATTCCTGTTGCAGGTCAACCTATAGTGCATCGTTTGGTAAAGGATATTGTAAAAGTATTAAATCAACCTATAGAAGAAATAGCCTTTATCCTTGGAGATCCAGCTTTTTTTGGAGAAACAGTAGTTTTAAGCTTAAAAGAATTAGCAGAAAACTTAGGGGCTAAAGCATCTATTTATAGACAAGATGAACCTTTAGGAACAGGTCATGCGATTATGTGTGCAAAACCATCGTTATCAGGTCCAGCAGTTATTGCGTATGCTGACACATTAATTAGAGCTGATTTTAATTTAGATGATGAAGCAGACGCCGTGATTTGGGTAAAACAAGTTGAAAAACCAGAAGCCTTTGGTGTCGTTAAATTAAATGAAAAGAATGAGATTGTTGAGTTAGTTGAAAAACCAGAAACTTTTATTAGTGATTTAGCGGTTATTGGAATATATTATTTTAAAGACGTAAGCGTATTAAAACAAGAATTGCAACATGTGTTAGACCATAATATTATTAATGGAGGTGAATACCAAATAAATGATGGCATTAAAGGGATGATGGCTAAAGGCAAGGTGTTTAAAACAGGACAAGTAGATGAATGGATGGATTGTGGCAATAAAGCAGTAACGATTGAAACCAACTCAAGAATGTTGGAATTTTTAGAAGCAGACAAAACAGAGGAGTTAATAGCTTCAAGCGTCACTCAAAATAATTCAAAAATCATTAAGCCCTGCTTTATTGGAAAAAATGTAAAACTTATAAATTCTACAATTGGACCTAACGTCTCTATCGGGAATGATTGCATTATAGAAAACACAAGCGTTAAAAATAGCTTAATACAAACAGATACAATTATTAAAAACGCTAATTTAGACAAAGCTATGATTGGTAACCATGTTATTTTTAATGGCGAGTTTACTGAAATAAGTATTGGTGATTATTCCGTTTTGGAATAAAATTTGTACTGTCATTCTGAGCAAAGCGAAGAATCTCATTTTATATAATATACTTTGAAAAAACACACCTACATACTTCTTTTTCTCTTCGGAATGATTCTCTTTCCGCTGCACACTTATGCTCAAATAGATTTTAATAAGCTTCCTGATGATGATTTAGGAAACGTTTCAGATGCCTATAAAGAATTATTCTTTGAGGCCTTAAAACAAAAAGGAATTGAAAATTATGATAGATCTGTTGAAGCGCTTTTAAAATGTATTGAAATAGATGATACGGAATCTGTGTTATTTTACGAATTAGGAAAGAATTATAACAAGCTTAAGGATTATGATTTAGCAGAAAAAGCTTTGAAAAAAGCAATTTTCATAACACCTGATAATGAATGGTATTTAGATGAATTATATGAAGTATATGCTAAACAAAATGATTATAGCAATGCTATTAAAACGGTTAAATTGCTAGTAAAATACCATATAGATTATAAGGAAGATTTGGCAACATTATATATAAAGACAAAAAATTATAGCGATGCATTAAAAATTTTAGATGAACTTGATCAAGAGTTGGGGGTTTCAAAAATTAGAGACAGTATCCGTAATAAAATATATTCAGAAACAGGGAGTAAAAAAGACCAGATTAAAAACCTTGAAAAGAGGATGGATGAAAATCCAGATCAAGAGACTTATTACTTAGCCCTTATTTATAGATATAGTGAAAACAATGAAAAGGATAAAGCTTTTGAGACTGCTAAAAAATTATTAGAAATTAATCCGAATTCACAACTAGTGCATTTAGCATTATATAAGTTTTATTTAGATGAAAATAACACTAATAAAGCATTAGAATCTATGAAGATTGTACTAAAAAGCAGTATGATTAAGTCAGAAGCTAAGTTAATGGTGTTTTCAGATTTTGTAGCTTTTGTAAAAGAAAATCCACAGTTTGAAACGGATTTAATTGAAATAACGGTATTGATTGGCGACAATGACAGTAAAAGTTATGTTGAATTAGCTCAATATTATTTAACAAAGGGAGATAAAATTAATGCTTTAAAGTATTATGAAGATGCATTAAAACTAGAAGGTGAAAATTTTGGTGTTTTACGTAATATCTTATTATTATATATAGATTTAGAACGTTATAAATTTGCTGAAGAAAAAAGTAATGAAGCCCTAGATAAATATCCTTCGCAGCCATTATTTTATTTGATAAATGGAGTAGCTTTAAATAAATTAAATAGAGAGAAAGATGCAATTGAAATATTAGAAATGGGCTTAGATTATATTATTGATGATACTAAAATGGAAATTGATTTTTATAAGCAGTTAAGTATTGCACATGGCCTTTTAAACAATACAGACAAAGCAAAAGCGTTTAGTGATAAAGCGAAACAGTTAGAACCTACAAATTAATGAACAAGAATCATTTTACATCTTTTTTTTTAATTACATTACTTTTATTAGTATTTGGGTGTAAATCTACTAAGACCATAAACGCTGAAAGTTCTAGCTTTAACCTTTCGGCAAAACAACTTATAAAAGCTAACAGAAAAATATCCCCAAATTTTAAAACATTGCAATCCAAAGTTAAGGTAGAGTATACAAAAGATAATAAATCACAATCTCATACTATAACATTCAGAATTCTTAAGGATAAAATTATTTGGATAAATTCTGCATTCAGTATTATTAGAGTAAAAATAACTTTAGATAAAGTCCAATATTATAATAAACTAGATAATACATTTTTTGATGGAGATTTCACCTTATTAAGTGAGTTATTAGGCACAAAATTAGATTTTGAAAAAGTTCAAAATTTATTATTAGGAGATCCTTTGTTTAATTTGAAGGATGATGATTATAGTATTTCAACTCACCAAAAATCTTACTTACTACAGCCGATAAATCAACCAATAGCCTTCGAAATTTTCTATTTGTTAAATCCTTCACATTATAAGCTAGATTCACAACAATTGGCACAACCAAAAGATGCAAGGCTTTTACAAATAGATTATTTAGCCTATCAAAATGTAGAAAAAGAGATATTTCCACAGCATATAAAAATAAATGCTCTTGAGGTAGATGAAGAAACAATAATTGAACTAGATTTTAAGTCTATATCATTGAATAGGGATTTGAGGTTCCCTTTCAAAATACCTTCTGGGTTCGATCAAATAGCGTTAAAATGATAGCTTTTAAATTCACATATAGAGTATTATTTATAGTTGCTTTAGTACTATGTAGTACGATTACATTTTCACAAAGTAAAAAGCAACAGGAGTTGGAAGAGCGACGTTTAGAATTACGTCATGAGATTCAACAAATTAATGATTTGTTATTTAAAAACAAATCTAAAGCAAAGTCACAAACATCTTTAATTGAGGATTTAAATTATAAGGTTAATGTTCGTAGAAATTTAATAAAAGTCACTAATCAGCAAGCTAATTTATTGACTAGAGAAATTAATGCAAATCAAAATAAAATCACAGAAATGCGTGATGAGTTAAAGCTGTTAAAAGATAATTACGCAAGCATGATTGTTACGTCTTATAAAAGCAAAAGTGAGCAAAGCAGAATTATGTTTTTACTATCATCAAGTAATTTTAAACAAGCTTATAAGCGTATTCAGTATATAAATCAATATGCAGAATATCAGAAAGAACAAGGTGAATCCATAAAAGCTAAAACAATTGAATTACAACAAACAAATACGATTCTATTAAAACAAAAAGAAAATAAAAATAAGTTAATAGAAGAGAATAGAATAATGCAGAAGCAATTAGAGGGCGATCTGGTCCAACATGAAACTTTAATGAATTCAATTAAAAAGAATTTGAATCGCTATACAGCTCAGATTAAAGAAAAACAACGCGAATCTGATAAAATAGATAGAGCTATTGAAAAGATAATTAGAGATGCCATCGTAAAGTCTAATAAAAAAGCTGGAAAAACTAGTACTTCATCGAGTGTCTATGCAATGACTCCTGAAGATAAAGCTTTGGCGAAAAGTTTTATTGCTAGTAAAGGGAAGTTGCCATGGCCTGTAGAGAAAGGGGTTGTTAAATTACGATATGGAAATCAACGACATCCTATTGTAAAAAGTGTTACTATTAAAAGTAATGGAGTACGTATAGCC
>Ga0190293_1000945_pt1 | contig 10345 bp, 8 predicted proteins | sample 48693001_MG_FD_161671 | JGI IMG/M metagenome (GOLD analysis project Ga0190293, IMG submission 161671) | Hydrothermal vent microbial mat bacterial communities from Southern Trench, Guaymas Basin, Mexico - 4869-30-0-1_MG | ecosystem: Environmental > Aquatic > Marine > Hydrothermal vents > Microbial... | reverse complement strand
ACGCTGTGTCTGTTAACAAAGAAAAAGTTAAGGAAGATTATATCATTACAACAAACGATTTAATTAACGATACATATATCATTCTTAATAAAGGAAAGAAAAATACTTATATTATTAAAGTTATATAAAAATGCCTGATTGAAGTTTCAATCAGGCACTTAAAAACCAACCAACCAGGCCATATATAAATAATCTTTCTTTTTCATAAGTTTATTTAAATTTAATAGCCTCCCAATTTTGGTCGGCTTTTTGTTGCAAAACTTTCACATCATCTTCTTTTTTCCAAAGTTCTAAAGTGTTTTTTTTCCAAGTATTATAAAAAAGATAAAGCTTTCCATCTCTTATTTCGAAAGCCTGAGGGTTTATACTCACTTTTTTCGCCTTAACAGCTATAGCATATGCACAATAACCTCCATACTGTGGTGTATATTTTTCAGGATTCTCAATAAAAATATTTAGATTTTTTTTGGTATGGAATTTATAATTTATACCATCGTATGTCGCTGTAAGTTTGTCATCTCCTTCAATTGCTTCATTATTAAAATAAGCAACAACATCATAACCTTCTGCAATAAATCCTTTTTTTGTATTATAATCAATTTGTTGAGCATATAATGTAGATATTCCTAGAAAAAAAGTGAAAAGTAAAATTCTCATAAATATGATTTTTTATTAAGTCGGAAAGCCTTCAGAAAATTACATTTATAGAACCATCAGATTACATCCTCTAATATCTGAATTGTCAAAACGACCAATAACTTCAAATGAGCCATCATTATATACCTTTCCTAAATCTTGAGTTGCAATAAATGAACATGAATTTATATTAGCAAGATCGATTACATTAATCCCACCTGTATAACCAAATGCCTGTATATGTAGTGCATCTTCTGTATCTCTAGTTAATATTTTCATCCAATTGGGACACTTAAAAATACCATTCCCTTTAGAATATGACTGACTTAAAAGTTCGGTCATACCATATTCGCTATGTATGGTTTCTACACCAAACCCGTTTTTGAAAATAGTATGTAATTCTTCTTTAATCAATTCTTTTCTACGTCCTTTCATACCACCAGTTTCCATAACAATAGTATTTTTAAGATTGAATTGATAATCGTCTATCAAATCTAATAAAGCATAAGACACTCCTATTAATAAAACTTTTTTTCCTTGCGCTTCGAGTGACAGTAGTTTGTTTTTTAATTCTAATAAATTATTTAAATAAAATCCACTTTCTATATGATTAGATTGTTTAATCATATCGCTTACCATATAAATTAAAGATGAATCTTCACGTTCTAAATAGGATGGTAATAAAGCAAGAACTGCATAGTTTTCAATATCTCCATAGAAATGCATAAAACCCTTTCTAAAACTATTCTCATAAACACCTATATCAGACACATGATGTTTACTTGTACTATTTCCAGTAGTACCTGAGCTTACAAATGTATTATGAATTGGGTCCTGATTACTTACAACCTTATGTGTCTTAAAAAATTGTATCGGCAAGAATGGAATATCTTCAATTGTTTTTACATCACTTGGATGCTTATAAAGTAAATCGCAAAAGGAACGATAAATTTTATTATTTTCAAATTGAAATTTAAAAACTCGCAATGCCAAAGTTTCAAAAGCTTCAGATGTGTTTATATTGAAAATTAATGCAGTATCTATCATTTTATAATAAAACACAAAAGTATAGAAAATAAAAAAAGGCAAATAAGAATATTTGCCTTTTGAATATTAATTTATAAGAATTATTTATTTCTTAATTATTTTTTCATTTACATCAATGTTTTGACCTTTAATATTCAATATATAAAGTCCAGATTGTAATTGATTAATATCTAACTCAACAACATCAAATAAATTTACTTTTTTAGAGAATACTAATCTTCCATTGAGATCAGTTAATGTCATTACAACTTCACCAAAACTCTTACTTGTTTTAATAAATAACAAATCGCTAGTTGGGTTTGGATATATCTTATAATCGTTAGAGTTAAACTCATCGACACTTAAACTTGTACAATTTGCTAAAGAAGGATCATCTTCTGGTGGTAATGCAAAACCTTCAACTTGATCTGTTCTTGAAGCTCTTGAACCTGAACTCGCATCAAAACCAAGCCCTCTAGCAGCAAAAACCTCCCAAATCATACACTGGTCTTCTCCACCAGTTAAAGCTATATCAGCAGCTAATATACCGTTTCTACCATCTACAAATCCTGGAGCACAACGCTGGATTTTTAATCCATCAATAACAACTTGCATCGCTTTATTATTACCGCCTGTTCCATTATAAAAATCAGGATCAAATCCATATTTCTCTATATAAGCCCATGTTAAATCCCATAACATTGTTGCCCAAACAAAACCTATTCCATGAGGTTCAAATATATTATTTGTGTCATTTGTATCATCAAACGTAAATCCATTTACACTAAAATCTGTAGTATAAGGTGCATTTCTAAGTCCGCCTCCATTTACATCTTGTGCAATTGCATATGTAGACATTCCTCTAGGAGTTTCAGGTAGATCTCCCACCTTCATTGTTAGCATCATAGCAAACCAATCTGACCAACCTTCTCCCATTTGTTCAGGGTTTCCTAAACAACCTGCACGTGATGGCCCTCCAGCTAATCTATTTGAAATACCATGACCATATTCGTGTGTCACTATACTATTATCTAAATCTCCATCTCTTTCAAAAGGGCCAGCATTTACTAATGTTCCACTAATTGAATCACCACCACTTAATGCCGCAATTAATGCATCGCCATCGGCTTGACTAATCATAATTGAAGGAATTGTAACTTGATCACCAACTGCTCCTCCTGCCATAGTAATTACAACAGGGTCTGCTACATTATTAACCATTATTACTGCAACTGCACCTTCTTCTTCTGCTGCTAAAATTTTAACTCCAAATTCACAATCACCACGTCTAATAACCGCTATTTTACCTGATAAAGATGAACCATTAGTTATGGCATCACAAGCGTCATTAGGATCCGTTGAGCTTCCAGAATTATCATCTATAACTAATACTAAATCTGCAGTAATTGGTGTTGCAGATAATGAGCCTCCAAAATTAGCAGGTAGTCCCTCATAATCACCCGCTAAAGACCCATTATTAATTGTTAGTGGGTCGCCAGCTGGACCAGCTGCAAACCATAAAAACATTGTCATTCCAGGATTACCTCCATCAGCAGGAGTTCCAAACATGGCGTTATTTAATCCACTTCCATCTTGAGCATCTGCAAAAACAAAATCATTACCTATTCCACCATTTCCATAATTGTTAGCTTGAAAGTTTCCACTAGCTTCATCAAATCCATACTGATACCAAACATCATGCATCATATTATTCAAATAAAATAGATTTGTTATAGCTGCATCTTCATATAAAGCAGGAGGTTGGTTTAAATCTAAAGGGAAATCAAAATTTAATGTAACAGTACCATCTGGAGAATAACCAATACCATTATTTGCATTTCTATCTTCTTGAGCCCAAACATTATTTCCTCTTGTAATGGTAAACTCTGGTCCTGTAACACCATCCATATCATGCCATCCATAAGGAGATGCAATAACATCTGCTGGTTCACTTATCAAAGTTCGAGATCCATGAATTGGGCTTTCTATAGGTAAAGCAAAAACATTATATTGTGATCCATCAACTAAAAAAGAAGTGTTTTCTTTAAACAAGCTAAATGTATTTTCTTCACTAATATTGTTATTTAGATTATGATTACTATGATTTAAATGATTACCATCTCCAAAATTACAAGTTAATATCCAATCAATTGTATCTAATACTTCTCCAGATACTGCATCTACTCGAACACTCCACCAATTTTTACTATCTGTAGTATGAATACTTAAATCCCAAGCTAGTCTTAAATTACCTTCTAAAGTTTGAGAAAACACTAACCTCACAGGAATATTAACTTGAGAAATACTCCCATTAGTATATATAAACTCTTTATCACTCCCACTTATAAGATTAAGGTTTTGAATTCCTCCTAAGTTAAAGTGGATTGCTGTGTTAAGAATCGCTTGTTCAGCATTTAAAACAGGAATTGTTGTGTTAGTTTTTTGAGATATATTATCAATAAAGTTATTGTCATAATAAAATACCGCATTTTCTTTTATAGCTATACTTGATACAGCATTATAAATTTTTATGCCTTGATATCTTTGAGTAACATATACATGAGTAATTTCAGTGCTTTTTGAAAAATATTCATCAGATACATACAGATCTTCAATATCATTGTCTATTAAATTAAATTTTTCTTTATTACTATTTAGATAGGTTTGAATTTGTGAACCATAATTAGAATTGACTAAACTGTTTTGCGAATATGATATTTCGGTTAAGAAAAGTAATCCTAAAATAAGGAAGAATTGAGAGTAAATCTTTTTCATTATTCTATAATTTTAGTGTGTATTTATTGGAAATTGGACACAAATATAACGAGCTCCTTACAATTATTATCATAAAACCTTAAAATAATTATTGTATTAGTAATTATTCCATCGATTTTAATAATTTTACCAGATAAATCATTTTATGATAACTAACAGCTTAAAATCAATACATAATCCAAAAGATTTACGAAAACTAAGCGTAAACTCATTACCTACAATTGCAAAAGAACTACGTGACTTTATTATTGATATTGTTGCTACTAAAGAAGGTCACTTAGGCTCTAGTTTAGGTGTTGTAGAATTAACTGTAGCTTTACATTATGTATTTAATACACCCGAAGATTTATTAGTTTGGGATGTTGGACATCAGGCCTATGGACATAAAATTTTAACTGGCCGAAAAGATATTTTTCATACCAATAGACAATTTGATGGCATTAGTGGATTTCCAAACCCAAACGAAAGTAAATTTGATACTTTTGGTGTTGGACATTCATCAACTTCTATTTCTGCAGCATTAGGAATGGCAATTGCTTCAGCTATAAAAGGAGATTTTAAAAAACATCATATCGCCGTTATTGGAGATGCATCTATTGCAAGCGGAATGGCTTTTGAAGGCTTAAATCATGCTGGAGTTACTGACGCCAATTTATTAGTAATTTTAAATGATAATGCTATTGGTATAGATCCAAGTGTAGGTGCATTAAAACAATATTTAACAAACGTTAAAAAAGGTACTCAAAAACAAGATAATATTTTTGAAGCTTTAAATTTCAATTATTCTGGCCCAATAGATGGTCATGATATTTTTAAAATCATTAAAGAATTAGAACGCTTAAAATCAGTAAAAGGGCCTAAATTTTTGCATGTTATTACAACTAAAGGAAAAGGATTAAAATTAGCTGAAGAAAATCAAGTTACATATCATGCGCCTGGTAGATTTGATGCAAATACTGGAAAATTAATTCAAATACCTAAGAAGGGTTTTCAGACACCAAAATATCAAGATGTTTTCGGTTTAACTCTCGTTGAGTTAGCTAATAAAAATATAAATATTGTAGGTATAACTCCTGCCATGCCAACAGGAAGTTCTTTAAAATATATGATGGAAAAAATTCCTGAAAGAGCTTTTGATGTTGGAATAGCTGAACAGCATGCGGTTACTCTTGCTGCTGGAATGGCTACACAAGGTTTAATTCCTTTTTGTAATATATATTCTACATTTCTTCAACGTGCTTACGACCAAGTTATACATGATGTTGCGCTTCAAAATTTACCTGTTATTTTTTGTTTAGATCGCGCAGGATTAGTTGGTGAAGATGGCGCTACTCATCATGGTGTTTTTGATTTAGCATATTTAAGGTGCATCCCTAACTTAATTATTTTTGCTCCTAGAAATGAAATAGAGCTTAGAAATATAATGTTTACTGCGCAGTTAGAACTTAAACAACCTATTGCAATTAGATATCCAAGAGGGAGAGGTGTGACAAGAAAATGGAAACAACCTTTTGAGAAAATTGAAATCGGAAAAGGAATTCAAATTAAAAAAGGTGATAAACTTGCCATTTTATCAATTGGAACTATTGCAAAAAATGTTAGTTCAGCAATTGAACTTATTGAAAATGACTATTCTGTTTCACATTATGATATGCGTTTTGTTAAACCTTTAGATTATGAATTACTTCACCATATATTTAAAATATATAAGCATATAATTACTGTAGAAGAAGGTGTAATTAATGGTGGGTTTGGTAGTGCAATTCTAGAATTTGCAGCAAAGTATAATTATAAAAATACTATAAAGATTTTAGGTATTCCAGATCAATTTATTGAACATGGTACTGTTGATGAATTACTCCACCGTTGTAAATTAGATTCTGAGCAAATTTCTAAAGTCATAAAAGAGGTCCTAAACTAAATTAATATTATTCAATTATATCGGTATAATACTGTTGTGTATTCTCTTCAGAAGCATTTTCATTAAACACGTCACTAACTATCAATAAAAAAGCAAATGTCAATAAGAAAATGACAATCGCTCCAAGTAAGTTTTTTTTCATTTTAAGTCCTTTTTAATGATTATTGATTAAGGGGATGCTAAAGCTATGATAGTTATTGATAAAAAACAAATATTATCGATGAATGACAATTTTTTGTAATTGAATACTTACAAAAATGTAGATTATGTGACTTTTTTATAAATGGTTCCCTTTTAAAATTCTATAGTTTAAAATTGCATTACTATCTGATAATTTTGAAATATAATTACAAACCGATAATAAGTTGTCGTAAATAGAATCATGATTAACATGAATAGTATTTGGTATAGATTTTAGAATCAACTTATTATAGTTTGATGCGTCTCCTTTAAAGTTTTTATATACTGAATCTGTAAAAACATTTAATAGTTCAATAATAACTTCATAACCAGCAATCTCTTTATTAATAACATCTTCCGACTGGTATATTTTTTCAATACTCAACTTAATAATATCATTTATTTGAGCTTCAAAAGCACTTGAATCTAAAATAGATTTTGAAAAATTCCCTTTTAAAATTTCTGCTTCATTTTTCATAAAAAGCTGAGCTGCTTCATTTATCAAAGTATTAATAGCCAAAGCCCTTAAATAGCTTAGGCGATCTTGAGTATTTGTGAGTTGGTGATATTTTTTTGTATTTATTGAGTCTCTTACTAAATTTATAAGATATTCAAGTGCATATTCTTCTTGAATTAAGCCCAAATTAATCCCATCTTCAAAATCAATAATTGTATAACAAATATCATCTGCTGCTTCAACTAAAAAAGCTAAAGGATGTCGAGAAAAACTTAAATTGCCTCCTGTTCCTCTTTTTAATAATCCAAGCTCTTTTGCCACATCGATAAAAGCATCTTTTTCACTTTGAAAAAACCCATATTTTTTATCTGCAATATGACGCGTTGGCTTTTTAGGTAATGATTCTTTTGGGTATTTTGTAAACGCACCAAGAGTAGCATAACTTAAACGTAAACCACCTTCTCTACCTTGTCTACTCTCTGTTAATATTTTAAATCCATTAGCATTTCCTTCAAAATCGCATAAATCCTGATATTCTTTATCGCTTAATTCATTTTTAAATTGCTTACCATTTCCTGTTTTAAAAAACTCTCCAATAGCTTTTTCTCCAGAATGTCCAAAAGGAGGGTTTCCTATATCATGTGCTAATGCTGCTGCTGCAACAATAGCTCCAAAATCATTTGCTTGAAATCCATGTACGTTTTGCAGATGAGGATATTTATCAAGAAGCATCGTTCCCACTTTTCTTCCTAATGATCGACCTACAACGCTCACTTCTAAACTATGTGTTAAGCGTGTGTGAACAAAGTCGGTTTGTGATAATGGAATTACTTGTGTTTTATCTTGAAGGCTTCTAAATTCTGAAGAAAAAATGACGCGGTCGTAATCAACTTCAAACCCTAAACGTGTTTCATCTTGTTCTTTACGTATGCGTTTATTGGTGTCACCAAACCGTTTTAAAGAAAGTAATTGTTCCCAATTCATATATCAAGTTTTTTAAGCTTGTGCAAGGTACATTATTTTCGTATTAATTGTAGCTAATAGTTTGTCCCTGACATTATACGAGCAAGCGATTTAGTAGTGGGAAATTGCTCTAAAATGATCTTTAGAAATACAGTAATAGGTATAGACATTATCATTCCAGGAATGCCCCAAATATAACCCCAAAACATAAGCATCACCAATATTGTTATTATATTTATAGAAAAGGATTTTCCCATAAAAACAGGTTCTAATATTCCTCCAAATAAAACCTGAACTAAAGTTATTGCTAAAATAAAAAAGAAAAGGGTACTCGTTGGTTCAAGATCAACGAACGCAAATAAAGCTAATAAAATAACGGAGACAAAAGAGCCTATCATTTGAATGAAATTAATAGCGAAGGCAAATAATCCCCAAAAAATCGGGAAGCTAACATCAAAAAAATAACATGCCAGACCAATACCAATCCCTGTAAACAAACTAACAATAAACTTCACTTTTATAAATTTAATTAAGTCCTTTTCAATTTTCATGAAAGCCTTTACAGAAGCATGTTTTTGTTTGAGAATGGTGTTGTTCAATACATTTTGAAAATTTATAGATTCACCTAACCATAAAACAACAAAGAATGCGGTCATTAAAGTCATTGAAATTGTATCACTTATAAAGTCTACCGTTGTTCCAAAATTTTGAACTATATTATCTTCTTGAAGAAAGTGAGTTAAAACATTTTCTCCTTCAACATATTTTATTCCAAAAAAATCTATTAATGAATTATGTAAAATTTCAATTTTTGTAGCTGCCTTTTCAAAAAAAACATTTTTAGTAGATACTATTTCCTGACTTGAAAGTTGAATTAATTTCCCTCCAATTCTTATTATTCCGCCAATAATGAAAATTACTATAAAAACGCTTATAACCTTTGGTACTTTTTTCTTCTTTAACCATCGCATTAATGGCAAAAACAACAATGCTATAAACATTGAAAAAATAAGAGGAACAAAAATAAATGATAATGTTTTTAAAATATAAAATACTACAGGCAAAGAAATTAAAAGCAATAAGATATTCGTCGTTTTTCTTTCATTCATTATTTTACTACTTTACCTTAGTCCTACTATAATAATGAATAGGGTTATTACAATTACCTTTATGCGCCATAAACCCAAATCCTTTATTTGTTCCTGGACTTTTTTTGTAAAATATATATTCACAATTATCGATTGTTAAAATCTCTAGATCGTGCATATCAATTTCATTAATTAATTGTTCTGTATTCTCTTCTTGTTCTTCATCTTCACTTTTTTGAGTTTCCGATTCACAAGCACTAAATAAAAACAATAGGATACTATAACAAATTAACTTTTTCATAATTTCAAAAATTTAGAATTAATTAAAAAAATGATTCATACAAATTTACAATAAATACATAACACAAAGCAATCCTACTCCTCCTAAAACTATAGCATAAGGAAATGCCATTTTTACCATTCTTCCATATGATAAATTAATCAAAGGCGCTAAAGATGAAGTAAGTAAAAACAAGAAAGCTGCTTGCCCATTTGGTGTGGCAACACTTGGTAAGTTTGTACCTGTATTAATAGCGATAGCCAATTTTTCGTATTGAGTTCGTGTTAATTCTCCTGCATTAAAAGCGGTTTCGATTTCGTTAATGTAAACTGTTGCAACGAAAACATTATCACTAATTGCTGATAAAACACCATTTGCTATATAAAACATAGTTGGTTGTATAGAAGTATCCATTGAAAGCGCATATTCAATAATTGGCTTAAATAGGTGTTGATCATGAATCATTGCTACTATTACAAAAAACACTACTAATAAAGCAGTAAACGGGAGTGCTTCTTCAAATGCTGGGCCAATTTGATGCTCATCTGTAATTCCCATAAAAGCTGTTTGAAAAATAATTAAAGCCAATCCTATAAATCCTACTGGAGCAAGATGTAATGCTAAACCGATAATCAATAACACCATGGCAACTGCCTGAACTATTAATCTATATTTCTCTTTTTCTGTTCGATTATTATCTTCTATAACCGTATAGTTTTCAATAATTTTACGAGCAACTTCAGGTAGTTCTACTCCAAAACCAAACCATTTAAATTTCTCCAGAAGCACTGTTGTCAGTAATCCTGCAAAGAAAACTGGAATTGTAATAACTTTCATTTGCATAAAAAACGCTATGAAATCCCAATCCATTTTCTCACCAATCAATAAGTTTTGGGGTTCCCCTACTAAAGTCATAACACCTCCAAGAGCCGTACCTACAACACCATGCATTATCAAACTCCTCAAAAAAGCTCGAAACTGTTCTAAAGTTTCACCACTTAATTGTTTTCTATCTAATG
>Ga0190293_1000944_pt1 | contig 10347 bp, 9 predicted proteins | sample 48693001_MG_FD_161671 | JGI IMG/M metagenome (GOLD analysis project Ga0190293, IMG submission 161671) | Hydrothermal vent microbial mat bacterial communities from Southern Trench, Guaymas Basin, Mexico - 4869-30-0-1_MG | ecosystem: Environmental > Aquatic > Marine > Hydrothermal vents > Microbial... | reverse complement strand
CGCACCTCACTCCCCTCGGAATGACATGTAAAATTGTAAAGTATTTTTGATGGATGCCCAATTGTTCGTGTTTTTCGTGCCTTTCGTGATTTTCGTGGTAGAGGATTTTGTAGATTATCTTTTCTGCTCTTCAATTATCGAGATGGCGTGCTGCAGTTTGTGCAGCAGCTCATCCTGCTGATCAGCAGGGACTTCATTGAGATTGATGTTGAGTTCGAAGCCGGGCTCAAGATACTGCATTTCCGGTTTGCTGGTCCCGGTCTGCCGATGTCCAAGCACGCGGCAGGGCGTTACCTCGCGTGCAAACCCCTTGACCTGAATCGCCTCGACCTCTTCAAGCAGGAAGGTTTTCTCTACCAGGGTCCCGGTATCGGCTGAGATCAGGATCTCTCCCGGCTGTGCGGCGCTTTCGAGGCGGCTGGCAAGATTGACCGTATTGCCGATAATGGTGTATTCCATACGCTGTTCGCTGCCGAAGTTGCCGACTGTGCAGAATCCACTGGCAATTCCCATGCGCACTGAAAAGTCATGGCTGATGCCGCGCAGTTTCCACTCCTTCTTGAGCTCCTCGATAGCCTCTCGCATCTCCATCGCCATGGCGACGCAGCGTTCGGCATCTTTTCCAGGGCCCTCTGTTTCAGGATCGCCGAAAAAGACCAGCACCGCATCACCGATAAACTTGTCGAGAGTGCCGCCGTGTTTGATCACCACTTCAGACATCCTGTTGAGATAGGCATTCAGATGGAAGGAGAGGTCCTCAGGCTCCATGCTGTCAGTCATTGCCGTGAAGCCGACGATATCGGAGAGAAACACGGTCAGCTTTTTGCGGTGACTGCCGATGCGCGCTGATTTTTTGCCTTCAAAGATCGATTGATAGATCTGCGGTGAGAGGTACCTGGAGAGCTGTTTTGAGAGATCCTCGAGGCGGGATTCACTCTCTTTGATCTGCTTGTGCGCCTGAATGATGGAGTTGATCAACGGGCCGACGAGACGGATATTCAGTATTGCGCCGATGAGGATTGCGACCCAGGCAACGATAGATGTGTAGAGTGCTGCATGCAGGAATGGCGCCTGGATCTCCGAAAGATCCATCTGTGCGACCAGCCCCACCTCCAGGAACGGAAGGTACTCGTATGCCGCCAGTACCTCTTCGCCGCTATGGTCGATGGCGGTGATCGTTCCTGAAGTTCCGGACAATGCCAGCTTCATTGGCATGTTGTTTTTACTGTCGTCCAGCGGCAGAGGTGGAGGAATTTCGAAATTGAGCTTGCGTGTCGGCAGCAGAAACACCACTTCATTGGCAACACGCTCCGCCAGCACGATCTCTCCGGTTTTACCAAAACCGCTGTAGTGGATGTGCGCCTCCTTGATCTGGCTGATGGTTCCGGCGCGGGAGACCCTGCTGCCCCGGGTTCCAGTGACGATGGCGTCGAATTTGGCGATTGCCTCATAGATGCGGGCCTGGGATTTCACCAACTCCTGAAGTTCCTGCTGAGACTCCTGTACCTTGATCTTGTAGAGATAGGCAAAGCCAAAAATCGCGACGCTCAGCGCAATGGTCGTCATGATGAGGATCGAGTAGAGCTGGATCTTCTTTCGGTTGGCGATGGTGATTGTTTTCATCGCGTTGGTTCACCGGTCAGTTCGGAGACGATCTTGCGGCGCATGTCGGGAATCGAGCCATTCAGCAGCATTTTCTTCAGCCTTGCAGTGATGGCCGGGAGTAATTTCTCATGCTGTTTGTGCAGGTAGTGATAGAGCAGGTAGGTTTCGAGAATGCCGTTCAAGTGTAATTTGTCACCCTGTGGGTGCTGGCGGATGGCAACAGCACCGTTGATGTAGGGTACAACGATAAGGTCGACCTTATCGTTTAGCAGCAGCTCGATGAGTTCAGCATAACTTTGAGCCATCTGCACCTGCATGCCGCGGGTTCCCTTTTCTGCAAAAACGACCCCGTTGACCAGTCCGATTTTGAACGTCCTCAGGCTATGCCAGCCACGCAGCTTGCGTTTTTTCTTCTTGGAGAAGACAGCGCCCTGAATGTAGTTGATCGGTATCGGAACCTGGATCAGGTTCGGGAAGTTGCGGGAGATGCCGTCGATACGCTGCACCTCGCCGTCGGCTGAGCCACTGTTTGAGCGTTGCAGGGCTTCGCTGGCAGGTAGTTCGAGGATGCTGATATCGATTCCGAGCCGATGGTAGGCTTTTTTCAGTACCCTGGCGGAAATCGTGGTGTCAGAAGAGTTGGCGACGGTCGTCAATTCAAGCTGCTGAGCCGCCATGAGCGGTGCACATAGCATCAGCAACAGGAGGCCGGCGCAGTTGTGTCTGAGTCTCTGTTTCATCATTTCAGAATAACAATCTTCCGCAGAATGAGCAGATTAGGGAACCTCTGAATAAGTCCATGGGATGGGGGGTTCGGGGGAAGGGTAAACAGAACACCCATTATAACTCATTGATAGTTATCTTTCCCCCGTAGAAAAACTTGTAGGAATGCTCTGTTCGAGGCGCGAAGCTTCCGCTCCTGCTCACGCCCCCTCACATACGTCCATGTAGGCGAAGCGACTCGATCAGAGCTTCCTTATCTTCCTCTCCCTCCGGGAGAAGATTGGGGTGAGGGCATTTTCTGGATTGTACAGGGACTTCGTCAAAGTTGGGAGTATCCGCTATTTCCAGTATCATTAGCGATCCTGTCACTGAAATCCACAATCTCTCATGGATAAACTCCTGATTACCGGCGGTAATAGCCTCTCTGGCGATGTGCGTATCTCCGGCGCCAAGAATGCGGCATTACCTATTCTTGCGGCCACTCTGCTGGCTGAAGAGCCTGTCACTGTCGGCAATGTTCCGCATCTACAGGATGTGACCACTACCATTGCACTGCTGGGCCATATGGGTGCGCAGATCACGGTCGATGACCACATGCAGGTCGAGGTGGATGCCAGCAATATCACGAGTTATGAGGCGCCCTATGATCTGGTAAGAACCATGCGCGCCTCGATCCTGGTGCTGGGGCCGACCCTGGCCCGCTTTGGCGAGGCGATCGTCTCCCTGCCCGGTGGTTGCGCCATCGGCGCACGCCCGGTCAACCTGCATATCGAAGGATTGCGCGCCATGGGCGCCAACATCGAGGTTGAGAATGGCTTCATCCATGCCACGGCCAAACGTCTCAAGGGAACACAACTGATGCTTGATATGGTGACTGTTACCGGCACGGAAAACCTGATGATGGCGGCAACTCTGGCTGATGGCGAGACCATCATCGAGAATGCTGCACGCGAGCCCGAAGTTGCCGACCTGGCTGGTTTTCTGAATGCCATGGGCGCCAAAATTTCAGGCGCCGGAACCGATACAATTGTTATCGAAGGCGTGGAGAGGCTGCATGGCGCGACCTATAATGTCATGCCTGACCGCATCGAAACCGGAACTTTTCTGGTTGCCGCCGCAGTGACGCGCGGCAGGATTCGTGCGCGTGATACAGATCCGACATCGCTGGATTCCGTGCTGCATAAACTGACTGAAGCAGGGGCCGTCATAGAGACGGGCGATGACTGGATCGAGCTGGATATGCAGGGAAAGCGTCCGCTGGCAGTCGATATCCACACAGATCCCTACCCGGCGTTTCCCACCGATATGCAGGCGCAGTTTTGTACGCTCAATGCGGTTGCCGAAGGCGTAGGCGTGGTGACTGAAACCGTGTTTGAGAATCGTTTCATGCATATTCCCGAGCTGCAGCGCATGGGAGCGGATATTCGCCTCGAAGGCAATACGGCGATCTGCAGTGGCCTGGAGGAGCTCAAGGGAGCACCGGTGATGGCGACGGATCTGCGCGCCTCGGCGAGCCTGGTGATTGCCGGACTGGTGGCTGACCGCGATACGCTGGTCGATCGTATCTATCATGTCGACCGCGGTTATCAGAATATCGAAGAGAAGCTCTCGGGACTTGGCGCACGCATCCGCCGTGTCGAGGGGCGTTGATCATGGGTGAAATGCCGCTGACGATCGCCCTCTCCAAGGGGCGTATCTACAAGGATACGCTGCCCCTGCTGGCGCATGCCGGCATCGAACCGGTGGATGACCCCGTTACCAGCCGCAAGCTGATTTTGAACACCAATCATGAACATATCAAGCTGGTGGTGATACGCGCCACGGATGTTCCCACTTATGTGCAGTGGGGCGCCGCCGACGTTGGCGTTGCCGGCAAGGATGTGTTGATGGAGCATGGCAGTGAAGGGCTCTACGAGCCGCTGGATCTGAAGATTGCGCGTTGCCGCATGATGGTGGCCGGTAAGCCGGATGCAACCTATGACGGTGATCATGTACGCATTGCCTCCAAATATGTGCATACGACAGAGCGTTTTTTTGCGCAGCGCGGACAACAGGTCGAGATCATCAAGCTCTACGGCGCCATGGAACTGGCGCCGCTGGCAGGACTTGCCGATGTGATCGTTGATCTTGTGGAGTCAGGAAATACCCTAAAAGCCAATGGTCTGGTTCCACTGGAGCATATTGCCGATATCAGTTCGCGCCTGATCGTCAACAAGGCATCCTGGAAAATGAAGCACGCAACGATCAAAAACTTGCTGGAACGACTGAGTGAAGCAGTGGGAGAGAACAATGGCTGAGATTCGCCGCCTCGATTCAGGAAATGCGGATTTTCAGGAGCAGCTGGATCACCTGCTGGCCTGGGAGTCCGTCTCCAACAGTGAGGTTAACAGCACAGTCAACGATATCATTGCCGGGATCAGAGAGACGGGAGACCGGGCACTGATCGATTTTACCAGCCGTTTTGACGGCTGGACTCCGGCATCGGCGCAGCAGTTGGAAATCTTTGTTGACCGTCTGCAGCAGGCGTGGAATGCGATCAACGAGGAGCAGCGCACGGCGCTGCAGACAGCTGCTGATCGTATCGCCAGTTACGCAGAACATCAGAAACAGCAGGATTGGAGCTATGAGGAACCGGATGGCACCATGCTGGGACAGCAGATCACAGCGCTGGACAGGGTGGGACTCTATGTTCCGGGCGGCAAGGCGGCGTATCCCTCGTCGGTATTGATGAATGCCATCCCCGCCAAGGTCGCCGGTGTACCGGAGCTGATCATGGTGGTTCCCACTCCACAGGGCGAGCTCAATGAGCTGGTGCTGGCGGCGGCGCATATTGCCAATGTCGACCGCGTGTTTGCGATTGGCGGCGCCCAGGCAGTCGCAGCGCTTGCTTACGGAACCGAAAGCGTACCGGTGGTGGATAAGATCGTCGGGCCGGGGAATATCTATGTCGCTACGGCCAAGCGCTCGGTGTTTGGCCAGGTTGGCATCGATATGGTGGCTGGTCCCTCGGAGATTCTGGTCATTTGTGACGGAGATACAGACCCCGACTGGATCGCCATGGATCTCTTCTCCCAGGCGGAGCATGACGAGGATGCCCAGTCGATCCTGCTGACTCAGGATGCCGATTTTATCGACAGGGTGGCTGACAGCATCGATAAACTGCTGCCGCAAATGGAGCGCAGGGAGATCATCGCTACCGCGCTGCGTGAACGGGGCGCATTGATTCACGTGAAGGATCTCGATGAGGCTGTCAAGGTGGCGAATTTCATTGCGCCGGAACATTTGGAACTCTCAGTCGAGGATCCGCAGACCATGGCAAAAGAGATCCGTCATGCAGGCGCCATCTTCATGGGACGTTACACCTCCGAGCCACTCGGCGACTACTGTGCCGGGCCGAATCATGTGCTGCCGACCTCCCGTACGGCGCGTTTTTCATCACCGCTGGGCGTCTATGATTTCCAGAAACGCTCCAGCCTGATCATGGCGTCTCCACAGGGGGCCGACAGGCTCGGGCGGACTGCATCCATACTGGCGCGCGGCGAGGGCTTGACGGCGCACGCCCGCTCGGCGGAGTATCGTCTTAAAGATGACTAGAATTCTTGATCCACTAAAATGCCTGCAGATGAGTCAAGTTTTAAAAGAATCTCTCGCTAAGAACGCAAAGGACGCAAAGGTTTTTCTTGGCGAACTTGGCGTCTTGGCGAGAGAAAATATTTTTTCATGCTTCGTGAGTCAGAGGCCTGATCTCGCTCGCGCTGCACAGTCACACGCCAATCAGGAATTTTGATATGAACCTGATCGAGCGGTGGATCCGCCCTGAAGTGCGCGCCATCAGCGCCTATCATGTTGCCGATGCGAACGGATTGATTAAACTGGATGCTATGGAGAATCCCTATACCTGGCCTGAAGAGCTGCGTGATGAGTGGGCGCAGTTGATTCGCGATACTGATGTCAACCGCTATCCGGATCCGCATGCCCGGCAGCTGACGCTGCAGCTGCGCAGTGCGATGCAGATTCCAGCAAGTGCCGGCGTGCTGCTGGGCAATGGCTCGGATGAGATCATCCAGATGCTGGCGCTGGCGCTGGGTGGAGAGGGACGCACCCTGTTGTCGGTCGAGCCCGGTTTTGTCATGTACCGCATGATCGCGGCCTTTTCCGGTCTCGACTATGTTGGTGTTGAACTCAATGGCGGTGATTTTTCACTGGATATGGAAATCCTGCTCGAGGCGATCGACGAGCATCAGCCCGCACTGCTGTTTCTGGCCTATCCCAATAATCCGACCGGCAACCTGTTTGCCGTCTCTGATGTGGAGCGCATCATTGCAGCGTCGCCCGGACTGGTGATTATCGATGAAGCCTACGCGCCTTTCACCGACGCCAGCTTTATGCCGCGCATTGGAGAGTTCGACAACATGGTGGTGATGCGCACCCTTTCGAAAATGGGACTTGCCGGTTTGCGCCTGGGGCTGCTTGCCGGGCCTGAAGAGTGGATCAACGAGATCGACAAGACGCGACTTCCCTATAACATCAACGTCCTGACCCAGTTGAGCGCCACTTTAGCGTTGAGCCATATCGCCGTGTTTGACCGGCAGACAGCGAAGATTCGCGAAGCCCGTTCGCAACTCTTTAAAGAGCTGCAGGAGATAGCGGGCATCACGCCTTTTCAGAGTGAAGCCAACTTTATTCTTGTGCGTACGGCGGAAGGAGAAGCGTCTGCATTGTTTGAAGGGCTGAAACATCAGGGTATTCTCATCAAAATTTTGCATGGCAGCCACCCCTTGCTGGAAAATTGCCTGCGCATCACTGTTGGAACCGAAGCCGAGAACCGGGCCTTTGTCGAAGCACTGAAGATGCTGTTACCCGGCACCTCATTTCAACCTAAAACCTAAAACCTAAAACCTAAAACCAATTTTCACTCCTTTTTATTGAATGATAATTGTCAATTCAGCTAGAATGCATAAAGCTCATAAAAACAAGAGTTGATTCAACCAAGGGGAACAGCGCTGTGTCATAAAATCTGGAGCTCAGCGCAACAGCCTCACCAAGCAAAAGGAGATCAGAAAATGCTCGAAATAAAACATAAAATAACAGGTGAAACACTCACAGAAATCGACAGTGACGCACTGGCGCATGCTGATATGCGTGAGATGACGCTGGAAGAGGCAGATCTAAGCAATATGGATCTCAGCGGAGTTCGCCTTAATGGCGCCTATATGGTCAATGCTGATCTCAGTGGTTCCAACCTGCAGGGGGCGGTATTGAGTGGTGCGAATCTTGAAGGTGTGGATCTGGAAGGGGCGAACCTGAGGAAGACGATTATTGGTGGAACGACAAGATCCAATGCCGCTACTCTGGAAGGGGCTAATCTTACCGGGGCTGATCTCAGAGCAGCCGATCTGCGCTATGCGATATTGAGCCACGCCAATTTCTCAGGTGCGCAGTTGTCGAGGGCTGATTTGACCAAGGCGGATATGCACAACAGTAATTTCTCGGGCGCTACAGCACATAACACGCTGTTTATTGATGCGAATATGAGAGAGATCGATATGAGCGGTGCGGATTTACGCGATTGTCATCTCAATGGAGCCATCCTCATCAAGGCGAATCTGCGCGAAATGACGATGGAGAGTAATGAGGATGATGGTTTTTGCACCATCAAACGGGTCAACCTCGAGGGGGCTGATATGACGGACGCGCAGATGCGTAATGTCTTTGCGTCGGATTGCATCATGCGCCGCGTGAATTTCACCGGAGCTAATCTCTCTAATGCCGTGCTGGGCGGCACGATCATGCGCAATGCCAACGTCACCAATGCCAATTTTGAAGGTGTGGAACTGGCGACAGTCACTATGGCATTCTCCAACTTTTCCAAAGCGCTGAATGCAAAAATTCCGAATTATAAAAAAGATCTTCGTTAGCCATCACTGCCTGCAAGCTCAGAATCAACCTGCGTACTCTGGTCTCATAGTAATATCCTGATAAAACAGGCAAGTAGGGTTAGGAATTTGACTTTTCTAAAGCTATTTTGATTCTGATCATCTCTTAAAGGAATTTCAGTCACGTTGAGATACTCAGGTAGTATACTTTTCATAGAATGCGTTTAATGAGGGGTGGATCGAACAACTCCTCCTGTCAAATGGAGACTCAAAGATGCTGGAAATAAAAAACAGGGCAAATGGTGAAATTCTTGCTGCTCTTGATACCGATACACTGGCGCATATGGATTTGCAGGAGATGTCTTTGTCAGGAGCAGATTTGAAAGGCATGGATCTTAGTGGGGCGCGTCTTGATCACACCGACCTCTCCGACGCTGATCTCAGTGGCGCAAATCTCCAGGGAGCCATATTGTGGAGAGCGCACTTTGAAGGCGCCAATCTCAGCGGGGCAAATCTGAGTAAGGCTCGAATTGGCTGCAACAGACAGTCCAATGCCGCAACTCTGGAGGGCGCCAATCTCTCCGGCGCAGACCTGAGTTCCGCAGATCTGCGTTATGCGATTGTCAGTCACGCCAATCTCTCCGGTGCGATCCTGACGCGTGCAGATCTCTGCAATGCAGATCTGCATAACAGCAATCTCTCGGGTGCAAAAGCACACAATACGCTGTTGATTGATGCAAACCTCACAGAGGTGGATCTCAGCAATGCAGATTTTCGCGACTGTCATCTCAACGGCGCCATCCTGATCAAGGCGAATCTCAGCGGTATGATCCTGGAGAGTGATCACAAAGATGACTTTAGTGCGATGAATCTCGCGAACCTTGATGGAGCCAACATGACAGGTGTGCACATGCACAACATCTCGGCCACAGATTGTATTATGCGGCGCGTGAATCTTACCGATGCGGATCTCTCCAATGCAGTGCTGAGCGGCACAATCATGCGCAATGCCAATGTCACCAACGCCAATTTTGAAGGGGTGGAGCTGGCGACCGTCACCATGGATTTTTCCAACTTCTCCCAGGCGCTGAATGCCGAGATACCGGATTACAAGAGGAATTTGCGCTAGCCCAACGATGCTTACATACTCTAGCGAGATTAGGTCTTCAGACTGACGAGGTATGAAAGAGAACATTTTTCTCTCGCCAAGACGCCAAGCCCGCAAAGGTTTTTCTTGGCGTTCTTTGCGGCTTTGCGAGAGCCATTATTTTCCTTTAATATAACGCATAGATAGTACGGTTTTTTCAAGCCATAGGAGTCTGAAGATGCCAACAGAGCGCCCGACCAGAGTGCATACGCGACGACCCGCGATGCACCATCCGGCGACCCCGCCCGAGGAACTCCCCTCACTCGGCCTTGCCGGCAATCTTGCACGCACTTTTATTACCTCGCCACTCTCACCAATGCTGTTGATGGCAAGTCTCTTCATCGGTTTGATGGGGCTGATTTTTACACCACGCCAGGAGGACCCGGAAATCTCCGTGCCGATGGTGGATATCTTCATCAGCTATCCGGGTTCCTCTGCCGAACAGGTCGCCAGCCTGGCGATCAATCCGCTCGAGCGCATGATGAGCGGCATTCCCGGCGTCAAACATATCTACTCCGCCTCCGAACATGAACGCGGGGTTGTTACTGTGCGTTTCAAAGTCGGCGAAGAGCTGCGGCCGTCCATTGTCAAGGTGCATGACAAGCTGCAGTCCAACCTTGACAAAATCCCGCCCGGTGTCTCCATGCCGCTGGTCAAACCCAAGGGAATCGATGATGTCCCCCTCGTGACAGTGACGCTGTGGTCCGAGGAGATGGGGGACGAGGTGTTGCGGACACTCGCGGCGGATGTTCTGCAGCGCCTCAAAGAGGTCAAGGATACAGGTGATAGTTTTATTGTTGGCGGCCGCGCCAGGCAGGTGCGCGTCGAAATTCTGCCGGAGCGTGTGGCCGGCCATGACATCAGCCTGGACCAGGTCGCCAACACCATCCGCACCGCCAATATGGAGTCGACCTCCGGATCCATGGAGGCTGGAAGCACCCATTTCCGGGTGACATCGGGACACTTCCTGAAAAATGCCAATGAGGTCGGCAGGCT
>Ga0190293_1000943_pt1 | contig 10348 bp, 4 predicted proteins | sample 48693001_MG_FD_161671 | JGI IMG/M metagenome (GOLD analysis project Ga0190293, IMG submission 161671) | Hydrothermal vent microbial mat bacterial communities from Southern Trench, Guaymas Basin, Mexico - 4869-30-0-1_MG | ecosystem: Environmental > Aquatic > Marine > Hydrothermal vents > Microbial... | reverse complement strand
CCTCAGAAGAGAACTGGGGATACCCTCGCTCTTCTCCATAGCAACAGGTGCGATGATTAGCTCTGGTCTTTTCGTTCTACCCGCTCTTGCATATGCGGTGGCCGGTCCGGGGGTGATCTTCTCCTATCTCATTGCGGGACTCCTTACTCTGCCGACCGTTTTCAGCAAGGCGGAGCTTGCGACGGCTATGCCCCGAGCAGGCGGTACATACTACTTTGTGGGAAGAGCCCTCGGTCCGCTTGCAGGTACCATATCCGGCCTGGCGGCATGGTTCTCGCTGACAGTGAAGACCGCTTTCGCTTTCGTCGGTCTGAAGGTCTTTTCCGCAATACTCCTGCCTTCTGTAGACGGCACGATGATCGCAATTGCGGCATGCGCGCTCTTCACTGCCCTTAACCTCCGGAGCGCCGGTCACGCCGGCATGGCCCAGACCGCAATGGTGGCCGGATTGATTCTGATCCTCCTCGCCTTCGGAGGCTACGGGATAATGACATTCGATCCGAGCCACCTCAGACCTCTCGCACCGGGCGGATTCAAGGGGATAATAGAAGGTGCTGCTCTGGTATTCATTTCCTTCGGGGGTCTAACCAAAGTCGCCAGTGTATCAGAGGAGGTCCGCGACCCGGGACGCAGCATACCGGCAAGCATGTTCCTCTCGCTCGGTGTCGTCACATTCCTCTACTTCACATCGGTGCTGGTAACCGTGGGAACACTTGACCCGGACACTCTCAGGACCTCATTGATGCCTCTCTCGGAAGCTGCCAGAGCATTCGCGGGAGAGCATGGATTCATTCTTCTGACAGCCGCTGCCATGATCGCCTTCCTGACGACGGCCAATGCGGGCATTCTCGCATCTGCCCGATTCCCATTCGCCATGAGCAGGGACCGTCTCATCCCTGACTGCTTCTCCCGTATCTCTCCGAAACAGGGAACGCCATGGATATCCATAGTAACTACAAGCTGCGTGATCATCCTGCTTCTGCTGATAGAGCTGGTACAACTGGTGAAGCTTGCTTCAGCACTGATGATCTTCCTTTACCTTCTGGAGAACGTGGTCGTGGTCGTCATGAGGGAGAGCCGGATACATACCTACAAGCCGCTCTTCCGTTCACCTGGATATCCGTGGGTCCAGATCATCGGCGTCACAGCCATGCTCCTCCTGCTGGCTGAACTGGGCTGGACTGCTTTCAGCGCATGCATCCTGGTCATAGTCGGCGGTGCCGCTCTGTATTTCATTTATTCAAGAAAACGCACGGAGAAGCATTATGCTCTCCTCCATCTGACTGCAAGGATATTCCCCAGGGAGCTTAAAAAGGACGATCTCGTGAAGGAGCTGGCCGATGTACTCCGTGAGCGGGACAGCATCACGGAGGATCGTTTCGATAAGCTTGTGAGGGAAGCCTCGATACTTGACATCGATGCTCCCATTACGCTGGATGTTTTTCTTACAGCTGTCTCTGAAGAGATAGGACCCTATCTCGGTCTAACAGCAGCCAAGCTTACCCATCTTCTGACGGATCGGGAGCAGGAGACAAGCACCGCCCTCCGTCCGGGACTCGCAATCCCTCACATCATAGTTCCGGGAGAGAAGAAGTTCGCACTGCTCCTGGCCAGGTGCAGGGACGGTATAGATTTCGGAGGAGAGAACTCACCCGTGAAGATGGTCTTCGTCCTTGCAGGAACCAGGGATGAAAGGGATTTCCATCTCAGGGCTCTGATGGCGATCGCGGAGATCACAAGCACACCGGACTTCGATCAGAGATGGATCACCTGCAGGGACGCAACAGAGATCAGGGACCTGCTGCTGCTCTCGAAGAGACGGAGAGGACCCTCGGCCTGACCCCTGTCAGTGAATTCCGAACCAGTTCCCGCCGTTCAGATCTCCCTCGAATATCTCCCGATTCTCAGTATCCGTTATCGCCTTGCCAGCCTCCTCGGCTTTCCCGAAGTACTCAAGCGCTGTTTCCCTCTCCCCTGCAAGAGCAAAGGCTCTGGCCATCGCTTCGAGAGCGAATGCCCTGTCAAAGTCATCCATCTCCTCCGCATGCTGCTCTGTAAGCTTCATGCAGCTCTTAGCGTGTCTGAGCGCGGCTTCAGGATATCCAAGTACCGTATTCACACGGGATATCATCCACTCGCCCCTCTGATGGTTGACCTCTGTACCGGCCTTGAGCCAGTGTGCGCAAGATGCATGAGCCATATGAAGCATCTTCGCGGATTCCTCTTCGGTCCTGTCATCCTTCTCGAGAAGCTCCCATACACCGCCATTGTATTCCGCAGCAAAGAGCTTGTGAGCTTCTTCTATTGAATATCCTTCGCCATCACACATGTTTACGTTCCTTCCTGTCTGTAATGCATATATTCGTCTCTTACTTTGCCTGAGAATAATGCCGTCAGCCATGAGTGGAAAGAGGAGAGCGATCTCTCAGAACATTAATACAGTAGCAGCGAAAAGGGGGCACAGAAGGGAAAGCCGTACCACGCAACGGAGTGCATGGTACGGGTTTCCCATGGTAGCGGCGGAGGGACTTGAACCCCCGACCCGCGGATTATGATTCCGCTGCTCTAGCCAGCTGAGCTACGCCGCCACGGACGGCAACAATAGACAGGGCTTTGATTTCTGTCAAGAAGAGCCGTTCTTATGCGAAGGGCAGTGGAGCTTGAGTATCTTCACTACATTTGCAGCCTGTTCTTCATCCAGCCCGTGACCCTTCTCCTGGATGCGGAGGAGTACGGCGGTCTCTCCAGCCCATTTGATGATGCTGGCGTTCACCGAATAATCCCTGACCGATTCCAGGAAATCCCTGAATGCAACCTCATCCGTACTCTTGACAACACAGCAGATAAGGGTGGCTAGTTTCCGCTTCCCTGCGAATACATCCTTCACAAAGGGACCACCAACGCTCTCCCCGCTCTCATCGAGCGAAGCAATCGCCTGGTATGCTAGTCTGATGTGCGTACATAGCTCCTCCACCGAAGTGCTTGCCCTGAGAAAATCCTCGATCCTGTAATAAAAATCTGTAATAAGATTATCAGGCAGGTCGTTCAGCCGCTCCCGGATCTCCGTGAGCTGCCTGACATCGTTGAGCCGCATTCCTCTGTCGAAGTCCCTGAACTTGCCGAAGCTTGCTTCGATCGCCCTTTTTATATCCCTGTAAGCGTCCTCCATCTCCTCGTAGACTTCGCGCTTGCTCGATACGTTCAGGATATCGACCCATCGATCCTTGAAGCTTGTAGGCGATCTGAAGGAACTTACATAGAGACCCTCGTTGGAGTTGATGGCTCCGACAAGCTCGATGACCTTCTCGTCATGGACTTCAGAGGCAGGCTGCTCTGTGACCAGAATGAGCTTAAGCTGGGCCTCGAAGGTCGTTGTAGAGACCATGGCTATATATGCCTGGCTCATCCCTGTACCGGTACACTCATTCAGCAGGAGCGGGATAAGCGCTCTGGCGTAGTGCTCGCCACCGCCGTATCGATGGATCCTCTCCAGTCTCTCCAGCTCGTGGTCAACCAGAAGGTTGTTCAGGGTCTTCCGTATAATCGACTGCTCGTCTCTTGTAGCACTGAGACCAGCAGGTCCGGTCATCTCGATACGTATGGAGATGATCCCATCGCGAGTTGTATACCTCCGCTGGTGCCTGATGGTCGCACCCATCCATGCGTGCGTGAGCGCGGTGACGCAGTTCTGGAATGAAATATCTCTCTCATATCCAGCAATGTTGATGCCGGTCAGGTGCTCGCGGGTGGTCCGCAGGTTCTTAATCCTGAAGTGAGATCTTCCGCCGCTGGAGCGAACCCGGTTCACGAGCTGAAAATTCGTCATGACTATCCAGGCCAGGTCTGCGGCGCGGCGCTCAGCCAGGTACTCATCCGACCGCGAGGAGATGAAAAGTACAAGCTCCCCTTGCTCTCCAAGGATACCGGCAGGTATTACTGCATCACCAGAGAGAATGTCTACATGCTGCCTTACATCCTCGAATTTTTCTAGCCGCTCAGCAGCTCGGGACAGGAGGGAGACAGTTCCCGCACTCCCCATGGCAAGCCTGCCGAGGAGGTTCTCCATCTTCTCCGCATCTGCAATGAAACGCTCCCGACGCTTGGGATCCGCATCGCGAATCCCTGCAAGGACGAAACCCCTTCTCAGGCCATCGCTCTCAACAGTGAACCCCTCCAGAATATCCAGATTCCAGCCTCCGTGATGAAGCTCGCTGAGAACGATCGAGGCAAGACCCGGCCAGTCTACAGCAGACACTCCCACAAGAACAAGCTCATCCATGCCCCTGTCGATCACGACTTTTGGGGTGCTGAAGCTAACCATGCCGTCGAGGAGTCTGCTGAAGATGGATGCACGGCGGGGAGCTGGTATAACACTGCCGGGACAGATACACAGATCACCTTTGGCTGGTTTCGACTGTTTTGCGCTCATCCGACCCTTCTTGGAGCAGGAACTCCGGTTTCTTGACAGAAGCGACCCATGGGAGCATATATGCTCCCCGGCTGCCCGGACAGCAAGGATGACCGGAATGGGCGAATAACTCAGCTGGCTAGAGTGCCTGCCTTACAAGCAGGATGTCGGGGGTTCAAGTCCCTCTTCGCCCACCATCCGGTCCTGGTCCATGATACCGGGTGCTCTCGGTACCTGCTCTTTCACTCCATCCAATCCATAGTAGATATCGTAAATTCCCAGCTGTGAGTTCCCAGGTACCTGCCGGAGACATCCTCGATATCAACTGTGACGATATAGGTCCCATCAGGCAGTGGGGAAGCGGATCTGAACTGAACTGATTCAGGATCGATACACTTCACATCAAGTCCGATGAACTCCCCGCGGGTGGTGACTATGCAGGCAGAGGCGGTCCATCCACCAGGATCCTCAGAGAAGTCCGGTGCCACCTGTATAAGGGGCACATGATCGTAAGTCACTCCAGACGGATGGATGAAACCGAACATCACCGCAGGACGCTCAGGAACGGATATGGAGATAGTGTCGGTATATGATGTGTTCCCTGCATCATCAGTCAGAATGCACATTGCATCAATAACGCTGCCGGCGAGAGGAAGCAGTTCGAACGAACCGCTCCAGAGCGAGTCCTCACCGGGATGGAGGGCTACTGAATCCTCTCCGAGCACAACAAGCTCCGCAGAGTCAATTCCCCCGAGGGCGTCAAAGGCAGTCAGTTCCACTTCGAGAAGCATCAGAGCCGAATCAACCGAGAGGACTGTCGAAAGCACTGAAGGGGGGGCTTGATCCGAGAGGATCTCCCAGTCCACCGTTTCCAGAACATTGCCGATACTGTCTCGGAGCAGCAGTTCAAGCGGAGCGTCTAACGCGGCTCCAGATGGTCTGGAGAAAGTCCATCCATCATCTCCCTCCATCCGAGGTACAACCTCGATGTCTCCGAACAGAGCCATCGGATATACCGGGAGATCGGCGGAAGCAGTCAGTCTGAAAGAGAACCTTGCAGGTGAAGCCTGCACGGTACCAAACGGGGAGATGGAGTCTACCAGCAGGATCTCGGGCTCGAACCCCATACCCAGATCAAGTGTTCCTCCATCCTCCGGAACGCTCCAGCCCAGCATGTACAGCCAGTAGACTGCACCGGGCTCCGGATCCGGGATGTATATCTCTTCGTTGGATGTTGGTGAGGTCGATGATGAAGTGAGTTCATGCATGCCGTCGACCAGCCTGTTACCGTCCCCGTCCATGAACAGGTACATATCCATGTCCAGGCCCTGCGTCCTGCCCTCTGAGGCCACAATGATACTGCGCTCCTCGGGGGGGACCATGAAGGGACCTAGCACCCAACCGCTGGAGAGTGGATCATCGGGGTCGTCCTGATGGAGTTCAATACCGTCGATGGACCAGACCCAGGTCTCCCCTTGCTCCGATAGAAGGCTGTCGCAGGGATAGGACAAGGTGCTGACAGGAAACTGCACAGGATCCTCAATCGGCATGGAGAGCCACCTGGTTTCTTCCTGATCCAGGGGTGATGGGGCTGCCGGACTCGTCATATCGAGGGTTACACTCCTCCATGCAAACATGGAACCCCGGTTGTCGAGTACTGCATAGCAGGTGTCGCCGGGGAGGGGCTCAAACGGTCTGCGGAGCGCTCTGCAGTCCTCTCCTGCCGAGTATGCAGCGAAGTTCTTTGAATCCATGTAGAGAAGGCCGTCCGAGAGAGGTTCGGGCTCCTTGGGAAACCATCTTGCGCCCCTGTAGCCGGAGCCTTCCTCACTTTCACCGAGACTGTATAGTTGTCCAGTGTAGTAGGACACGGGGTAGCTGCGGGCCTCATCCGCTACAGGGAGGATGCCGCACGGTTCACTGAACTGGGATGGTGTCGCATCAGGGGTCAGGACCTGCTGACTCCACGGAGCCGTTCCGGGAAGCCGATACTCGAGAGAATAGTTTTCACCCTCTTCGAAACTGATACTGGAGCTGCCACCGGCCCCGAAAGGTGAGATCACATCAATAGTGTAGCCCCCATAGGGCTCCCATCCAAGGTCGAACGAGCAGTATCCCGACAGATCGGTGCTGCTGAAGACGCAGACCATGTTGCGCCTGTCCCAGTGCGATCTGACAAGGACCATGGCCCCCTCCACGGGAGTGCCTTCGGAGTCAGTGACGAGTATCTCGACGGAAGCGGTCAGAGTGTATCCGGAATCACCCGGCATATAGCCGGATCCGGGAATCGCGAGAGCGCTTCCGGTTGTCTGCCATGTGACATCGTCCGGACCGAACGCCGTGATGGAGGAAATGGTCTTGCCATGATGATCGATACCCTCACCGGAGTGCCAGATGTGAGCTATGGTCGGCGTGCCGTAGTTCACATCCCAATGGGTCCAGCGTCCTGTGGCGGGATCAAGGTACTCGTTCCACTGATGGTCCTCTCCCCTGCATCCGACAACATAGGCCGGTATCAGCAGGGCTCTGCATAGAGCGGTCTGGATGATGGACTGCTCACCACACGAACCATACGCCTTGCGGTCAATGACCATAGGTTGCAGATCATTGCTGAGGTACCCGAAATTAATGATGCCGGCAGGCTGTGCATAGGACAGATAGTTGCTGAATCTCAGCAGAGCATCATGCATCGTCGGGGCATCGGAGATCCCCTCCATGAGTGAACGGCCAAAAAGCGTATCATCAGGCAGGACAGTACGCCAGAATAGAGCTTCGCCCGGAGTGCTGTCAGCATACAGGTCCCACTGATCGTACCTGAGCCACTCCTCCTCTGTCATGCCGAGAGAATCCGCAGACTGAAGCCAGAAGGATGCATTGACCCTTGCAGGTATCTCAAAAAGTATCCTCGGATGAACGACGAAGCGGTAGTAGGCCTCGCTGCTGACCGTTACAGGACCGGAATCGACTGTCAGCGAAAGCTCCGTTGCACCATTGATATCTGTTAACTTCGCATATGGGAGCCGGTCCGCCATTTCGTAAACGCTCCGGGCGTTTGCTGTGAACAGGTCTGCATCACCGTTTTGGTACATCTCACGAAGCACTTCGGTAGGGGTATTTGAGATGCAGAAGGCGATCTCATCCCTGAAGCGTGGTTCGGCCGAAACGAGTTCTGCTGCGAATGCGAGAACTGCATCTGTATCGGCTGGTGACATGAGGTCAGGACATTCCCTGTAGTATCTGGAGTAATACCTGTCCAGATCAGAGACCGCGCTGTTGGGTCTGAATTCCCAGGCATAGATCTCCTCGAACAGCTCCACTCCCTCACGGATGGAGGATGTGGGCGAAAGGCATATGAGCTCCCCTCTTGCATTGCCTATAAGCAGGTCACTCTGACCATCGCCGTTTATGTCCGCAAAGGAGGGGATCGAATACTCCCCGACATCCAGCCCACGGAAGGGTGAATCCTCTATTGCTTCCGTCCATGCTCCCAAAGTATCAGGGATGAAGAGCCTTATTTCTCCGTCGCTGGTCCCGACAGCGAGTCCGTCATCGCAGAATGCAGGTGCTCCGGATGAGATCTCAGGAAGTCCATCGATCAACTCCCATCCGTATTCCCTTCCCTCTGCTTCAGGACGGAGAAGGTAGAAGCGCCCCTCCCGTGTCCCTGCCAGCAGTACGAGCCCTTCAATGTATGGAACCTCTCCAGCCGTGATGACAGGATAAGTGCCCGGCACAGGCGGTATACCTGCTGCGACCGACTCGCCTGTCCCGGGATCCATAGCGCTTACTCCACCTCGGCGTTCACAGATGAGAATCCTGTCATCGACAACGGCCGGGGTCAGGTTGGAGGACTCCCCTTCGAATGGAGCAAGGCGGGCTTCCTGCCAGCTTAGTGGCCATGGGTCGCCTTCGGCGTAAAGGGGACGATAGGCTTTCAATCCGGCATGACTTGTCCCGACCAGCAGAAGCGGCTCCGAACCGGATACGAACGCTGGTGCCGCAAACGCTCCCGGTGACATGGGGAACATCTCTCTCGTTTCAGATGACCAGGGCAGGAAGACGGGACTGGAGGCTGTGCCTCTGTTTCGGCAGACAACGACCCTCCCGTCGCGAAGGCCAAGGATGATATCAGCGAGGCCATCACCCCCGACATCACCCAGAGCAGCTCCAGAAGGTTCTCCAAAAGAAAATCCTGTCAGCGTATCCATAGAGAGAGGGGAACTGCCTAACGCAATAGAGCCGTCACCGACTATCTGCACATGCTCGATGGTCCCGTCACCATCCAGGTCGAAACCGCCATGTGTGCGGGAAGGCGGTGCGAAACGTCGAATCTCTTCCCATTGCGGATACCCATATGCCTGCACCCCACCATCACCATCAAAGACCACGAGATCATCATGTCCGTCACAGTTGATGTCGGCAAAGGCCGGGCTGGCATCGCTTCCCACATCGATTGGAAGAGCAAGAAGATCTGTGAGTCTTAGAAGCAGCCCCTCTCTGAATTCGTCCGGCAGTCCGGAGATCGCATCGAGACACTGGGGTCCGATGAGTGTGAAGAGCACATTCCTGTCACCCCGCCAGGGGCCGGGGGAAATGAGGGGTTCACCCTGTACGGTAAATCCCTCCGTGGATCCCGCAGTCATCCATGCATATCCTCCGGGAGGTATTTCGATATGAACGGGTAAGGCGAGCGCTGAAAAGGCGAACAGAGTCAGCGCCGCAGGGAGCAGCATTCTCATGATATTCTCCTCACGGGCCGATCTATGGGGGACACGCATAGGATTGCTGTCTGCCTGGTCAAACCATCGAATACTCTCATTGGATTGCATGTCTAATTGGCCGATCTATGGGGGACACGCATAGGATTGCTGTCTGCCTGGTCAAACCATCGAATACTCTCATTGGATTGCATGTCTAATTGGCCGATCTATGGGGGACACGCATAGGATTGCTGTCTGCCTGGTCAAACCATCGAATACTCTCATTGGATTGCATGTCCCCATACGCTGTTACTGGATGGGGAGTAGAATGCGAAACCCGATATGACGGGCTCTATCGGTCGGAAAGAGCGTTCCGCGGCTATTGATGGTAATAGCATCAGAGGAAGAGAGCCAGGCTCCTCCTCTAAAAACAGCAACGGTATCCGCGGGCTGCGTCCACTCGGCTACATTACCGGCCTGGCAGCCGAAGCCCTTGTCCGTGAGCGGGAATGAGTCTACCGGAGCGGTCCAGACGTAGCCGTCGAGACCCCTGGTTTCCCACTCATCTCCAGCAAGGTAGTTGGCAGGATTTTCGGCATCCTGGGGCATAAGACTCCCCCAGGGATACTGACCTTCCGGGAGGCCAGTGAGATCAAGGGACGCGGCATACTCCCATTCCGCCTCGGTTGGAAGCCTGCCGCCCATCTCCGCACACACAGCCATAGCCTCGACCGCACTGACATTGACCACAGGATAGTCAGGATTATCGAACAGATAATTCGGCATTCCGCTGAAATTGGGATCTGGAGGAAGGTCAACCCCGGCGCTGCCGGCCAGGTTATAGTAGAGCCGATTCGTGACTTCATACCTACCCAGCTGGAAGCCTGTAGTAACAAGCGTATCCCCGCTGCAGGTCACATAAGTACCCGCGGGAACATCTACAAATGATGTGTCGATACTTGTGAGAGGAAGAGGATCGGGCAGTACAATGATATCACCATCACCTCCGCAGGAGACCAGCAGAAGCGCAGAAGCCACTACAGTAATAAACCTCAAAACTGCTATTTCTTCTTCCTGTACACTATCGCCAGCGGAATAATTACGCAGTAGCCGACGATGAGCAGTATCGGGGCCAGGGTGATATGACCGGCACGAAGCACAAACCAGCCGATGATGATGTCAAGCAGGCCTCCGGCAAATAGAATGTAGTTGATAAGAGTGAAGGGCGCTGCTCCTGTGC
>Ga0190293_1000942_pt1 | contig 10349 bp, 11 predicted proteins | sample 48693001_MG_FD_161671 | JGI IMG/M metagenome (GOLD analysis project Ga0190293, IMG submission 161671) | Hydrothermal vent microbial mat bacterial communities from Southern Trench, Guaymas Basin, Mexico - 4869-30-0-1_MG | ecosystem: Environmental > Aquatic > Marine > Hydrothermal vents >... | reverse complement strand
CCGCAGGATCAAAGATGGAAATTCTGGGCCATTCCGGGGAATCTCAGGTTTGGCCCAGAAAATCAAATCGGGGGGAGAACAAAACTATGCTCTATCCTTTTTTGATATCCTTTGGTAAACTTGTGGCGTTGTATTGTGTGAATCCGGCCAAGATCGGTCGGGTTTTTTTATGCGTGAAAAGTGAAAATTATGCAAACTACCAGAACCGACATACGAAACATAGCCATTATCGCCCATGTTGACCACGGGAAAACCACCCTGGTTGATGGGCTTCTGCGCCAGTCAAGCGTTTATTATGAGAAGAAAAAGTTCAAAGAGCGGGTGATGGACTCGAACGAACTGGAACAAGAAAGGGGTATCACCATTCTCTCCAAAAATACAGCTATCGTGATCACCGATCCTCAAAGCGGCCAGAAAATCAAGATAAATATCGTTGACACTCCAGGCCATGCCGATTTTGGGGGCGAAGTAGAGCGGGTCTTAAACATGGTTGACGGCGTATTGTTGCTGGTCGATGCTGCTGAAGGCCCCCGTCCTCAAACCCGTTTTGTGCTCCAGAAAGCGCTAGAACTTAACCACAAGGTAATCGTGGTCATCAATAAAGTAGATCGCAAATTGGCAAATTCAGAGCAGGTATTAAATGACACTTTTGACTTATTCATAGAACTCGGAGCAAGTGAGGAACAGGCCAGTTTCCCGGTGGTCTATGCTATTGCTACCCAGCATCGCGCTGGACTTACACCAGATGTTGGCCCCGATCTTCAGCCTCTTTTTGAAACCATTCTGAATGCGATCCCTGCCCCTGTTGTGAATATTGACCAGCCACTGCAAATGCTTGTAACATCTCTTGAATATGATAATTTCCGGGGATCTACAGCCATCGGGAGAATATCTTCCGGAGAGGTTGCGGTTGGTGAACAGGTTGTTTATCTCACCGCGGATGGAAAAACCGTCCCGGGAGAGACCACTTACCTTTATGATTACCAGGGATTAGAACGCCAGGAGATCGAACATGCCAGGGCTGGTGAGATTGTAGCCATTGCCGGATTGGAAGGCATAACTATCGGGGACACGATCTGCAATCTTGAAAATCCAGATCCCCTTCCCAGGATCAAGGTTGAAGCGCCTACAGTCCGGATGTCATTTGGCGTCAACACCTCCCCTTTTTTCGGAAGAGAAGGTGTCTGGAAAACCTCCCGCAAACTCCGGGAACGGCTGTTTCGTGAAACCAGAAGCAACTTGGCATTGAGGGTGGAAGAGTCTGGATCCGCAGACACATTGCTGGTGTCAGGCCGGGGAGAACTTCACCTGGCTATCTTGATAGAAACCATGCGCCGGGAAGGTTATGAATTCCACGTTTCCCGTCCGGAAGTAATTCTTCAAACATCTCCTTCTGGCCAAATCCTTGAGCCTTTTGAAGAGGTCCGGATAGAGGTCCATTCAGATGATATAGGCGCGGTGATGGAATCCCTCAATAACCGGCAAGGTGTGCTGCAGGATATGCAGGATTCAAGCACAGGAACAGTTTTACTTACTTTTCTGGCTCCCACCAGGGGCATCCTTGGCTTTCGGCATCATTTCTTGACCATGACCAAGGGAACTGGTGTACTGAACACAATATTTGATAGTTATGCTCCTCAGGCTGGTTCGGTAGAAGTCCGATCTCATGGTTCATTGGTAGCCTGGGAGACCGGGACAGCAACCACATTCGGGTTGAAAAATGCCGAAGAGCGCGGGGTTCTCTTCATTGAACCCGGCATGGAGGTCTACCACGGGATGGTTGTTGGAGAGAATAAACGACCTGATGATATCGAGGTCAATGTCTGCAAAGCCAAACATCTGACCAATATGCGGAATAATATCCGGGAAATCAATCAACGCCTGGTCACACCCAGAGAGATGAGCCTGGACCAATTTATTGAGTACCTGGCGGATGATGAACTGCTTGAAGTAACCCCCAAAAATCTCCGCATCCGGAAAAGGATCCTTGATCACAGCACTCGAAAGCGGGAAGCCAAACACGAAGCAGAGAAGGTCAGCGGGTAATTTCGTTATTCTTTAAAAATATCTCACCCACGACCTATCAGGCTGGCGGGATTTATACAGGCCATACCAGCGAGCGGGCAAATAGAGTATCCCCAACCCGGCTGCCCAGAGCACGATCATCAATCCCAAACCGGATCCATCTGGCGTCAGCAGCCTACCCATCAGAAAATATACTCCTATGTGGGTAAGATAAAAAAACAGCGGCACACGCCCAATAACCAGGACCGGATTCCAGTCTCTGGAGCCCGGCTTATTTATCACTGAAAACAATCCCAACAGGATCAAATTCACTCCCATAGTCAGCAGCACAAAAGCCATACTGGGGGGATACTTCACCACACTTAGGAAATCCGTCCAATTTCCAATGGGTAAAGGTCGGATAGTTCCAAAACCGTTGAATAAGCGCAGCAGAACAAAACCAGCCAGGAACACCAATCCCAGCCAGATTCCCTTCTGATAGGTGTTTTTGGCATCCTGCTGGATCCAATTACCAAACAACAAACCCAATACGATCAGTTCAACCCAGGCCAAGAGAGGGTAATTGGTCCAGAACTCCCCCATTCCTCCACTATAAACCAGTGTAGTTCCAACCAGGTTATTAAAATTCCTACCCCACAGAACTGGATCAGGCGTCAGGAACTCCATAATGATAAACAAGCCCAGGCTGATCCCTGCCAGGTATATCGGCTTTAAGCGCAGCAGTGGAATACAGAGGATCATGCCAACCCCAAGGGCTGCCAACACACCTACATACCACAACAGCGCTCGGGAGCCAGCCACTGACCAGGCCTGGCCATAGTTCAGAATTACCTGCAAACCGATTAGAATCAATCCCCTCATCAAAAAGTGCAGCCAGATCTCCGATTCCCTCCAGCCTTTTTTCTTGCGTGACGAGGCAAACAGGATCATCCCAATACCCATGGTGAAAAAGAATCCAGGCGCGCTGAAATGGGTCACGAATCGGATCAGGAGGTGAAGTGGTGTGGAAAAGGTTGGAAAGGGTCCTCCCCAGTATTCACCCAATGAGTGCTGTTGGGCAATATGAAAGTTGGCATGGTCCAATGCCATCAGGATCATCAACAACCCCCGCAGCAAATCAAGCGGGAGCAAGCGATTTTCTTTTCGGGTTTGAGAATAGACAGTCATGTCTCTCTAAATATCCCTGAATTCTAAATGAAAGACTTTCCTTCATTATAAAGGCAACATCGACAGCAGATCAGACCCCCTGGTATCATTTTCCGAACTGCTCTGGAAGCAGAAATTTTCTTAATAAATTTAAGCCTTTAAGGTTCATTCGTTGCAGTGGCTTATCCCCCGTGATAGAATAACAAGACATCAGGTTTAATCCTGAAGGAAGCTCCAGTTATGGCCAAAATGATCGAAGTAGTGGTAGATAGCATCCGGGTCAGTCTAATGTCTCAGCAGCGTGTGGTGATTCTGCGGGAGATTGAATCAGAACGTTATCTGCCCATTATGGTTGGGATCTACGAAGCCGAGCACCTTACCCTGGCATTGCAGGAAGTAGAAGTGTCACGGCCCCTGACCTATGATCTATTTGTGAACATTCTGGATTCACTGGAAGCCGAAGTGGTCCACGTCGAAGTGGTTTCCCTTAAGGATGAAACCTACTTTGGCAACATTGTCTTCAATATCAACGGCTCATTGCATAATATTGACTCCCGTCCGTCTGATGCCATGAATTTAGCCATCCGTTTGAATGTCCCGATATTCGTAACAGAAGATGTACTGGATGAAGCCGGCATGATCCCCGAAGATGATCTGGCAGAAACCCTCCCTGACGAAGAAGTTGACAGTGAGCGGTTGTCAGTCTTTGAGAATTACCTGGATCAGATCAGCCCTGATCAATCCGAAGACAAACCTGATGAAGAGGAATCCGAAGAGAACTAACTCCCCCTCTTTCCTCAGCTCCTTGACCGTACTACCTCACCACTCAAGCAACCAATATTAATTCAAAAAACCAACCATGACCGAACCCCTAGAATACGAATCCGCTCCTGAAACATCCGGACCCAAAATGGTTCCCCACAGCCGGGAATCAGAAGAAGCTGTCATCGGGGCGGTACTGATCAATCCCGAGGCCTATTATGACGTGGCCCAGTTCCTGGCTGCGGATGATTTTTACATTCACCGAAACAAATGGGTCTGGGACACATTCGTCTCACTGCACGATCGCAACGAAGCTATCGACCTGGTGACCGTCACCGAGGAACTCGATCAAAAAGGTCACCTGGCGGATATCGGCGGAGCGGCGTATATCACCAAGTTGATCAATAACGTCCCATCCTCACTGCACGCTGAAGCTTACGGCCACAGGGTTGAAGAAACCGCCATCAGGCGCAGGATGTTGGAAGCAGCCAATAAGATCGCCAAACTGGCCTACGAAGAGAATCTTACTCTCGATACAGTCATGGACGACTCTGAGAAGGCCGTATTTAACGTCAGCCAGCGCCGTACAACTCAGGATCTGCAGCCCATTCGGGTTGTTTTGAGTGATTATTTCGACCGCATGGAAGAACTCTCCAAGCGGGATGAGGACTTGGTTGGAGTTCCCACAGGCTTTATTGATATCGACAGAATGTTGGGCGGCTTGCAGCCTTCAGATCTACTGATCATTGCCGGGCGGCCCGGAATGGGGAAAACTGGTTTTATATTATCCGCTCTCAAAAACGCTGCCCTGACCCACAAAAAACACGTCGCGATCTTCTCCCTCGAGATGTCCAACGAACAGCTGGTGCAGCGCCTCATCGCCCAGGAAACCGGGATCGATTCTACCCGGCTTCGCTCTGGAAAACTTGAGCCAGATGAATGGCTGCTTTTTACTCAAGCTATCGAGGTTCTAACCGACACCCACATTTTCCTTGATGACACTCCTGCACTGACCCCCTTGCAGCTACGCACCAAGTGCCGGCGCCTGCACCTGGAATATAAGTTGGATCTGATCGTGGTGGATTATCTCCAGCTAATGGGCGGAGACATGCGTACCAACAACCGCGTCCAGGAAGTCTCTGACATTTCCCGAAACATGAAGATCCTGGCCAGGGAGCTGAACGTACCGGTACTGGCAGCCGCTCAGCTTTCACGCGCCGTCGAGCAGCGCTCTGACAAACGGCCTGTTTTATCAGACCTCAGGGAATCCGGCAGCCTGGAGCAGGACGCTGATATCGTAATGTTTATCTATCGTCCTGAAGTTTATGAAGAAGATTCCCAGTTCAAGAATCTGGCCGAAATTATCATAGCCAAACACAGAAACGGCCCCACCGGGGATGTGCAGCTGGTCTTCCGAAAGAACCTGGCCAAATTTGAGAATGCCGCTACACGCGATATTGATCTCTCTCAGGTAACCTGATGCCTTTTAACGGTCTTCCTCCAGGAAAAATAAGCACAACCAGGATTCCCAGCCTGTTTTTTACGGACCTGCTTCCCCAATTAGATGACCTGGACGAAATGAAGGTCACGCTATATGTCCTATGGCTGTTCACCCGGCTGGAAGGCGAGGTTCGCTACCTCAAGGAAGAGAACCTCACTGGAGATCCGGATTTTATGGCAGGGCTGGGCGCCACGGCCGCCGCCCAGCTGGCTGCAGTGCAGTCTGGGCTGGAGCGGGCGGTGAACCGCGGCACCTTGTTAAAAACATCAGTCCCTGATGGAGAAGGCGAACTGGTGATATATTTTTTCAACTCTCCACGCGGGCAGGCCGCGGTTCAATCCGTCGCAGACGGATCGTGGCGCCCCTCGGACGGTGACAGTCCGATCCCAACATTAAGTTTGGAGCAGCCCAATATCTTCCGGCTATATGAGGAAAATATTGGCCCGCTTACACCCTTGATCGCGGATACATTAAGGGATGCAGAGATAGAGTTTCCTGAGGATTGGATCAGGGACGCAGTAGCAATTGCGGTTCAGAATAATGTCAGGAAATGGAATTACATAGAAGCCATATTACGCAGTTGGCAGGACGGTGGAAAAGATGAGCGACCGGATAGAGGACATACTAAAGAAAGCCGCCGAGGGTATCTCGAAGATGAGTTCGCCGAGTTCATCGAAGACTGACCCAGGCGCCGGGTCTTACCCGGGTGATCCCAATTGTGAGATCTGCGGCGGGATTGGTTACCTGCGGCAGGATCTCCCTGTGGGACATCCCGATTTTGGCAAACTCCAAATTTGCTCTTGCCGTGCCGGACAGTTGAGAAAACAGGCCCGGGCTGGCTTATTTAAAATGAGCAACCTGGAAGAGCTGGCTCATTTAACCTTCGAAAATTTCGAAATCCGGGGACAGATCGGATTGGGCAAAGCTCAGGCTGACTCGCTGGAACAGGCTTTCAACCATGCCCAGCAATATGCCGGCAAACTCCAGGGTTGGCTGGTACTGCAGGGTCCTTTTGGCTGTGGAAAAACACACCTGGCAGCAGCTGTTGCCAATTTCGTTGTTGACCTTGGCGTTCCAACCCTATTCCTGACAGTCCCCGATCTACTCGACAGTCTGCGCTTTTCCTACAACAACCCCGAGTCCTCTTTTGAGGAACGTTTTGAAGACATCCGGCGCTCCCCCTTATTGGTCATGGATGATTTTGGGACCGAAAATGCCACTCCCTGGGCCCAGGAAAAATTATTCCAGATCCTCAATTTCCGCTACATAAATAACCTGCCGCTCTTGATCACCACCAACCTATCTCTCAATCAATTGGAAGGCCGCATCCGCTCGCGCCTGCAGGACCCCGAATTAGTAAATCGGGTTAAGATCCTGGCCCCGGACTACCGCCGGCCCATGGACGATACAGGGCACTCCGAACTCTCCTCGTTATCATTGTTGGGAGATCAAACCTTTGGTAATTTTTCATTGCGCGATGACGAAAACCTGGAAAAGGACGAGAAGAAGAAGCTGGAAAGCGCCTTCAAAGCCTCCCAAAAATACGCGGAGAAACCCAAAGGCTGGCTGGTGCTGCAGGGAGGGTACGCCAGCGGCAAGACCCATCTGGCAGCTGCCATTGCCAACTACCGCTCCGCAGAAGGTATTCCACCTCTGTTCATCATGGTTCCTGATCTAATGGACCATTTAAGGGCCACTTTCAGCCCTAACAGCACCATCAGCTACGACCGCCGCTTTGACGAGATCAAAAAATCACCCCTGTTGGTTCTGGATGATCTGGGCACGGAATCCATGACCCCTTGGGTCAAGGAAAAACTCTACCAGCTCTTTAACTACCGCTACAATGCCGGGCTTCCCACAGTGATCACGACCACTGACAAGCTCAGCGAGATCGATCCCCGCATCCGAAGCAGGATCCTGGATCGGCGCCTGTGCCGGATCTATGCCATCCCCGTGCCTCCTTATCGTGGCGGCCGCTGAGGTTTACTTTCAATCCAGAACAGACAATTCATAAATTCGCTGATAGTTAGCGAATATTTAACGGTCAAACGTTCTTTTTAATATAACTCTTATCCTCTCCCCCTTGAAATTTGCTAGTCATGGAGGAAAGATGGTCAAGAAAAACGTGCTTGTTAAAAGTGATCAAAGAAAAAACATGGCTGACGCAGGGGCATTTTTGCGAGACCTGGCAGACAAAGTCGAAAGCGGGAAGGTGACTCTGATTCAGGGCGGACAGGACGTAGTTGTGGATCTTCCTGAAATAGTCAGTTTTGAGCTGGAATATTATGAGCAGCCCAAAAAACACGGTCTGAAGAAGCAGCTTGAGATCGAGCTGCAGTGGACTGAAGGCGGAAAAAAGAAACAGGGTGTGATCCTGGGATAAACTCCCTCTCCTACCTAACCAACGCTGCCATTCCTGGCAGCGTTTTCATTTAACCAGCTCTTCCTGTACTGAGCGGTTAAGGTATCGTCGGATTGGGATATACTAAAAACAAGATCCAAAGGACCCTCAATGAAACCCTTACAGGAATTTTCAAGAGTGAACCGGCCCATTCAAGCTGCCGAGAGTTATTATTCCAGCCTCAGCGGGATCTATGATCTATTGGCCTCCAGTGAAAAAAGATTTATCAGGCTGGGCCTGGCTCTTTTATATCCACAGCCGGGAGAACGGGTCCTGGAGATCGGTTTTGGAACCGGATACGCCCAGCAACATATCGCCCGGTCTGTTGAAAGTGGCATTAGTGTAGGGTTGGATCTGTCATCAGGTATGGCCCAGGTCGCTCAAAAGCGTTTGTCCAGGCGCGGGATCCTGGACCAGGTTGGGCTGGTGCAAAGCGACACTATGCCAATTCCTTTTCAAGGTGGGTTTTTTGATGGGGTATTTACAAGCTTCACCCTGGAGCTTTTTGATTCTCCCCACATTCCGGTGGTATTAAGTGAATGCCGTCGTGTACTGAAACCAGGCGGCAGGTTGGTGATCGTCTCCCTTTCCAAAGACAGGGCACTGGGCTTAATGGGCAGAATGTATGAGTCCTTCCACGACCGTTTTTCAAGATTAGCTGACTGTCGGCCCATTCCGGTCAGGCATCTGGTGAAGGAAGCTGGATTCGAGATCCATGAGTCAATGGAATATAAAATGTGGGGGATACCAGTGATAATCGTTACAGCAATCCCGATTAATTAACCGACCAGACCTACAAGGTCTCCCTTAAACCGAAAATCCTCTTTACAGAGGATTTTTCTGTGCCCCCACGGAGATTCGAACTCCGGTCTTAACCTTGAAAGGGTTATGTCCTGGTCCCCTAGACGATGGGGGCAAATTTCATTATGTAAAACAACGGCAAAAAATTATACTATCCCCTCATAATCAGGTCAAGCCTAGAGGAATTCCCGGCCAGGAGGAGTCATCATCCGCTTTCTTCAATGCATGAGTAAAGGTAGCGATATGTTTGCGGTTGACCAGCATAGCCTCACTCTTGATCTCCATCTCGGGATAGATAATGGAGCGCACAGTTCCATCAAATATGGGCAGATATTCCCAGGTTCCTGCGGACAGCAGGGCTTTGAAATCAAACCGGCCCGGCCATTCCAGGCAGCCTTCATATTCGAAGGTTGAGTCTGTAATGGCAATATGGAAGAGATTAACATGTTCATAACCCGCCCGGGTGATCCCTATCGGACCAATATCCTGACGTCGTTTAACGCTGGCACTGTGGATATGTTCTTTTACCAGACGGATATCAGGCAATTTTTGTACCAGAAAATCAGGGTCATGAATGCGGCCCAGGCTGGCATCCATAATAGTCATGAACTGGCTGGTCGAATCTGTTAACAGTCCGCTTAAGCCGCTGTTGCTGACCTTGGCAGTACCTGCAATACGGTAGCTTGCTGTCAAGACATGGACTGGGATGATGCGTTTGGTGAGCGCCCTCTGTGCCATACTAAACTCCGACTTAATAACTTACAACTACCTAAGATAAAACAACACCAACCCCTCCGGGAGAGGTGTTTTGATCGACCAGTTTCTTCTTATTTATGATAACAGATACTGCTTGCCAGCTAAGGTCTTCTGTTACCTGTTATATCTACCAATAAAGGGTCGTACTTAGATTCATCCGGATAATGTCCACGGGTTGAAAGAATGATCATTCCGAGGCCAGGACCGGGCTTGCCCCATTGACCAATCCCCATGAATCGGGCGGCCAATACACCAGTAGAGCTTCCCCGACAATATTTTCCATGGGTACCAAGCCCCAGTTGTGGGAATCTGAGGAGTTATTTCGGTTATCGCCCAATACAAAAAGAGTGTCTCCAGAAACCACCCAGTCACCTTCGTATTGTGGATCCATCTTCAGATATGGTTCAGAAAGCATCACACCATCAATATACACATTCCCGTCTTCAACATGAACCTGCTCCCCCGGCAAACCGATTACGCGCTTGATATATTCCTGGGTTATATTGCGGGGAAAATCGAATACCACAACATCGCCCCTTTCGGGCTCCCCTATCCGGTAATTGATCTTGCTGACAATTACGAATTCTCCATGATGAAGATTAGGCTCCATGCTGGAACCATCAATCCGGATCCGGGCAGAAACAGCGTTTATCAGGAAGAACAGAACCACTGAAAGTAGCAGGGTTTCAAGGATATCAACAAGAACACCCAGTAAATTCGGCCTATCCGTCCGATTTTCTTCATTTTCTAGTTGCATAGAGTCGAAATCTTCTGTCATTTGCAGGTTATCACCTTTGAACGTCTTCCAGATTATATAATCCAAATTCAGTCAAGGCAAGGGGCAGGATAACACTCTCCCTGATCTCAAATTTGCATTTTTGTTGAGTTTTGGGATATAAATCTAACTTTGCCGGAGCAGGATCTTGATCGGAGTCCCCAAGAATGGCGTATGTTCCC
>Ga0190293_1000941_pt1 | contig 10349 bp, 7 predicted proteins | sample 48693001_MG_FD_161671 | JGI IMG/M metagenome (GOLD analysis project Ga0190293, IMG submission 161671) | Hydrothermal vent microbial mat bacterial communities from Southern Trench, Guaymas Basin, Mexico - 4869-30-0-1_MG | ecosystem: Environmental > Aquatic > Marine > Hydrothermal vents > Microbial... | reverse complement strand
TTGGAAAACCGATCCAGTCGATCTCTTCATCATAAAAACCATGATAGATCATCGGGTAAACCCTGTCAATATTCCATTTATCCCAGCGTTGGCGCACCATGTGATCAGCCATTTCAGGATAAGGAAAAACTGCAGCTGTTAACTTTTTATTGTATTTATGCACAATGGTGTAAGCATCATCCACTACTTTTTTAATGGCATTCAAACGAAACTGTTTCCATTCCATATCAATGGAAGTATTTTTGCTTTTTAAAGGATTTTTATGGTGTTCTTTTTCAAATTCAGCAATACAAACATCACAGTAACAAAAATCAAATTGAGGAAGTTCTACTTCTTGTTTTAGTTTATATTTTGGTAATAATGAAATAGGAAGAAAAATATCGGAAAATCGAATATAATCCAAGTGAACACTCTCAATTCCCTCTACTTTTGCCAACCCTTCTACAAGTTTTAGAACATGCTCTCTGGATTCCTTGCGTGTTGGGCACAACCATTGGTAATAATCAACATAAGGACGGGTATCAAAACAAGATTTACCTTCTTTGCTAACTGCATACCATTCCGGGTGCTGAAGAGCCACAGAATCACCCGGCCGGTTCATCGCCATGATCCAGGCATGTACTTTTAAGCCTTCTTTTTTTGCAATTGGGACCAGTCTATTTAATAGGTTTGGATCTGTATTCGTATTGATCAGTATTTCATTAATACCGGCATTGCTATACTTTTTAAATTCCTCAACATAAGAACTGTCTGTTCTTTTACTATTTGCTGTAATCCAGACACCAAAATCAAAACTAGGTTTTGCTATGGTAGCCACTTTTTCAACAGTGGTTTTTACCCCTTCTTTAATCTCTTGTTTTGTTTCTTTATCACATGATATAAACACCAAAACTGAAATTAAAATAAATACTTTTAAATAATTCTTCATAATTCTACTTTTTTTGTTTTCCATATTTTCCATCTTCTGTGATATATAAGGTATTTCCTGTAAAGGGACTTTTTAATGAAATCACATAACCTGCAATATGCATCTCTGTTTTAAGAGGTATTACTTCACCATCAACAGTTATAGATGTCGGCACTAAAGTCTTGTTCCAAAAATCATTCTTATTATAATGACTTCGTTGTGCTCTGTATATTTCATATAATTTATACTTTATTTTCTCATCTTTTCCATAGATGAACACATCCTTATCTCCTACTTTCTTTTCTGAAAAATACACATATCCCCAATGTTCAGGTTCATGCATATTGATTACTCCCTGTGGTGACCATACCCAGTTATACTCCGGTAAATATTTTCCTGTTTTCTTATCTTTTTTTCTATGGTATTTGCCATTGATCAATTCAAAATCCCAATTTACTCTAGAAAAATTCACTCTCCAGGTTTTTCCTTTTGGGAAAATTATTTTGTCATCATATGTTTCATTAATTGATTTCCATGGAATTGCAATTTCAATATTCCATTTTTTATCAATATCACTGGGATCATTCAATGTCCCATCAATATGTACAGCCGTTTTTATATTTTTATAATCCCAATTATTCAATACAAGTCCACTATCTCTGTAAGGTTTAGTAATAAACAGATCCCAAATGGTGTTTAAAACATTCATTTCAAATTCATAATAATTGTGTGTATCCCCATCAGGGTCAATAAAGATCTCAAAATCATTATTGTAAAAAACTATTGCATCCCTTTTGGTAATATCACCCCAAATATGAGGTTCTTCCAATTCTGTATAAAAATAAAAATTAGTATCATCCCATATCATTTTCATGTGTGTGTGATAAGTTGGTTTTTTTGCACCTTCAATATCAATAAAATCATCTGTCCAAGGTACTTTGTCCCATGAACTTTCATTAGCCTTTCCATCAATATGCATCTTTTCATCAGTATGATAAGCAATGTAATTTTTAGGAATATTATTCTTTTGATCTTGTGATCTGACTGTATAATTTAAAACAAGAAACAAAATAAAAAAACCAACCCTATATTTAGATTCCAACATTTTCATACAATTAAGTTTAAAGAGAATTCTCCATTGTAAATTTTACTATTTCACTAATATGCCCAAAGGCTAATGCAACAACCGTATCTGCTGCACCGTAATAAATTGCAATTTTATCCTCTTCAATATCATGCAATGCTGCACAAGGGAAAACTACATTTTGAACATCTCCAATCATTTCATAATCTACCGCAGGACCAAGTAAGTATTCTTTTGTACGGTATTTAACATTGGAAGGATTATTTTCATCTAAAATAGCTGCTCCCATTGCGTATCTATATCCGTTACAGGTAGTAATCACACCGTGATAGATCATCAACCAACCTTCATCCACAAGAATTGGAATGGGACCTGCACCAATTTTAGTAGTCTGCCAGGCGCTGTCTTCAAATGGAGTTGCCTTCATAACACAACGATGCTCACCCCAATATTTCATATCAGGGCTATAACTAATATAAATATCACCAAAAGGTGTATGACCATTGTCACTTGGACGACTCAACATGGCATATTTACCATTGATCTTTTTAGGAAATAAAACTCCATTTCTGTTAAAGGGTAAAAAAGCATTTTCGCATTGAAAGAATTCCTTAAAATTGAAAGTATATCCAATTCCAATGGTTGGACCATGATAACCGTTGCACCAGGTAATCCAGTATCTGTCGTCAATAAAAACAACCCTAGGATCGTATTTATAATCAGATTCTATCATATCTGTATTTCCTTCTTTCATTTCAATCACCTCATGATCAATCTCCCAGTCAATTCCATCTTTACTAAATCCGGCAAAAATATTCATTTGAACTGCTTTGTTATCACACCGAAAAACTCCTGCAAATCCATCTTTAAAAGGAACTACAGCACTATTAAATATACTGTTGGATGATGGTATATCATAACGGCCAATTATTGGATTTTGATCATATCTCCAAATGATTTCATTACTGTTTTTTGGCTTTTCCTGCCAGGGTATATTTTTCATATTTTTTAAACTAATAGTTTTCTTTCTAATTTGGAATTTTTCTCACTCTGTCTAACCAAGTATATTTCAATATCAAACTGGTTACTGCAAATATTATAAAAACGATTCCTGTTTTTGGATAATCTCTAAATACAAAATATATAGGCAACAGGATCATGGATGATTGCCATACAATTCCCACAGCTACATTGAACATATCCAACCAAAAATCATTATTCTTAGTGAAGTTACTATCTTCTGCTTTTAATTCTTTATAAACAGGAGTCCACCAGCCCCATGGTTTCACATTTTTATAAAAAGATTTTAAAGTAATCATATCCGTAGGCTTTGTTAAAAAAGTTCCCAAGAAAGATCCAAGTAATGAAAAACCAAATATCATAGGAAATAAATATATTGCCGGTATACTTATTAATTCATACAAAAAAGAACCTTCTCCCAGATTTGCTTTATTTTGTTCCAAGATAAATTGAGCAGATGCAACAATCAAACCCGCCAGCATACCCCAAAAATATCCCCATCCATTAAATCGCCACCAGATCCACTTTAAAAAGTTTGCCGCAACATATCCACCAAACAATGCACTGGTGATCCAAAGTGTTAATGAATTAATCGAATTAGCAAAAAAGCCCATAAAAACACCCAAGCCAACTACCAAAAAGGAAGCAATATAACTGGCTTGTATATAATGTTTATCGGTTGCTATTGGCTTAAAGTACTTCTTGTAAATATCATTTACAATATAGGCAGGCCCTGCATTAACAAAGGCAGAAAAGGTAGACATAAATGCCGCCAGTAAACCTGCAAGCAACAAGCCTTTCAACCCGACAGGGATTTGAAAATTGATAACTTTTGGTAATAACAATTCCAATTCACCACCTGAAAGGTTACCATTTATGGCATATCCAGGTCCTAAAGCCACGATAGCAATCACAACAACTCCTGCAATTAAAAGGTATCTTGGAATAAATAAGATCAAATTGGTAAAACCACTCATATAAGCAGCTTCTTTAACTGTTTTTGTAGATAATATCCGTTGAAAATCAAAACTTGGAGTGGGTCCTGCTATACTTGCAAAGAACCCTTTGAACAAAGTCATTCCAATAAAAGCTCCAAACATTTTATAACCTTCTGTATCTATCAGATCATTAAAAGCCTTATAATCACCTGTCCAGTGTTCCCCTAATTCCCATCCAAAGAAAACATTTTTCCACTCTTCTGTAATAATGGCATTTAACTCCACATCACTAATTATAAAAAAGGTGTAAGCAGCCACAATTATACCGGCCAAAACCATAATTAAATATTGTAACACTTCAGTTGCAACCACCGAGAACATACCTCCTTTAATGGTATAAATTGTTGTTAAAAAAATAATTATCAGAGCATAACTTTGAGCTGAAGTAAGTAATGAATGCCCCCCAAGGATCAAAGTCATATCCCATGGCAGGATTATAGTCATAAATTTACCTACACCTTCAAAGAAATAAGCAATGAATCCAATTGCAGCAACAATAGCAAAAATGGCGACTATAATATGTGAAGCTCTTCCTGCTTTTCCATCACCAAATCTTGTTAAGATCCATTCAGATCCTGTCATGATATTAGACCGCCTGATCCAAACTGCCAAAAACATCATTACAAAGATCTGATTCCAGATTGGCCACATCCACATAAACATAAAACTCTTCACACCATACAGAAAAAGAATTCCTACCATCCATGCAGTACCAGAAACATCAAACATGCCAGAACCATTACTTAATCCTAAGAAATACCATTTAATATCATTCCCTCCTAAAAAATAGGATTTCAATCCTTTTGATGCTTTCTTTGACACCCAGATCCCTACAAAAAGAGTGATCATTATATAAAGTACAATTATAGAAATATCAATTATATCCATTTTTTTAATTTATTTAAATCCCCCAATATATATTTGGAGAGCTTCCCATTTTAAAATGAAGTGTACCTCCTTCTAACATTTCTTTATGGGCAATACTTGTTCTGTTAAATTCTTTTCCATTTAAAGTTGCTGACTGTATATAGATATTCTTATCCGACGTGTCATCAGCAATAATTGTAAATATAGTATTATTTGGCATTTTAATTGTTGATTTTTCAAACAATGGACTAGCTATTTGATATTCTCCAGAAACAGGATTGTAGGGATATAGACCCATTGCACTAAAAACATACCAGGCAGACATTTGTCCGCAGTCTTCATTTCCACTCAATCCTTCTGATGTGGCAAAATATTGTGTTTTTAAAATTTCTCTTACCCAATATTGTGTTCTCCATGGTTTTTTGGCAAAATTGAACATATATGCAATGTGGTGACTTGGCTCATTACCATGAGCATATTGACCGATCAAACCTGAAATATCAGCAGAGACATTCTCGCCAGTAATCTCAGAAGATTCGGTAAATAATTGTTCCAGTTTAGTAGTGAAATTTTTGTTTCCTCCGTGTAATTCAATCAATTTATTGGTGTCATGCAAAACAAACCAACTGTGCTGCCAGGCATTTCCTTCTGTATAATCAGCATGTACTCTATGTGCTGAATATTTTGGATCAAAAGGTTCATGCCAGCCATCTCCAGTCTCCGATTTACCCCTCATAAAACCGGTCTCTTTATCAAATAAATATTGATAAGCTTTAGATCTGTTTAAAAAATATTGATAGTCTTTTTCTTTCCCTAATTCTTTTGCAATTTGCGCCACACACCAGTCATCATAAGCGTATTCCAAAGTAATTGTAACAGATTCATCTAGAAGATTGTATGGAATATATCCGTATTTTTTATAATATTTCAAACCTCTGTCATCACCCATCATGGTATTTTTCATCGCATAATAAGCCTTCTCAATGTCAAAACCTCTAATTCCTTTTAAATAAGCTTCTGCTATAACAGGAATAGAATGATAGCCTGTCATGGTGTTGGTTTCATTTGCGTATAAGATCCAAACAGGAAGTGTTTTTTTATCTTTAGAATACTCCAGCATTGAATTGATTATATCAGCAACTACACTTGGATCTGTAATGGTTAACAAAGGTTGTTGAGCCCTGAAAGTATCCCATAAAGACAGAGTCGAATATGCAACAAAGCCATTGACTTTTACAATACTGTCATCTTCTTTACGAAATTCACCGTTGAAATCACTAAAAGTTACAGGTGCAATTTGGGTGTGATACAATGATGTATAAAATTTTGTTTTTAGGGAATCTACAGGAGTTTCAACTTCAATTTTAGACAAGTTATTATTCCATGTATTTATTGCTTTTTCTCTTATCTCATCAAAGTTGAATATCCCCTTATGCGAAGCAATATTTTGTTTGGCATTTTCAACACTAACCGATGACAAACCAACTTTTACTTCAATCTCATTCGAATTCACTTCATTGAAAAATAATTGGGCAAATGTTTTTTCTCCCTGAACGATTTTCTGTTTCTGAATATATTTACCATCAGAAATCAGGTCATAATCCGAAATTGATTTTGAAAATTTAATTACAAAAAAAACTTTTTGATTTTTTGCCCACCCTTTGCTAAATCTATAACCCGAAACGGTAAATTTATCTTCCACATTTATGGAGGATTGCATTACTTTATCCCAGTTTATTGCAAAGCCCAGATCAACAATTATTGATTGCTGATCTTTATTTTGGTATGTATACCTATGAAAAGCTGTTCTAAAATCAGTAGTAAGTTCAGCTTTTATTTGATAATCTTTTAAAAACACACTGTAATAACCTGCTTTTGCTATTTCATCATGATGAGAATAAGAAGATCTATACGGAACATGATCTCGGGATTTAACAGGTTTTATTAGATCTATCTTTTTATTTACAGGCATTAATCGAATATCTAATAGATCTCCTATCCCTGTTCCACTTAAATGCAGCTGACTAAAACCGATCATGACGGAATCAGAATAATGATATCCTGAACACCAGTCCCATTTTGATATTCCATTATCAGGACTTACCTGAAGCATCCCAAACGGAACAGTTGCTCCGGGATAGGTATGACCGTGTGCCCCAGTACCAATAAACGGATCTACATAATCAGCAACAGCAATAATACTTTTATCAAGGTTTTTACTTTTCTCTGAAAAATTACATGAAATAAGTAAAAGAGCAATACCCAGACCAAATAATAAATTATTTTTTCTCATCATTAAAAAACCTTTTAAATTATATAAATCAAAAAATCTCAATTGTAATATAAATATTTATAAATTTATCCATTCTAAAAATTTATTTAGACGTATAGCTTCTTAACCTAGTTAAACATCATAAAAAAACAATAATTGCAGAAAATCACTCAAAATATAAATTCAAGATACAGTGGTACATCACGTATTTCTTTAAAACATCATATCATTTTTTGGTTTGTATATTTTGTTTTAAATACACTAAGGTGGGGAAGTTTTTTTAATGACTATGATTATGCTTTAAAAACTGGTATTTTAGGCTTTATGATACATATGTCATTGAGCTATTTGAACATTTATTTTTTAATGCCCAAATTCATTTTTAAGAAAAAATATTTATCCTATATTATTTTACTTATCACTGCCCTTTTTGTCGCATTACTCTTAAAATTTAACCTAACTTATTTATTAATAAGCCATAATGTTTGGCCGGAAGGACCAGAAGTAATTGACCATTTAACAATTAATTACTCTATTGATATGATGATAGGTGAGTTGTATGTGATCACATTTGTCACATCAATCAAGGTTACACTAGACTGGATCTATGAGCATAAACGCGTGACCGATCTTGAAAAAGCACAAATGGAATCTGAACTTTTATTTTTAAGAACTCAAATCTCACCTCATTTCTTTTTTAATACATTAAACAACATCTATTCATTAGCTCTTGAAAAATCAAACAAAACACCACAAATTATATTAAAACTCTCTGATCTAATGCGCTATTTATTATACGAAGCAAGAAATAAACGCATTAGTTTAGAAAAAGAAATTCTGTGTATTCAAGATTATTTAGATCTGGAAAAATTACGATATGGAGAACAATTAGAATTACAAATGAATATAACCGGTGATATTATAGGTAAACAAATTGCACCTCTTTTGTTACTGTCTTTTATTGAAAATGCTTTTAAACATGGTGTTAATAAGAGTATTGGAAAAGTTAAAATAACAATCGATTTTAAAATTACAGATGGTTTTCTTTACTTTAGCATTTCAAATCCAACACCAACAATGGAGAAACAAAATGAAAAGAATAAAAAACCTATTGGGATAGGAATTAAAAATGTCAAAAAACGATTAGCTTTAGGATACAATAAAAAAGATTACAATTTAAGCATTAAAAATAATGATAATATTTTTCACGTGAATTTCAAAATTAAAGTAGGATGAAAGTAAGATGCATGATCATTGATGATGAACCTTTAGCAATTAAAGTAATTGCTAATTATTTAAATCAAATGAATGATTTTGAACTGGTAAAAACTTGCAACAATGCCATTGACGCATTGAATTATTTAAAGGATAACAATATTGATCTTATTTTTTTGGATATCAATATGCCAATAATGGATGGCTTAAGTTTTATAGATAGTCTTGAAACAAAACCATTGATCATCATAACAAGTGCTCATGAAGAATTTGCCGTTAAAACATATGAGCTAGATGTTTTAGATTATTTAATAAAACCAATTTCTTTACCACGATTCATCAAATCATTAAATAAAGTCAATAAGGTCTTGAATCATTTTAAAGGAATAGACATGAAGGAAAGGCCTTTTCTTTTTATCAAAATAGATAAAAAAAAGATGCAAAAAATCTATATGGATGAATTGCTTGTAATTGAATGTTTAAAAGATTATTTAAAAATTATTACTACTACCAAAAAGTATATTATTCACGAAACGCTGAGTAATTTTACAGCTCAGCTTCCAATGGATAGTTTTATTCGCATACACCGATCTTTTACAATTTCTATCGATAAAATAGATACCATTGAAGGAAACAGTATTGAAATTGGTGGAATTAGATATGTTATTGGACGAACATATATTAAAGAGGTGAAAGAAAGGATTTTGAATATGTCTATTTAGAATATTGACTACACATTTATACCATAGCTGAAAATTAAAAAAACTCCTCTTGGATCATCATCAAGTTGATATTCATTATACAATCTTATACTTTTGGATAAATCTTTTGAGTATCATACTCGGGACAGTTACATGATACTTTTTAGTTTTCTTTATAAGTGATTCGGCATCTTTAGGAGAAAAATAACCATGATTCTTGTAGATTTGTATCCGTAAAAAAAGATCAGCCTCATCTAGTTCTGTATGAAATTGTGTTGCATAAATGTTTTTACCAAATCTTATCATTTGAAGTGGACAGCTATACGAACTTGCTAAAAGTGTCGCATATTTCGGAATTGCTTGACAAGCTTCCTTATGCCCAACATACGCCATGAATTTTGCCGGTAGTCCAGCTAATAATTCATCTTTCTTACCCTCCTTCGTAAGTTCAATTTCAGCAGCCCCTATATCTTCTGAATATCTTTCTTTTGACACTTCTCCACCTTGATATTTTACAAGAGAACCTATTCCATAACAAGTACCTAAAATGGGGAAATCTTCTTTAAAAATCCTATCAAACAACTTGTTGAGATCTGCTTCAAAACGCTTTTGGTACGCATATTTAACTGATTCATCATCACTAACATTACTTGGCCCACCACCTAAAATTACCCCTGAATAATCTTCAAGGTTTATCTTTGGTATTCCTTCATTTTCCATTCTTACCCTATACACATCATGCTCTGTCAGCCCACCATATCTTAAGAATGCAGAAAACTCATTATCCGATGCCAAATCAATTGGACGAAGTTGTAATATCAAAAATGGTTTCATAATAAAAAAATTTATTATCCTATTTTTAAGCTACTTTATTGAATTACAGTGATTAAATGTCTGAACAATACTATGATTAAATATAAAAATTTGTTCTTTCATCCATGGTTTTAATTGTTATGTAAGATAACTCAAGTTTTTAGAAACTATATATGTAAAGATAAGTTATTAATCAATAGAGAGTTTGTTCTGTAAAATTAGAAGTAATTGCTTGATGATGTATTGAAAAAATAAGAGAAATTTTGGGATTCACTTTCTATTCTAAACCTTTTCGGTGAAATCTGATATTAACAATAAACAGAATGATAAAAACCACCTTAAATACGATTCCACATACAACTAAGAAAGAAGAAATGAAACTCAACTCTTGAGAACGAAAATATATACCTAAGAATAACAACAATAGTCCTAAAAAAAGAATTATTAACTCATACCCTGGTCTATATTCACC
>Ga0190293_1000940_pt1 | contig 10352 bp, 8 predicted proteins | sample 48693001_MG_FD_161671 | JGI IMG/M metagenome (GOLD analysis project Ga0190293, IMG submission 161671) | Hydrothermal vent microbial mat bacterial communities from Southern Trench, Guaymas Basin, Mexico - 4869-30-0-1_MG | ecosystem: Environmental > Aquatic > Marine > Hydrothermal vents > Microbial... | reverse complement strand
CCAGGTAGGCATATTCACCGATGGCGGCAACATGAGCGTCATAACCCGTGATGCCGGCAAGCCGGAGGCGTTTGCCTATCTTGACCAGATCACCTCCGCCCTCCCCTATCATCTGCGCAAACTGCAGCAGGTGCTGATCCTCGGAGCAGGGGGTGGCGCCGATGTACAGCAGGCGCGTTATCACCAGATTCCGCAGATTACCGCTGTGGAACTGAACCCGCAGATCGTGGAGCTGTTGCGCAGCGATTATGCGGAGTTCTCAGGGCATCTCTATCAGCAGAGTGATGTCGAGCTGCATGTCGATGAGGCGCGCGGTTTTATTACGGACTCCTCACAACACTATGATCTGATACAGGTGGCGCTGATGGATGCCTTTGGCGCATCCACCGCCGGCCTCTACGCCCTCAATGAGAGCTATCTCTATACGCTCGAAGCCTTCAAAACCTATCTGCAGCATCTGCAGCCCGAAGGTTATCTCTCTGTCAGCCGCTGGATCAAGCTGCCGCCGCGCGATACCCTGAAACTGATGGCGACAGCCATTCAGGCGCTCAAAGAGTCAGGAGTGGAACACCCCGCACAGCAACTGGTGCTCATCAGAGGCTGGCAGACCAGCACCCTGCTGATAAAAAATGGCGCCTTCACAAGCAGCGAGATCGATGCCGTCAAAGTCTTTAACAAAACGCTTGGCTTTGATGTTGCCTGGTATCCCGGGATGCAGGCCGGTGAGGCCAACCGTTTCAACCAACTGCGGCAACCCTGGTTTTATCACTCAGCAGTAGCCCTGCTGGGCGACGATGCCGGGCGGTTCATGGATAACTATAAATTCGATCTGCAGCCTTCGACCGATGACCGCCCCTATTTTTTCCACTTCTTCAAGTGGAGCATACTGCCGGAGATTCTCTCCCTCCAGGGCAAGGGTGGAATGCCGCTGCTCGAACAGGGTTACCTGGTATCGGTATCGACACTGCTGCAGGCTCTGCTTGCCAGTCTGGTGCTGATCATACTGCCGCTGTTGTTCCTCAAACGCAGGGAGGCGCCGGCACGGCAAACCATCAGGCGCAGCAGCGTGCTGATCTACTTTTTCGCCATCGGGCTCGCCTTCCTGTTTATCGAAATCGCCTTTATCCAGAAGATGACGCTGCTGCTGCACCATCCACTCTACTCCGCCGCCACTGTCATGACAGGCTTTTTGATCTTTGCCGGCCTCGGCAGTCTCTTCAGCCAGCGACTTGTGAAACAGGGGTATGTTCGTCGGGGTGTGGTACTTGCCGTGGGCGGAATCGCTGTGTTGAGTCTCTCCTATCTGCTGTTTTTCAAACATCTGCCTGACTCGCTGCTGTCACTACCGCTGGCCGTCAAGATGCTGTTCGCAATTGTCATGATCGCACCTCTGGCGCTTCTGATGGGCATGCCTTTTCCTCTGGCTCTCTCCCATCTCGGGCAGCATGCCCAACAGCTGATTCCCTGGGCATGGGGAATCAACGGCTGCGCCTCTGTCATCAGTGCAATACTCGCAACCCTGCTCGCCATCAATAGCGGCTTTTCCACGGTTGTTGCTGTGGCGGTCCTGCTATACTTGCTGGCCGCTATGAACTTTCCGCTTGCCGCTTCAAGCTAACTCCCCAATAATCCCATGCATCATTTAAGTTTTCGCAGGATAAGGACCAGCCTTTCAGGGACGCGTGAATACATCCCTGTAAGCTCTGATAAAACATCCCTGTTTTATACAGCCCTGAAAAGCAAGTCCCAACCCTGCTTCCCTGCACAGAGCTATCGACAAATTACACTTCAAGAAGAGAATCGATAATGAAAAATATTCTATCCATAGTCGCTGTAGCAACTCTCTCACTGGGGCTGCTCTCCTGCAGCAAATCAGGCCCTGTGGAAAATGCCGCCAAAGATCTGTGTGAATGTCTGAAACCGGTGTTCTCGGATATGGAGAAGTTTTCGCAGGCGCTGGAGTCGGGAGACAAATCAGCAATGGAGCAGATCGCCAGGGCCGCCGGGGAAGTGGGAGAACAATCCACAAACTGTATGCAGTCGCTCCAGGAGCGCTATCCGGAAATCGGAGATGACATGAACCTGCAAACCCAGGTCACCGTCCGCATCAAGGAGCTCTGCCCTCCCCCGGAGATATTTGGCGCGATTCCGCATTAGAGATAAAAGATTATTTCGACCACGAAAGGCACGAAAAACACGAAATAGACAATCTATTTGCAACTTCTCAAAAAGCCCGTGTGAATGTCATCATTGCGAGGGAGCCTAAGCGACTGCGGCACTAATTTTGCCTGGAGCAAAATTGAACGCACTTTGTACGACCCGAAGGGTAAATTACAAGGATGTAATTTATAATTCCAAGCCAGATTGCCGCGTCGCCTCCGGCTCCTCGCAATGACTTCTGTTATAACAAAATGTATTCCATGCACGGACTGATATGTTACATCTATTTGAGGTATCCATTTGAAATGCTAAACAGATTTTCTAGCTTAAATTTTCGTGTTTTTCGTGCCTTTCGTGGTAAATCAGTTAATCATTCAATAACCTGAAAAAATTCCCTGTTGCTACATACAGTCATCCCACCATATACTTAATGATTGAATTCACAACAGATTAGCAGCAGACCTTATGACAACCTCTTTTCATCCTCCTGAACGCACCCTGATGGGCCCAGGCCCTTCCGATGTCAATCCGCGCATTCTCGAAGCCATGTCGCGCCCGACCATCGGCCACCTCGACCCCGCCTTTGTCGGCATGATGGAGGAGGTCAAGTCAATGCTGCAATATGCATTCCAGACATCAAACGCACTCACCATGCCTGTTTCGGCACCCGGCTCCGCCGGCATGGAGACCTGCTTTGCCAACCTTGTCGAACCCGGCGACAAAGTGATCGTGTGTCAGAACGGTGTTTTCGGCGGACGCATGAAAGAGAATGTGGAGCGCTGCGGCGGCATCGCGGTGATGGTTGATACCGAGTGGGGACGCGCCGTTGAGATCGATGCCGTTGAAGATGCGCTGAAAGCCAATGCGGATGCAAAAATCGTTGCATTCGTGCATGCGGAAACATCGACCGGCGCACAGTCCGATGCAAAAGCACTGGTTGAACTGGCGCACAATCATGACTGTCTGACCATCGTCGATGCCGTGACTTCACTGGGCGGCACGCCAATACTGGTCGATGAGTGGGGCATCGACGCCATCTACTCCGGCACCCAGAAGTGCCTCTCCTGTGTTCCCGGACTCTCGCCGGTCAGTTTCGGCGACAGGGCCATTGAGATCATACAGAATCGCAAAACGAAGGTTCAGAGCTGGTTTCTCGATCTGAACCTGGTGATGGGTTACTGGGGCTCCGATGGCCAGCGCACCTATCACCATACGGCTCCGGTCAATACACTCTACGCTCTGCACGAATCGCTCGTGCTGTTGCAGCAGGAGGGGCTTGAGAATGCATGGCAACGCCATCAGCATAACCATCTGGCGCTGAGGGCCGGGCTGGAGTCGATGGGACTGTCTCTTATCGTGCCCGAGGATGAGCGTCTGCCGCAACTGAATGCAGTCTCAATTCCTGAAGGGATCGATGATGCCGCTGTGCGACTCCGTCTGCTGAATGACTATAATCTTGAGATTGGTGCCGGCCTGGGACCGCTGGGCGGAAAAATCTGGCGCATCGGCCTGATGGGTTATGCCAGCAATAGCAAGAACGTTATGCTGTGCATCACTGCACTCGGCAGCGTGCTGCGTGACATGGGCTATAAGGCATCTCTTGATGATGCGCTGGACGCTGCTTACAAAGTTTTGAGTGGGTAGGTTTTAAGTATTAAATTTTAGGTTTTAGGTTTGATGAGGAAGAACCGGCATTTCACCAAGGGCGGTCGCATGCTGCTGCTTGCTGTTGCCTTCGGTGTGCTGGTTGGCAGCTACTATTTTGGGAACATGTACCAGCGAAGCAGAATCGCGAGTGAGAGCATCGCGATGCTGCATACCCCGGAAAAAACCATCGCACCCTTCTCACTGAAGAGAGCGGATGAAACCGGCCTGAGCAACGCGGACCTGAAAGGGCACTGGTCGCTGTTCTATTTTGGCGACAGCTACTGCACTGACCTCTGCCCCGCCGCCCTGGGGAATATTGTCAGGCTCTACAACCGGCTTGCGATAAACCCTGAAGCTCAACAGTCGCTGAAGTTCATCTTTGTCTCACTGGATCCACTGCGGGACACACCTGAACGTCTGCGCTCTTATGTCACAAGCTACCATCCCGGCTTCACCGGCGTTTCCGGCAGTGAAGAGGAGGTGCATACTCTTGCAAAAGAGTTTTCGATCTATTACAAACGACGGGCATCAGATCAGGAAGACAATAAGGAGGGCAACTATCGTATCGATCACGGGGTGACGCTCTCACTGGTCAATCCGCAGGGTAAAATAGCCGCCTACTTTATCGATCTGACAAACCCCGAACGTCTCGCCACTGACATTTTGAATATTATCGAACCATGACTACGCCAGCCAGCAATGACACATCCTCGTGGCCGCAACGTCTGCTTACAGTCGTTATGCCAATACTGCCCCATCATCTGCTCTCAGCCATGATGTATGCCGTTGCCCGCAGTGAATGGAAGCCACTGAAGAGCAGAATCATTCGCTGGGTTGTCAATCATTATGATGTGGATCTCAGCGAGGCAGTGATCAAGGATGCAGATCTCTACCCGAGCTTTAACGCGTTTTTTACCCGTCAGCTGGAGAGCAGCGCACGCCCGCTTGCCGCAGGGAAAAACGATATTGTCAGTCCTGTCGACGGCGAGGTGAGCCAGGCTGCGCCGATCGAACAGGGACGATTGATCCAGGCAAAAGGCCGCGACTACTCACTGCTGGAGCTGCTGGGGGGTGACGAGAAGCTGGCCGCCCTGTTTGAAGAGGGCAATTTCGCAACCATCTACCTCTCCCCCAGGGACTATCACCGCATCCATATGCCTATGGATGGTCATCTGAGAAGAATGAGCCATGTTCCGGGGCGCCTCTTCAGCGTCAGCCAGTACACGACCGAGTCTGTGCCCAATCTGTTTGCGCGCAATGAACGCGTGATCTGCCTGTTTGACACGGATGCCGGACCAATGGCCATGATCCTGGTGGGAGCAATCTTTGTCGGCAGTATGGAGACGGTGTGGGACGGAGTCGTGACGCCGGTAAGACATCGCATCAGCAGCTGGGAATACGCGCCTCAATCAGAGCAGCAGCTGACCTTGTACAAGGGCGAAGAGATGGGACGATTCAACATGGGCTCTACAGTGATCCTGCTGTTCCCGAAAGACCGCGTCGCATGGGACAAGCTCATGTCAAATGGCGAAAGTCTCAAAATGGGGCAGCGGATCGGCGGAAGGTTGACAGCCGCCTGAGCAACTTCTCGATAACTCCGTGCATGAGAACAGATTGGCGTCTCTTTTCAATCGTGGTCAGATGACCACTCCTACGTTTGGTATCGGCGCATGCTGTAGGAGCTGCCTTCTGGCCGCGATATTCATAGCATCTCGTCATTGCCACGTTACGCTCGCAATGACGAATCTATCAGAATTCCACTAACCACCTGACGCAAGCATCGACATTCTAACCAGCTCGGCAAGTGAATTCGCCTGCATCTTCTCCATCACATGGGCGCGGTGAGCCTCGACGGTCTTGGCGCTGACATTGAGTTCAGACGCGATCTGCTTGTTGGCTTTTCCTATGGTGACAAGTTCCATCACCTGATGCTCCCGCCTTGTCAGCTGCGCCAGCCGGGCCAGGATTTCTGCTTGTGTCGCACGACTTTTACGCTGCTCCACATCCAGTAAAAGTGCACGCTGGATCGATGCCAGCAGCAGTTCATCATCAAAGGGCTTCTCAATAAAATCCATGGCGCCGGCTTTCAATGCGCGCACAGCCATGGCAACGTCCCCATGTCCGGTCATAATCACCACAGGAAGCCTGACGTCCCTGCTCTCCAGCTGCTCCTGAAGTTCCAGACCGCTCATACCGGGCATACGCACATCCAGCAGCAGACAGCCTGACTGACCGGGATAGTAGCTCTGCAGAAAAGAGTTTGCCGAATCATGGGTTTCCACCTTGAGTCTGACAGACTCAAGCAGCCAGCGCAGAGAATCACGCAGCGCTTCATCGTCGTCAACAATGAAAACCACTCCCTGCTGCTCACCCTGTTGACTATTTTCTTCTTCAAGATTGTTATTCATGCCCCTTCCTGCTGTTGGTTCTGCCTGGTGACTGGCAGCCATATTGTAAACGCTGCGCCGCCCAGACTGCTTTTTGCATAACTGATTTTACCACCATGATCGGCAACAATGGTTTCACTGATCGACAATCCCACTCCCATACCGCTCTGCTTGGTGGTGAAAAATGGCTCAAAGATTCGGCTCTCAGCTTCTGCACTCAACCCCGGGCCATTATCTTCGACGGTGACCGTCAGCATAGCATCCCTGTGTGATGTACTGATACGAATCACACCGGGAGAGACCCCCGCCTCCATCAACGCATCCACTGCGTTGCGTGCCATATTTAGGATAACCTGTTCGATCTGCACGAGATCGATGCTGACGACCGGGAGATCAACAGCCAGATCCAGTTTGATCTGAATGTTGTTTTTACGTGTCTCAAAATCCATAAACGAGAGCACTTCATGCACCAGGTTATTCAGCCTGGCGCTGTTGCGCACCGAAACCTGCCGCTCAACCATCTCCCGCAATCGTTTGATGATGCGCGCTGCCCTGCTGGCCTGGCTGGTGATTCTCTGCAAAGGCTCCGCCAGCTCCTCACCAGTGGCGCCATTGACAAAACGCCGCTTGGCGCCATTCGCATAATTGATGATTGCCGCCAGTGGCTGATTCAGCTCATGAGCAAGCCCCGTCGCCATCTCACCCATACTGCTGAGACGGCAGACATGCACCAGTTCTGTCTGGTGACGCCGGGCATCAGCTTCGGCAGCACGCATCTCGGTAATATCCCGTGCATAGAGATTGACATAATCAAGCCCTGCGATGGGAGCGACCAGCAGAAAATAGATGCGTCCTCCCAGTTCAACCTCACTCTCATAATCACTATTCTGATTCAGCGCATACTCGATCTTTGAACGCCAGTTCAGAGGGATCAACTGCATGCGGGTTACGCCGAGAGATTCCAGCAGGTGTTCACTTGCTGCGTTGGCATAGGTGATCACCCCGTCCCGATTGACACGCATGACCGGAATCGGACTCTCTCCGGGAAATGCCGCCAGTGAGCGTATCTCCTGCTCCTGCTTGCGCCGCTGAGAAATATCATGCAGATAGATGGTAAAGAGCGTACTACTGTCAATCACAATTGGTTTGATCGCCACTTCAACGGGAAACTTGCTCCCATCATTATGGTGGGCAATCATCTCCAGACGCAAATCCCAAACTTCTTCATCACTCTCGAAGCTGGTCTTCAATACATCAGCGAAATGCACCTGGCTGGCCGTATCGATGATCAGTGATTCAACCGATCTGCCTTTTGCATCCGCCGCCTGGTAACCAAATGTTTTCTCTGCAGTGGGATTGAAGTCGATGATTGAACCACTCTGATCGACGGTAACGATTGAATCGAGAGATGTCTCCATAATCGCCGTGGTCAAAGCCTCTTTTTGCCGGATCTCTGATTCATGCAGGACGCGCATCTCCTCTCTAGCTTCACGCACCAGGTGAATGAACTGTTTCATCCAGTCCTCAAGAATCATCAACTGGTTGCCGCTCTCCCTGACGGGTTGAGAGATACCCAGCGCCCGCTGTGAAAATTTTGATAAACGCCGCAGCGCGGCACTGAGACGATTGGAAACAAGCATGAACAACAGCGAGAAAAAGGCTATAAAGGTGAGTGCAACAATACCGCGCTGACGCTGCTCGAGACGCACAATGCGCAGCGCCATACTATGCATCGGAGCCAGAGGAATAAAGGTTGCAAACAGCATCTCCAGATTGGTTTCGCCGCTGTCAAGGAATGTTTGAGATGTCACTGCATACTCCTCTGACATCTTTGCGGCGTCATCCCCAATACCTATCTCCTCTAAATTACTGGTGGCTAACAGACGCTGTTCACTTGAATCCAGCAGAGCGGTCACGACCCCCTTGCGCGACAGCCCCGGTTGAGCGGCCTGCAGGAACTCCTCGTCAACAGGGACCACCAGCATCAGTGTTCCCATGACATTGTATGCAGCATCTTCAGCAACTGTTGACACCAGCAGCCATGGCTTGCTATCAATGATGGTGAGATAGACCTGGGTTTGCTCTGTGGCAAGATAATCATTGATGCGGGGCGCCAGACCATCAGGCAGCGGTAAATCTCCGGTCTGGTAGAGCTCTCTCACCACTCCCATGCGATCAATCAACAAAATATGACTCGGTGAGATCAGCGACTTCCAGCGGGAAGGCTGTGGCAGCCAGGGCGGCTGTTTTTCATGATAGACAATCACCGACTCCTGATCATCAGAAAACCAGTAGAGCGGATCGAGATAATTCGCCAGGCGGCGATGGCTCGCAAGAAGTTGCGCAGAAGCTTTATAACCCTGGATTGAGTTATGAAAATAGATCAGTGACTCATGGGAGCGCTGTTCAAGATTTTCCTGCAGTTGCCGCTGATAAATCTGGTTGACTTCATCCTTCTGCAGGGTATCCAGGATTTCCCACAACCCCAGTCCGGCTATCACCCCGACAATAGCGGCAAACAGTGATAAAGGAATGCGACGGATCAGCTTTCGCAGTATGGACAACGAGATGCTCCTGATGGATCGATACAGTACCGAGCGACAGTGAGACTGCCGCTCGGGGAGCCTGAATCATACTCCCTCCCCCACAAAATAAAAAAGCCCGCAAGTGCGGGCTTTCTCATCACTCAGACTGACCCCGTGTTAACTGGCCAGTTTCAACTCCTCTTTTTCACGTTTCTGTTGACCGTCGATATCCAGTACATCAGCATTCTGGATCAGCTCTTCCAGGGTAATTCCTTCAAGAAACTCATAGATCTGTTTGCTCAACGAATTCCACAGCGAGTGTGTCAAACAGCGATGTCCACCGGAGCAATTTTCCTGACCGCGGCAGCGTGTAAATTCAACCCACTCATCAACAGCACAGATAATGTTGGCAATGCTGATCTCATCGGCACTGCGGCCAAGAAAGTATCCACCGCCGGGACCACGCACGCCACGCACCAGTCCCTTGCTTCTCAGTGAGGCAAACAGTTGCTCCAGATATGAGAGAGAGATACCCTGGTTTTCAGAGATATCAGCCAGTGTGACCGGCCCGTCAGACCCATGCAGCGCCAGGTCCAACATCGCAGTCACAGCATAACGACCTTTGGTAGAAAGCCTCATAATTACACCTCAATTTCTAATTTCTTACTAAATACAAGGGTAATTATGATAAAACCCAGTAAATTAGTCAAGTATTATATTGAGAGGCTCTTGCAAAGCTTGTAAATCGTTACTCTTGTCATCTCGAACGAACGTGAGAGATCTTCTTTATCAATTCGTTAAGATTTCTCCTTTCAGTCGACATGACAGCTTTTGAGATTACCTTATTCAAGGGGAAGAGATTCAACTGAAGCAATAATTTTTACTCAGGCAGTAGTCCAGCCAGCGCCCTGCAAAGAGATTCGCCTTCCACTTCTGCTGCAGTCCCGGTGACTGGTATAAACCCTCCAGGGGCAGACATTGCTGCCGCTTGATTTCAATCACCTCAACCTGTCCCGTATCAAGATAGAGTCGCAACAGCATCTCGGGATCCAGAAGCGGACTTTCATTGTCCGGTGTTTCAAAGAGGTAATTGAGGCGTACTTCCCGGGTAAAAGGACCGGTATGATCCACCTGTAAAAATAATGGAGGGTCGCCTTGAATGCGTGAAAGATACTCCCCGCGCATCGAGAGCAGCTGCGGCGCCAGACGCATCAGCAGGCGATAGTTCTCATCGCATAATGCGCCCAGCATCCCTGCCGAGGGTTTTACCCGCGAAAGGAACTGCCACTTACCTTGTTGCTTTATCCTTTGCATTGTATGTTAATTATACCGGAAACTCTGGATGAATCGATGGGATAGGGGTTCGACTTCCTACCTAAACAACACCACGAATAAATTCCCATCTCTTTGCTATAATGCCTGATTTCCCAGTGTGAAACAGAGACGACCATGAGCAAGGCGCTGTACCAATCCGAGCTTCCACAACTTGAGCTGTTGACCCGCGGCAAGGTGCGTGACATCTACGCAATTGATGACGGCCACATGCTGATCGTCACCAGTGACCGCCTCTCCGCCTTTGACGTTGTGCTGCCCCAGGCAATTCCCGGCAAAGGTGAAGTGCTGACGCGTGTAG
>Ga0190293_1000939_pt1 | contig 10359 bp, 8 predicted proteins | sample 48693001_MG_FD_161671 | JGI IMG/M metagenome (GOLD analysis project Ga0190293, IMG submission 161671) | Hydrothermal vent microbial mat bacterial communities from Southern Trench, Guaymas Basin, Mexico - 4869-30-0-1_MG | ecosystem: Environmental > Aquatic > Marine > Hydrothermal vents > Microbial... | reverse complement strand
CCATATATCACTTATAAAGAATTGATAAATGGAGGAGTTTTAGAATTTGAAATGACCTCAAATAATAAATAGATTATGATATTCAATCAGATAAAACAAAATCAAATGATAAAAAAAATTAAAAGAATTTTAATGGCTATTATCCTTTTGGTTTTTGTAGGAATTACGCTAATAAGCTGTAATTCAAAACTAAATAAAAAGGAACTGGCAGATTATGTAAACCCTTTACTTGGCACATCGAGTTCTCGCTGGATGCTTTTCCCGGGTCCATGCTTACCTTTTGGGATGGTAAAATTAAGTCCTGATAATACCGATGAAGGGGAATACAAACTTGGCGCAGGTTACGAATATAAGATCAATAGTATTTCAGGATTCAGTCATGTTCATTCATGGATGATGGCAAGTTTTAGCACCATGCCAACTACTGGAGAATTGAAGATTGCTGTAGGAACAGCAGCTAATCCTGATGCAGGATATCGCTCTAGAATCAATAATAAAAACACCAAAGCGGCTGCGGGCTATTATGCCACTATTTTAGATGATTACAATATTAAAGCAGAACTTACTGCAACAACCAGAGGTGGTTTTCAGCGCTACACCTTTCCTAAAACTGATAGTGCTAGGATATTATTTGATTTGAAATTTGCCGAAGAAGAGCCTTCAACCATTGTAGGAGCGAGTATTAAAAAAGTAAGCAATACCGAAATTGAAGGGTATGTGATGCGGGAAGCTGGTGAATGGAATGAGTATGTTGTGCATTTTGTAGCTCGATTCAATAGACCATTTACTACGATGGGTGGTTGGAAAGGAACTACAATTTCCCAAGAGTTAAACGAGATAAGCATAACAGAAGATATGGATATCGGGGCATTTCTAAATTTTGATGTACAGGAAGATCAAGAAATTTTGATGCAAACCGCTATTTCTTATGTTAGCGTTGAGCAAGCAAGGTTAAATTTAGTAACTGAAATGGATGGGTTTGATTGGAGTTTTGAATCTGCTCATAATAATGCCAGAGAAATATGGAATGAATTGTTAGGAAAGATCAAAGTGGAAGGAGGTACTGAATCGGATAGAATAAAATTTTATACAGGTTTATATCGTGCTTATAGTTCTAAAACAATATTTAGCGATGTCAATGGAAAATATGTGGATGCCTGTGAAAATATTCAACAGGTAGATCCTGATGATTTTTCTGTCTATGGTGCCGATGCATTTTGGGGTTCCTTTTGGAATTTGAACCAGGTATGGAGTCTGGTAAGTCCTGATAAATCTGAAAAATGGGTAAGATCATTATTGGAATTGTATGATAAGGATGGATGGTTGCATGATGCCCCTGGCGGATTGGAGTATTCTAGTATTATGGTAGCTGCACATCAAATACCTTTTATTGTGAATACCTGGCAAAAAGGAATTCGTGGTTTTGATGAGGAAAAGGCATTTAAAGCCATGAAAGAAATTCAAATGAATCCCGGTCAACCGCATGAATGTGGAGGATATGCCGGAAACCGTAATTTGCAGATCTATATGGATTTAGGATATGTTCCAGCAAATGTAGGTCCTGTTTCCAATACTCTTGAATATGCCTACGATGATTGGTGTGTAGCACAAATGGCTAAGTCATTGAATAAAGAGGATGACTATAAATATTTTATGCAACGATCACAGAATTACCGCAATGTTTTTGATCCATCTACAAAATATATCCGTCCTAAATATGCCGGTGGTCCGTGGTTGGAAGATTTTAGCATGGTTAAAGGAGCGGGAGACTCAGGGCATAGTTTTGGTTTTGGATCAAAAGATTATGTGGAATCAAATGCCTGGCAGTTTAGCTGGTTTGTACCCCATGATCTAAAAGGACTGATAGAATTAATGGAGGTGGATGAGTTTAATTCGAGGCTGGAAGAAGGCTTTAAGAATTCCCGTCCGTATTTTACATCAGATTTTGTAAATATTGGAAACCAGCCAAATATGGAAGCACCATGGCTTTTTAACTATTCAGGAAAACCATGGTTAACACAATATTGGGTACGTGAAGTATTAGATAATTATTTTGGTACAGATCCTGTTGATGGATATCATGGTGATGAAGATCAAGGGCAAATGGGTTCCTGGTTTGTGATGAGTGCCATGGGTCTTTTTCAAATGGATGGCGGAGCGGCTTTGGAACCTGTTTATGAATTATCAGGACCTATCTTTGAAAAAATCAGAATACAATTAGATTCGAATTATTATAACGGAAAAGAATTTGTGATTGAAGCCAAAAATTCATCGTCAAAAAACCGATACATCCAATCTGCTACCTTGAATGGCAAAGTATTGAATAAATTTTGGTTCAAGCATGCGGATTTGGTAAAAGGCGGAAAACTCGTTTTAGAGATGGACTCAGAACCAAATAAAGAATGGGCTGTTGATAGCGAACATCCACAGATACAAGATATAGACCCGATCGTAACAACCCCTTATATTATGGATACAGATAGGGTGTTTAGCAAAGAAAGAGAAGTAAAACTGGCATGTGACACACAAGGCTCTGAAATTTTTTATTCACTGGATGGATCTGAGCCTACTAATAAATCACTTTTGTATAAAGAGCCATTTGATGTAGACAAAACAACCACAATTAAAATGATTGCCTATCGTGGAAATCAAAAAAGCTTGCCATCAAAAACAAGTATTAAAAAAATTGGAGAGATTAAAAAGGTGTATTTAAAAGATGTGTCACCAGGGTTAACTTATAATTACACACATGGTATTTATAGAATGGTACATGATTTTCTTAATGTAATACCATTAAAATCTGGAACTGCTACCCATTTTACAATCGAACCCAGAGAGAAAGAACAATTTTTTTCATTTGATTTTCAAGGGTATATAAATATTACAAAAGATGGAGAGTATACTTTTTATTTGGCAACCAATGATGGAGGCCGATTGTATATCGATCATATTATGTTGTTAAATAATGACGGTCTGCATCCTGTTGTAGAGATTAATAAACCAATTACTTTAAAAGCTGGACTTCATCCTATTTCTGTGAAATATTTTCAGGAAGGTGGAAGAAATGGATTGAAGGTTTCCTGGGAAGGATCTGGAATTGAAAAGGAAGAAATTCCCGCAAAGGTTTTATTTCATAAGAAAGGATAAAATTAAAAGTAAGAAACTATGAGTTTATTTAAATCAAAAATGAGATCAGACTTATTAAAAAGTGGACTTTGGACTACAATTCTAACGGTGTTATATCTGGTACTTTCCTGGAATAAAAATTCCGTTTTTGAGATATTTTCAGCATTGGGGTTTTTCATTTTGCTTTATTTTCTTTTTTTTTCCATTGGAAGAGAAGAGGTGTCAAAATGGATGAGGTCTTTTATTCAAAATAAAATTGAAAAGGCAGTTTTATTTCCCACATTTTTAATAGCTCTGTATTATAGTTACCCGTTGTGCATTTGTAATAAGATAAAAACAAAGTTGTTCATTGCCTTAAAAAGGCGTATATTTAATTGAATTTCAAACACTTAAATACATGAACAACTTTAGAGCAAATTACGATAAAATTTTAGAAATATTAGTATCCATCACAAAAATTGAGAACTTTTTAAAGCAAATAAGAAAGCCAAAACTCAAAGATATAGAATTAATAGCAATAAATTTGACTTCAGAATATATGAGTATTGATAGTGAATGTCAGTTGTTTAGAGATCTTCCAGATTGTTTAAAAAACAAAATAGATCGTTCTGTATATAATAGAAGAAAGCGTAAATTATTTTTTGCCACAGAATTTATTAGAAAAGAATTATCTTTTAAATTTAACGAATTTGAAAACTATTTTATAGTAGATAGCATGCCATTAGAAGTGGTCAAGTTATCAAGAAGTCTTAGAAGTAAAATCTGCAAAGAAGAATTTTATTCATCACCAAACATAGGCTTTTGTGCAAGTCAAAACATGAGGTATTATGGATATAAAATTCATGCTGTTTGCTCAGTTGATGGTGTTTTTGAAAGCTTTGATATTACTAAGGCATCTGTTCATGATATTCACTATTTAAAAGAGATTAAAAATCAATTTAGTAATTGCGTAGTCATAGGAGATAAAGGTTATTTAAGTGCTGATTATCAATTAGATTTATTTGAAAGCAACCAAATTAAATTAGAAATACCGATGCGAAAGAATCAAAACAATTATAAAAAGCAAACTTATATTTTTCGCAAAAAGAGAAAGCGAATAGAAACATTGTTTTCCCAATTATGTGATCAATTTATGATACGAAGAAACTATGCTAAATCTTTCGAAGGATATAGAACCAGAATACTGTCAAAATTAACTTCTCTAACAATCATTCAATACATCAATAAGTTTGTTTTTGATAGAAATATAAATAATCTAAAAATTAGTATTCTCTAAATGCACAACGGGTAATAAGTTAGTGCCTGAATTGCGTTTTCCTGAGTTTGAGAAGGATGGAGAATGGAAACTTGACCCTTTAAAAAAAGTTTTTTCAATTTTTCAAGGTTACGCTTTTTCTAGTAAAGATAGTATTGAAAAAGGTACAAGATGGTTAAAAATTGCTGATGTTAGTATTCAAAAGATGAATCATAATAATCCATCTTTTTTACCTGATGATTATATTAATACTTATGATAAATTTTCAATAAAAAAAGGGGATTATGTTCTAGCTTTAACAAGACCCATTTTGAATAGAAAATTAAAAATTTCTGTTGTTGATAATTTACTTCATAATTCATTATTAAATCAGAGAGTTGGAAAGTTAGTCTCAAACGAAAATTTAGCACTTGTTTATTATTTACTTCAAACAAATTATTTAATAGATGAAATAGAAAAAAGTATTGCAGGTAGCGAACCTCCTAATCTATCAATGAAGCAAATTGAAAATATTGCAATTTCTTTGCCTTCAAATTCTATCGAACAACAAAAAATAGCCAATTGCTTATCCTCTTTAGATAATGTAATAGGAGCAGCAACCGAAAAACTATACCATTTAAAAGACCACAAAAAAGGTTTATTACAACAACTTTTTCCTGCTAATGGAGAAACCAAACCACAATATCGCTTTCCTGAGTTTGTGAATGATGGGGATTGGGAAGAGAAAGAACTTAGTATTGCTTTAGATGGTAAAAGTTCTCAAATAGCAAAAAACAAGTTAGCACTGGTTGAAGACGGATACCCTGTTTATGGTGCAGATGGTATGATTGGTTTTATTGATTCATTCGCTCAAGAAGATGATTATATAGCAATAGTTAAGGATGGCTCTGGTGTGGGAAATCTCTTTTTTTATGATGGAAAGTCTTCACTGTTGGGAACATTAAACTATTTAATATCTAAAGATAATCAAGAATACAAATTGAAGTGGTTGTATTATTTATTACACAAAATAAGTTTCAAACCTTTTGTAAAAGGTTCTGGTATACCACATATTTATTATAAAGATTACTCGAAACTTTTAGTTTTAATTCCATCACCAAAAGAACAACAAAAAATTGCCAACTGTCTTTCTTCTGTAGATGATTTAATACAATCACAAACCGAAAAGATAACAGCTTTAAAAGAACATAAAAAAGGCTTGATGCAGCAGTTGTTTCCAAATAGTAAATAAAACTATGAATCATAAAGAAATAGCAGAAAAAATATATGATTTAGATGAAAACATCATCTTAATGTATGCATTTAATGGAACTGGAAAAACAAGACTTTCAGTAGCTTATAAAGATGTCACTAAAGTAAAAAATGAAGGCAATCATTCTGGAGTTTATTTTAATGCCTTTAGTGAAGATTTATTTGTTTGGGATAATGATGAAGAACACGATAACGCAAATATTAAATTAGATATTAATTACAGCCACTTAAATACATTTCATTCTTTTCTTGATGTAATAAATATTGAAGAAAAATTGGCTTTATATCAACCAAAATATAAATTCAAATTTAATGCATATGAAGACCTTGAAAGAGGTATTGAATCCATTACTTTCTTTATAGATGAAGATGCTGAAACTCCAATAAAAATATCAAGAGGTGAAGAACGTATTTTTGTATGGTGTTTCTTTCTCGCATTATTTGAAGTAGATGGTTTTGCTGATATACAAAATGCTCACTTTTTTATTGATGACCCTGTTTCTAGTTTAGATGACCATAATGTATTTATTACTGCCGAATCTATTTTTAAATTAATAGAAGATAATTATCTCAAGAAAAATATAATTATTGCAACACATCACATTGGTTTATTTTCAATTCTTGCAGATAGATTAACAAGAGGAGAAAAAAGTGGTAAATTTCAAAAACTAACGAAACCTTTAATATTAAAAAATACTGAAGATGGACTTGATTTAAAAAGTGTTAGAAAGGATGTCTTTCTATTTCATCTTCACCTCATGCAAATTATAGATGAAGCTATAAAATCAGATTTATACGCTTATCATTTTGTTCTTTTAAGGCAATTGCTTGAAAATATTGCTTCATTTCTTGGAACAGGAAGAGTAAGTTTTACACTAGAAAAAATTGGATTTGAGAATATAGAGGAAACAATGAGCATAATTAATCATCTATCTCATAAAAATGCATATAAACTACAATTCAATAAAATGTCTAAAAATGATGAAGATATTTTAAAAGACATTTTTCAAAAAATACAAGTCAAGTATAATTTTAAATACTAAAACAATGACTGCAAAACAAAAACAAGAAGAACTAGGAAAAACCCTTTGGAATATAGCCAATGATTTAAGAGGTGCAATGAATGCGGATGATTTCCGTGATTATATGTTGTCTTTTCTATTTTTACGTTATTTATCAGATAATTACGAGCAATCTGTAAAAAAAGAATTAGGTTCAGATTATCCTAAATTAGAAGAAGATAATAATCAAACGCCATTATCTATTTGGTATGAAGCTAATCCAAAAGATATTGTCGATTTTGAGAAACAAATGCGTAGAAAAGTGCATTATGTTATCGAACCAAAATATTTATGGAATAGCATTGCAGAACTAGCACGTAAACAACATAGTGATTTGTTACTTACCCTTCAAAAAGGCTTTAAGTATATAGAAAATGAATCTTTTGAAAGTTCATTTAGAGGTCTATTCTCTGAAATAAATCTAGATTCTGAAAAGTTGGGTAAAAGCTATGAAGCGAGAAACAAAAAGCTATGTACCATTATTCAAAAAATATCTGAAGGAATTGCAGATTTTGATACAGACACAGACACACTTGGAGATGCTTACGAATATTTAATTGGTGAATTTGCAGCAGGTTCAGGTAAAAAAGCAGGAGAATTTTATACACCACAACAATTATCTACCATTCTATCAGAAATTGTAACCTTAGATAGTCAAAATCCAAAAACTGGTAAAAAGAAAAAGCTCAATAAAGTATTAGATTTTGCTTGTGGTTCGGGTTCTTTACTTTTAAACGTAAAGAATAAAATTGAAAAAGCAGGCGGTACAATTAGCAGAATTTACGGACAAGAAAAAAATGTAACTACGTACAATTTAGCACGAATGAATATGCTATTGCACGGAGTTAAAGATTCAGAATTTGAAATATTTCACGGTGATTCATTAAAAAACGAATGGGATATTTTAAACGAAATGAATCCTGCTAAAAAAGTAGAATTTGATGCCATAGTAGCAAATCCACCTTTTAGTTTACGTTGGACACCATCAGAAGTAATGGGAGAAGATTTCCGTTTTAAAAGTTATGGATTAGCTCCTAAGTCGGCTGCCGATTTTGCTTTCTTATTGCATGGGTTTCATTTTTTAAGTGAATCTGGAACAATGGCTATTATTTTACCACACGGAGTCTTATTTAGAGGTGGAGCAGAATCTCGAATAAGAACTAAATTATTGAAAGATGGCAATATTGATACTGTTATTGGTTTACCTTCTAACCTATTTTTCTCAACAGGAATTCCTGTATGTATTTTAATATTGAAAAAATGTAAAAAAGAGGATGATGTATTGTTTATAAATGCAAGTGAGCATTATAAAAAAGAGAAACGACAAAACCATTTAAGAGAAGAAGACATTCAAAAGATTGTAGAAACTTATCAAAATCGCCCTGACAATGTAGAACGATATGCTTGTAGAGTTTCTATGGAGGAAATTGAGAAAAACGATTTTAACCTAAATATTTCTCGATATGTAAGTACAGCCAAACCAGAAAAGAAAATTGATTTAAAAGAAGTAAACGAAAAATTGGTTAACATAGAAAAGAAAGCAAATAATTCATTAAAAGAACACAATGAATTTTTAAAACAATTAGGGTTGGAAACAATTTGAATGGAGAAATAAGCCAACGCAAGTTCAAGTATATTTATTTTTTGCCAACGCTAATAGCAACGCATTAAAAATAAAAGAGCTTAAATACCAACGCTATCATCAGAATGGAAAATAAAGTACGAAAACACAATAAAGTATATAAATCATTGGGTGATAAATGGTTAAAACTAAATTAATAGTAATAGTTTTATTATTAATTCATTACAATGTTTAAAAGACTAATAATTATTACAAATGAAAGCTACTTATTCTTCAACAAGACTTCTGTTTAAAAGAGATGAAATTGAAAAATTATCATGGGAAGACAAAATTCGAATATATTCTTCCAATGACCAATGCACATACGAAATGACAAAAAGAGAATTTTACGATGTCTTCTCAAATGTTGTTAAAACAGAAAGTTATATAAAAAATGGTATTTATCATTATCATAAAACACCTGCAAAAGCTTTTCAGTTTATTGTTAAAAATTAAATTTGTCATCTGCCTATCGGGCAGATGGTCTGTACATATACTCTCGTTTTGAAAATCAGCCGATAATCAGCCGATATTAATTATCACCCTCTTTATTAAACTGTATATCAAAGTATTACAACAAAAGAGCCACTTCCTTCTAAGCCGACGGTCGCAGGTTCGAATCCTGCCGCGATCACTTCAGAAACCCCGTAGTTATACGGGGTTTCGTCGTTTTTAACCTATTTTTTTAACTGTCAAAAAACATCCTTTTCACGTCAAAAATTGTCATATATCATCAAAAAGAGGCGTAAAAGAGTCGTATTATATATTTGTTGACTTACTACTATAATTAACCAAATCCCATATACATACTGACTTTATTAAGAAATATATTTATTAGAAGAGTGTTTTTATCTCATTTAGACCATCTGCTTATAGGCAGAGGGTCTATAATGAAAGATAATGATGTTAGTAGAGATTAAAATCTTATTGTAAAATTTTCAATAATTGAAAATTTATCATACATTTAACTTAAAATAAAAATTGACAAAACATGCTGTTTACATACCAATATGGCATGTAATGCGAACAAAAATTGCGCATATAAACAAGTTATGTTTAATAAAATAGAAATTCTTAATATTATCGAATACTGGTGATATCGAGAAATAATACGTGATATTAACTTGTTATGTAACCAACTGAGAAATCGAAGTCTTATGACGAAATCAAATTTTAGAGTTAAACACTTTTTAATTCCATTAGGGACAGCATTTATAGTTCCCTCACTTGTTATTTTCATATTAGAAGTCACTGTTGGTGGTATATCTCCATTTAAATCGATATTAGATATTATCCAACGACAATTTTCTGAAGGGGACAATTTATTCCTTTTAGCATTATTTGGTTCAATACCATTTCTTATTCACATAGGTCTAATTTTTCTATTGTCTTTCACTTTAAGCACAAAGAGATTAAATTATATCTTATGGGGAGGTATAATAGGAACCTTGGTTATTATGTTGTGGGGGCATATTAGTATTTGGTATCCACTTTATGGTCCAGGTCGAATGTCTTCTACTGCAGTTATTGGTTTTATGTTTATTCCATTTTATTGCATTCCAACAATGCTTATAGGAACATCAATAGGCTGGTTAATTTCTAAAAGGTTAAAATAGGGCTGTCCTAAATGTTATTGCATCTTGTTCAAACATAGATTTGCGTAACTTTGTCAAAACAACCCCAAAAACATAACAAGTTGCTGAAGGCGGACGGGTTTCCACCGCCGCTAATGTCAGCCACCAAAAACCTACAGCTTAACTTAGTGTAATATCCAACTAAAAAAAACATAATCGAGATGGCTCCGACTAAAATAGTCGGAGTGCGCCTTGTAATATTCCCCAAAAATAAGACAGTTAAGAAGTAGACAAAAGCAATAATCATATTTAACATATCTAAAAGTGATACTATTTAACAGCAAAAAAAAGGGTCATATCTTTTTTAATAATTACATATCAAACTGATTATAAACTTACTACAAGGATGACGTAAAAGCCTACCGGGCAGATGGTCATTAAAATACTCTTGTATTGAATATCAGCCGATAA
>Ga0190293_1000938_pt1 | contig 10364 bp, 8 predicted proteins | sample 48693001_MG_FD_161671 | JGI IMG/M metagenome (GOLD analysis project Ga0190293, IMG submission 161671) | Hydrothermal vent microbial mat bacterial communities from Southern Trench, Guaymas Basin, Mexico - 4869-30-0-1_MG | ecosystem: Environmental > Aquatic > Marine > Hydrothermal vents > Microbial... | reverse complement strand
TGTAATAATTTCCAGATACCTTTTTCGAATCTGAAGATACCATCCGCAGTCAGGTAATAAAATGTTTTATCAAACACATAAGCTTCAATTAGCTTTCCTTCAGGTAATTTATAATCAGACATTTTTTCGGTTCGATGGTATAGGGTAGATTTTTTATCTCCGATCAATAAAACCTTGTCTTCTGAATTTACCAGAATTCGTTTATATTCATTTTTTGGAAAATATTTATAAATAGTACCGGCATGAGCGTTGGTCAAAAATTCATCCGCATAGAGGTAATACAAATAACCTGTACCTTCCTGAACGGTAATATCAACGGGCGATTTAGTTGCCAGAAGCCTGTAAAACATATCTTTAGACAACTCATTCTCATAATAATCTCTAAAAAGACCCTTATCGGTCAGTACATAAACAATATCGTTATAATCAACGACAACCTTTTGCATCTTTGCTCCTTTCCACTCATCGGATAGGGTATATTTCACACCTATGGCTTGTTTAAAGGGCTCATCAGCTATTTGAGAGATCAGGCTTGTTGAAAACAAGCTAAATAAGAAAAAAATATGTATGGTATTTTTCATATAAAAAAATTTAAAACGAGTTTATTAGATTTATTCAATTGATTACAAATTTACGGGAAGAGGACAAAATACACTACTGATATCTTATTTAAATCATATCATTTTTTACCCATAAGAACACTACAATATCTCATTGTTTTTTTTAACCTATAACTGATTGGGAAAAAAAGTTGAAATTAACGATATTTTTACAAAAAAAACAGACGAGAGTAGGTAAAATAATTGTTACAATAAACCAATATATGAATATATTAAAACACATACTGTTAAAATATATCTTTGTGCAAATACATTTTTAGGAGGAATTGATCCCATTAGAATAATGGATATTTATGATTATAAAAAGAAGGAAATTTCTTGAAATTCATATGTTTAACTAAAGAACAAATCGCACTAAGAATGGCAAATCATTCATTTAAAAAAAAGTCTGAATAACCTGTAGAAAAATTATTTTAGGCATTTTATCAATTGTATTTATACCCAATACCAACAGCACTTGAAACTATACCATCTCGACCTCCTTTCAAGTGTCCGGTGCTCTTTTGGCTTACAAGTAATATTGAATGATAACCCTTAAGGGCAGCATTCCTTTTTAATTCTTCCATAGTCGCCATTTTAAGAATTCTCTTATTCATGTTTCTAAACTTCCCACTCGTAGTTCTTGCGGTCAATTCTTCACCTCTGATAAGGCCTACTAAATCTGACTCATTATTTACAATTGACACTTCATGCCAATTTTTACTTATTTCCAAAGACTTGCAATGAATAGATTCACTTGTTAACTTAACATTCTTATCTTGTGCAATTGATAATTGACCAATCATAATTACTATTACAATTAAAAATGGATGTTTCATAGTTATATATTTGATGGTTTATAATCAGGACAAAGGTACTCAATAAGTAATAATTTTTCTATGGAACATAGAATACAAAAAGTATACAATTGGATTAAATCGATCTTATAAAGTTTACAAAAGTTTTTTATTAATTTAAAAATCTGATTGTCTATTTATGTGAATGTTATACTTTTAATTATTTTTATCATTTGTGTTAATTTCTCATTTCAAAATAATGAATCTTCATTTTATCAATTTTCTTTTAATAATTGTTTTTTCTTTTAAAACAATTTCAATATCAGCGCAGAAAAGTCAAATTTCTGATCTGGATAGTTTGATGCAATCAGCTCAAAACGAAAATATTTCTGATAAGAATAAAGTAAATGCATATTTAGAAATTAGTAATTTGTATCGTAAAAAGAATATTGATTCAGCCATGATATATGCTGAAAAAGGAATTGTGTTAGCAGAAAATTTAAATTACAAAAAAGGAATTATACTAAGTTTGATAAGGTTAGCGCAAGTAAAAAAAGTTCAAAGTGATATTGAACAGGGCAATAGATTACTGTTAGAAGCTATTGAGTATTACGAAGAATTTGATGAAGATAAAAATTATTTAATCATTTGTAATTTGTTGGGAATCTATTATCAAACTCAATCAAATATAGATAAATCACTTGAATATTTTTTTTTAGGATTAAAATCTTCAAAAGATCAGAATAATCAATTGTACAGAGGGTATTTTCTAGGTAATATTTCAACTATTTATGATAAAATTGGAAATGAGGAAGAAGGATTAAAATTTGCTTTAGAGTCCTCTTCTGTTTTTAAAAAACTCGGTAATAATAAACATTATGGGTATTCCTTAATTAATATTGGTCATGCATGCCTGAAAATGGAGAATTATGATCTGGCTATGGAAAATTTTAACAAAGCAGAAAAAATTCATCTTGAAGTGAATGACAATTACGCCTTGATGCAAATTTATGCAGATCTTGCAAGGATAGCTAAAATTAAAGAGAAACATAAAGAATCCTTGAGCTTGTTTTTAAAAGCTCAAAAACATGCCTTATTATTGGATGAATTATTTTCAGAAAAACAATATGGAATGGCTATTATCCATAATGACTTGGGTAATATTTACCTTTTATTTAATAACTACACCAAGGCAATCAAGGAATTTTATCTCTCAAATAAAATTGGGAAGAAACTAAATTCATTAGAAATATTGCAAAAATCTTATAAAGGTCTTCATTTCAGTTATCTTAAATTATATAAAGTAGATAGTGCCAGTTTTTATTTCAATCTTTTTCTCCCTGTTAATGATAGTTTATTTGCTGAAAAATACAATAATAAGATTGATGAAATAAACTATAATTATAAATTTAATCTGGAAAAGGAAAAGTTTGATAATGAGAAAGAACAAAATCTTGCCGAACAAAAAAGACATCAGTTGACAAATTTTTTAATACTAAGTATTTCATCCTTGTTGATATTGTTAATTGGTTTTTTATGGTATATACAGAAAAATAAATTTAAACAATCGCAATTAAGAAATCATAATCTACGTGTGGAGAAAGAACGTTTAACCTTTGACTTAGAACGAAAAAACAAAGAACTTACATCTTCAGTACTTCATTTGATAGAACGAAATGAATTTATCTCTAAAATTGCCGTTAAGCTAGAAAATATTAATCCTCAAAAAGATCTAATTGATTTGAAAAAGATCAATGATATGATCAAAAATATAGATAGAAATGATAATAGAAAACTATGGAAAGAATTCGAACTGAGATATATTGAAGTTCACAGTGAATTCTTTCAAAAATTATCAAAAATAAATCCAAAGCTCACTTCAAATGACAGAAGATTATGTGCTTTGGCCATGTTAAATATGTCTATAAAAGAGATTTCTTCCATCACCTATCAAAGTGAACAAAGTATAAAAATCGCAAGGTATCGTTTACGTAAAAAGTTGGGTCTTGCGCCAAATGAAAACCTGACAAATTTTTTACATAATTTATAGTCATCTTCCAGGCTTTTTTAGTTCATTCAGAATTGTATCCTTATGTATTTCCAATAAATCGGGTAAAAATTCAAATGTATACTTTTTGTAATGCTTTATTTTTTTTCTCATCAAGAAATCTTGTTACTTTTACTCATCAAATCCTTAAATTAACCTTAAACCTAAAAGAAACATGAAACTATCAAAAATTATTATTGGAATGTTCACAATATTGACATTTAGCTTATCAATGTTTGCACAAAAATCAAGCTATTTTAATGGAGTTTACGCTCAGTACTATGGTGATAATGGCTATCAAAAAATGGAAATCATAACTAATGGCGGGCGTTATTATACTGCTCATTTCAGTGGAGATTGTAATGCCAGAACAGCGGAAGGAAGTGTTAGAAATGGAGTTCTTGAAATTCCTATTGTTGGAGGGAATAACGATATAATTATTATCAAATGGAAAGGTGAAAAACTTGATGTATCCGTAACTAATGAAAGAGTAATGAGAAATTCTTGTGGAGGATCTTCTATCGAGGGTCTTTATGATCGTGTTAATTACAATGCTCACTCCAGTGGATACAATGACAACTATAATCATAAAAAATACACAAAGGATAATTTTAATAACTCTTATTATTCAAGAGATAGTCGTAGTTATAACTCCCACGTTGATGTGCATGATCTTATGAAAATATCTGCAACCTTAGCTTATGAAAAATTACAAGATCGTGGATTTGTATTGGTAAAAACAGCACATGGGAAAACTCAAACTTATAAGGTCTGGTATAACGATGAAACCAACCAGTGTATCAAAACTATTTCAATAAATAAACACATTCATGATGTCCTAAAATCAACACATTGTAAATGATTTAAAAAACATCAAATTAAGTTATTAATTTATAACTCCCTTTAACAATGAAAAAAAAATGGGAATCTTCATGTTAATCAGGTCCCTGTTTTAAATCTAAAATCAAAACATTCATTATTTGTAGTCATCTTTCTGGCTTTTTTAGTTCATTCAGAATTATATCCTTTTTATGTCTCAAAAATTACATCAAAAGGTGAATTGTATACTTTTTGTATCACCATATTTTCACTATAAACAAGAATAAGTATCTATTTTTGCGAAAAATATCTTCAACCGTAATAAATATGATGAAGAAAACGAAAGAACAACATACTAACAAAAAATACAGATCTCAAAAAGATTGGAAAGTAATTACGAATTCAAAATATAATATTGAATAAATTACTTAGAAAAATTAATAAGGAGACCTCAAATAAAGATTGGAAAACCTAAGCAGTGAATTATCGAATTATTTTAACAATACAATAAATTATAATGAAAAAAATTGAAGCAATTATTAGAAAATCAAAATTTAAAGAAGTCAAACTGGCTCTTATTGAAGGCGGGTTTAACTCGTTTAATTATCACATTACGAGATGTATCAGTGAAAATTCCGAAAAGCGTTTCTACAGGGGTGTAGAATTTGATTCAAAGGCTACAGAGCGTGTCCTACTTTCGTTATACGTAAGGGATGAGGACTATAATACAGCTGTGAAAATTCTAAAGGTTTCTGGAAGCACAGGTGATGCTGACGATTCTTATTTAGCTGTATTTGGAGCAAATAAAGCTTATAAATTAAAAGGTGGAGATGGCGACGATAAATTAATTGAAATAATCTAAATTAAAAAATGGATAATATAGGAATAGATACGGTTTGGGTCTTAATTGCCACAGCTTTAGTAATGCTAATGCAAGCAGGATTTTCTCTCGTTGAAATTGGATTGACCAGAGCAAAAAACTCAATTAATATTTTAATGAAAAACTTTGTTGACTTTTCAACGGGATCCATCATTTTTTGGGTTTTTGGTTTTTCTTTAATGTTTGGTGAAGATATTGGTGGATTTATAGGTATAGGAGATTTTATGAGTGACAGTAATGAGATAGACGGAATCCCGTTTAAGGCCAGTTTAATATTTCAAACCGTTTTTGCTGCAACTGCAGCGACCATCGTTTCAGGCGCTATTGCGGAAAGAACCAAATTTTCGGCATACCTTATTTTTTCAGTAATCATTACAGCTTTTATCTATCCAATTTCAGGACACTGGATTTGGGGAGGAGGATGGCTATCTGAAATGGGATTCCATGATTTTGCTGGCTCAACCGTAGTGCATTCTGTTGGTGCATGGGTTGCCTTGGCAGGAGCGATTGTTGTTGGACCACGACTTGGTAAATACTCGTCTTCAGGTAAGTCAAATGTGATACCCGGACATAATTTAGCATTTGGTGCTCTTGGGGTATTCATTTTATGGTTTGGATGGTTTGGATTTAATGCAGGATCTCAACTTGCTGCCTCAGGAGAAGACAATGCAATTGCGATTTCACATATTTTTGTAACCACAAATCTATCAGCAGTTTCCGGTGCTATGTTGGCCTTGATCGTTTCATGGATGCGCTATAAAAAACCAGCCCTGAGTATTACCATGAACGGTGCCTTAGCCGGTTTGGTTGGTATAACTGCTGGTTGTGATATCGTATCACCCGGTTCTGCAATGATCATTGGTGCTGTTTCTGGTACATTTTTAGTGTTTGCTGTTGAATTTATTGATCAAAAATTAAAAGTAGATGACCCTGTTGGAGCTATTGCTGTACATGGTGTATCGGGAGCCTTGGGAACTGTTATGGTTGGATTGTTCGCTTCAGAAGGAGGGCTCTTCTTTGGAGGTGGGTCTGATCTGTTGATCACTCAATTAATTGGTGTTGTAGCTGTATTTGCATGGGCATTTTCTATGGGCTTCTTATTATTTAGGTTGATCAAAGCAACTGTAGGTGTACGCGTTACTAAGCACCAGGAAGAAAAAGGTCTGGATATAACCGAACATGGTGAAGAAGTATATAATTAATAATAAAAATCGTAAAAAAAATGAGTTACTTTAAATTTGAATATATGTGGCTTGACGGGTATAAACCCGTAGCTAATCTAAGAAGTAAAACTAAAGTTATCCCTATGGATTCTTTTGATGGGGATGCAGAAAAATTACCTAAATGGTCTTTTGATGGAAGCTCAACAAAACAAGCAGAGGGGCATTTTTCTGATTGTACTTTAATGCCTAAGATGGCTTATAAAGATCCAGGACGTGAAAATGCATATCTTGTAATTTGTGAAGTATACAATCCTGACGGGACACCACACAAAACAAATACTAGACAAATGATTAATCCAGAAGAAGCAAAAGATTTCTGGATCGGGTTTGAGCAGGAATATGTTTTAATGGATACCAACGGAAGACCAATTGGATTCCCAGATGGTGGTTATCCTGAGCCTCAAGGACCTTATTATTGTGCAGTTGGACATCAAAATGTGACAGGTAGAAATATTATAGAGGAACATCTCGATCTTTGCCTAAAAGCGGGTATTGGTATGACAGGAATCAATGCAGAAGTGATGCTGGGACAATGGGAATATCAATGTTTTTCAATGAATGCATTAAAAGCTTCTGATGACCTTATTATTTCCAGGTACTTGTTGTTTAGAGTAACTGAAGCACATAATGTGATTGCCGAATTACATCCTAAACCAATAAAAGGTGATTGGAATGGTTCAGGTATGCACACAAACTTTTCATTTCCCTATATGAAAGAAGTTGGAGGTAAGGAGTATTTTGAAAAATACTTAACAGAATTTGGAAAATATCATGCTGAACATATTGCTGAATATGGTGCTTATAATGATGAGCGTTTAACAGGTGCATATGAAACAGCGTCAATTTCAGAATATACTTTCGGTGTAAGCGACAGGGGAGCCTCTATGCGTATTCCTAGTTATACTCCTGATCATGATTGGAAAGGATATGTTGAAGATAGAAGACCAGCATCCAATGCTGATCCATATCGAATAATTGCACGTATTCTTAAAACTTCTAAAATTTCACATGAAGTTGCTATTAAATAGATTTTGACTACATGTAAAAATAGTTCGGTATTAAATTATTAATATCGAACTTTATGCTATCTAAAATCTATCCGTTTATTACTATGTGATAAACGGTTATGCGTATATTTAACCTCAACTATGGAATATATTATCAATAATATAAAAAAAACTTCAAACCTAGGACTCCTATTTATTCTGTTCTTAACAGTATTTTTTCCTTTCAACACATTTTCACAGACAAGTACTTTACAATTTACTGAAGAAGAAAAAGAATGGATTTCCACTAATCCTGTACTGAATGTTGGTAATGAACGATTCTGGCCTCCAATAGATTTTGCTATCGATGGAAAACCCATGGGTTTTGGTATTGATCTCATGGACCTGATAGGGAAAGAGCTCGGACTTGAGATTAATTATATAAACGGGTTGCCATGGGAAGAATTAATGGATGCCTTGGATCAAGGAAAAATTGATGTACTGCCTGCCATAAGCAGAACTAAGGAAAGAGAAACCTATATAAAATTCTCAAAGCCCTATATAAATTTACCTTATGTAAAGGTAATTAGCAGTCTAAATTCAACAAGTGAGGGTTTTAATTTAGAAGATAAGATCTTAGCTGTAAATAAAGGGTCTAACATTGCTAAAGCTGCACTTAGTGCATACCCTGATATTGATACAATACACATAAATACATTGCTGGAAGGAATTCAAAAAGTATCTACCGGAGAGGCAGATGTTTTTATTGAAAATTTAGGCTTGATCTCTTATTATATGAATGAGAGTTATATTCCAAACATCAAATTGATTTCTGACGATTTGGGATTTTTAGAATCCTCAACTGTACAAATGGGTGTACTAAAGAAGAGTGAAATTCTTGGAAATCTTATTGACAAAGGACTTGATGCCGTATCCAGGGAAGATATTAATGCACTAAGGAAAAAGTGGTTGCCAAGTGCTAATACAAATCAAATTGAAGACTTATTAACTGCTAAAGAACTACAATGGATTTCTAATCAAGCTCCTTTAAAAGTTGCTAATGCAATGGATTGGCCTCCTTTTAACTTTTCAGATAATGGTGTGCCAAAAGGATATTCAATTGAACTCCTCCAGCTTGTCGGTGAGAAGACAGGACTTCCACTTGAATTTGTTAGTGGGAATACCTGGACTGAGATCGTAGAGAGATTTAAACTGGGAGAGCTGGATATTTTACCGTCTGTATATTTTACCGAGCTCCGTAATGAATTTGTTTCTTTTACTTCTAGTTATGCTTCAAATCCATCCGTACTTGTGGTGAATGCACAAAACACAAATATAAAAACATTAAAGGACCTCGCTTTCAAAAAAGTAGCGGTTATTTCGAATTATGCCACTGCCGAGGTATTGGAAAGCCGGTATCCCAACATAGAACAAATTTATGTGAAAAATGCTTCTGAAGGTCTCAATGAAGTGGCTATTGGGAATGTTGAAGGCTTTATAGAGAGTATTGGACCTGTTTCGTATTTAATAGAGAAAAATTTCATTCCTAATGTTAAAATCATAGGAAATATAGACATCAAGCGGAAAGCGGAAACGGAACTTCATTTTGGTGTTGCAAAAGACAGGTTGATCCTTAGAGATATTCTACAAAAAGGATTAGATGCCTTATCTGTAGAGGAACTGAAGACTATTCGTCAAAAATGGATTCCAACTCAAATAGTTTCAGATCAAAAAGAGGAACTATTTAAGTCCTCTGATCTATGGAAAGCAATTATTGGTGCCATTACTTTATTTGTATTATTCTACTTTGGTTTTAAATGGGTATTTAAAAGAGTTATTAAGGAGAAGGTAGCCTTAGAATTTGGTTCGAAAAAATTTAGGGTAAAAACCAATTTTTATTTGAGTATCCTTGTAATTATGGTCGCTGGGCTTGGATGGATGTCTATAATTTATATAGAAGGTGAGTTTTTAGGAAATATTAAATTACAGCTGGAAAACGACCTGAATAGTGCCAATGGAAGATTGGAGTTTTGGCTCAATCAAAAGAAAGAGCATTTAAAATCCTTGGGACATGATCAAAAACTGGTTGATCTGACGAAAGATTTAAAAGAGGTTTCAACAAATTATAACAGAGAGAAATACCTTACAATTCATCATAGATTGGTGCAATTTTTTGATGAACATAATTATCAAGGTAGTTATATCATTAATGATGAGGGCAAAAATATTGGGTCGATTGACACAAGCTCTGTGGGTAGCTTAAATACTATTATTCAGTACTCGCCTGAATTGATAAAACAGGTTTTCAAAGGAGAAATCGTTTTTGTTCCACCCTTGCTTAAAGAAAAAGGGAATAGTGAAATTTCTGGAGAACGTGATATTTCTTTAATGCATTTTATAATACCTATTGAAAATACGGAGCATAATGTTATTGCAGCATTAATACAAAAAATAGATCCATCTCATGGCTTTTCTGAGATCCTTCAATTATCACATGTTGGTGAAACAGGTGAGAGCTATATTTTTAATCAAAAAGGCAGAATGCTTTCCACGAGTCGTTTTGAAAAAGAATTAACAGCTCTGGGTATATTTCCATTAAATAGTGACGGAACACCCTATATAGAAATACGAGATCCTGGAGAAGACCTCATAACAGGAATTGATTCAGAAGGCTCAATGGGTAAAATGCCTTTAACACTTATGGCAAAAAGTGCAATTAAGGGTGAAAAGGGTGTAAATGTTGATGGGTATAATGATTATAGAGGTGTTCCTGTTATGGGAGCCTGGATGTGGATTGACGAATTAGAATTAGGATTAGCGACAGAGATCGATGTTGAAGAGGCCTTGTCTTTATTCTCTTTTATTCGATTATCAGCCATCATAGTTCTTGGAATCACCTTGATCTTTATTATTGGTTCCATATTATTTGTTCTTTCTTTGGGAGAAAAGGCAAATGTGGCATTAATAAAAGCAAAGGAAGAATTGGAGGATCGGGTTGTAGCCCGAACAAAGG
>Ga0190293_1000937_pt1 | contig 10370 bp, 6 predicted proteins | sample 48693001_MG_FD_161671 | JGI IMG/M metagenome (GOLD analysis project Ga0190293, IMG submission 161671) | Hydrothermal vent microbial mat bacterial communities from Southern Trench, Guaymas Basin, Mexico - 4869-30-0-1_MG | ecosystem: Environmental > Aquatic > Marine > Hydrothermal vents > Microbial... | reverse complement strand
TTGTCTACTATTGTACCAAAAAACGTACGTTCATTAATTTCATTACCATCACTATCGTAAACTAATCCATTATTGAATTCAACAAACTTGTCTCCATAGGCATGATAAGAGATAAGTTGATTCATATATGGGCCTTCACCTCCATATCCTGCTCCCTTTGTTATACTTTCTGCAATGGCCCCAAAAGCTTTTAAGACCTGTTTTTGTACTCCTGGATAAGTTTTGTCAATTACTGAACTCTTGGATTTAGAAGCCAATGCTGATTCTTCAACACTGTCTTCATTATTTGAACACCCATATAAAAGGAATAGGGATGTAATCATTACTGTTAATAATAGTTTTGTTTTCATAATAATATATTTAGGGGTTAATAATAATTTATGCTACTGGCCAATATGTAAGATAGATACGTTATTTTTTCAATGGTGAGTGGTGTTCATGAACCATTTTCCAGCCATCTTTTGTCTTAACAAATAACAAAGTAATCTGGTCGTTTACTACAACCAGATCCTCACCGAATTTTAATTGAAAATCAGAATGGAAGGTTAGATTAGCTACATCACCATAAACAGCAACTTTCAAATCTTTTGCATCGAATTTCACAACTTCGGTTACAGAACCAAAAACTTTGCGTTCATGAGCTTCATTTGCCTTGGCGCCATTGCGTGGCTGTCCATTTTTAAATTCGGAAAACTTTGGACTATAGGCATGAAAAGCAATTAGTTTATCTATATTTCCGTCTTTAATGCTTTGTGCAATTGCAACGAAAGTATCTATTACTTCTTGCTTTTCTTCTGGAAATTCATCGTTTACAAGATCGACCTTTGATTTGCAGCTTGTAAATAAAAATCCAGTTATCACAATTAATGTAAATGTTAGTCTTGTTTTCATAATATTATGATTAATTTGTTAATTTTAATGCTACAACATTTATATAAACTACATGTTTTAGTTTCTTAAAATCTTATTAAATGTAACAACATGAAACAAAGCTAGTTGCAATTACTCTCTGGTGATATAAATAATGAATTATACAATTGTAATATTGTATCAAATGATGGTAATTTTAGGTTTTCAATGGTAATTTTGGATAATTTTGAAAATATAATGATTGAAAACCGGGAGTAATGTGAAGCCTTTTAATTTGTAGTTATGAGCTTTACTTCCTGTTCGTTAGTTACGATTTTGAAGGGTTAATTAACTTTTGAAAATCCAACTTTATCATAAAGATCTTTATATCTCAAATCATTACGCAAAGGAATCAAAAGAGGTTCTTCCTGTAACCAGGTCATTTCTACTTCATGGCGATCGTACGATTTTTGTAGCCAGATAAAAGTATTTTCATAATCTTTGAAATAACAATAGTAGAGTGCAATGAACCACGCAGGGCTTCCAGACCTATTTGTTTCATAAAGATTGATCAGTTGATCTAAATATAATGCAGCATTTTCATTTCCCCCATCCATTTTAGCAAAAACGGCATCCAACCAGATTAAAATAGATGGATTTTCATTTGGGAATTTGGTTCTGATCTTTTTCAATTGATTTCTAGACTTTTTATATTCTTCAAAATAGAAATACAATTTTGTAGATCCTCGCAGATAATACAAATCATCACTAAACAAGGTATTATATCTATTCAATAACTCAAGTGCCGCATCCTTTTTACCAAGGAACATTAAACTTTCTGCTTTAAAAATATATAAGTGACCAATCTTAGGGGAATTTTTAATATACCTTTCATTTATAAGAAATGCCTCATTGTATCTTCCTGTTTTTATGGCATAGTCCAGAATAACACCGGTTAAATTATCATATTGAGGTTTTAACAATCTTTTTTGATAGTATTTTTCCATCGCTTCAAAATCCCATTCGTAATAAAAATAGCCTAAATTTAAATTGTATTCCAGCTGATCGTTAACACTATCAACACTTCTTGCTTTCAGTAATAATTGTTTAGAGTTTTTCCAAGCCGTCTTCTCATCATACAGGCCCCAAACTAATCCACCGATCTGCCAGGTTTCCGACAAACCCACATACGCCTCGACAAAGTTAGAATCTAATGCTATGGTTTTCTCATACAGAGGTAATGCTTTACTAAAAGCATTTTTATTATATAAACTTCTATAATATTCCGCTTGAAGAAATAAATTATATGCTTCCTTATTATCAGTTGGATACTTTTCGATGTTCTTTACCTCTTCAGGACTTAAAGTAATATTAAGTTGTTTTACAATAAGTTTAGAAACGTCATTTTGTAATTTTAATGAGTTTTCAATACTTTCATCATAAGTGTTTGACCAAACATGTTTATCCTTTAGATTAATTAATTGGGTAATAATTCGAATAGAGTCGCTGTATTTTGATTTGGATACACTTGACTCAAGAATATAATCTACATCAAGAGTTTTTGCTATTTCACCAATAGGTATATTAGAGTTTCTATATTGTTTTACCGAGGTACGCGAGGTTACTATTAATTTTTTAATACCAGCTAATTTTTCAATAATTTCTTCAGTAAGTCCATTACAAAACCATTGTATATCTGATTCAGGACTATGATCGTCGAAATACAAAACCGCAATCGATATTTTAGGGGGATTAATTATTTTTTTAACAATTGAAATACTTACAAATAACAAAAGGGAGACTCCAAGGATATAAAAGACAGTTTGTAATTTTTTAATACCGGATTGAGAACCTTGTTTATCAGAAGTAATTACTTGTTGGTTTTGTTTGAATTCTCCAGGAGTAATGCCATAGTATTTACTAAAACATTTATTAAAATAGGAAGGACAACTAAAACCTACTTTATAGGATATTTCGGAAGCATTGAGATTGGAATTCAAAATTAATTTTGCAGCTTCCTGAAGACGGGTTTCCTTAATAAATTGGCTTATTGATTTGTTGGATAGGGATTTTAATTTTTTGAATACTTGTGATTTGCTCAAACCAATTTCAGAGACCAACTCGCTAACACCGAATTTTTCATCATCCAAGTGATCCAAAATAATTTGCCTGACCTTATCTATAAAAAGATTCTTCATTATAGTAAAAAGTTGATACTAAATCAGCAATTTCTTTAAATATTTAATAAAAAACTGATATTAAAGTAACAACTTTTTTAGCTATTATCAAAATCTTATTTATGTTAAAAACCTGAAAAATTAGTTTTTAAAATTTCCTATTCCTTCATTTAACCAAGCCAAATAGTCATCAATATCAGGGTTATAAGCGGTATGTTCATTTAAATTATCACCATTATGGTCAAGCAATACATAATAAGGTTGTGCATTGGCTTTGTATTTTATAATTTGAAATTCACTCCATTTTTTCCCTATATAAGTTACTTTCTTACCGGTTATTTCAGAGGTGTATTGTTCGTTTTCAGGAAGAGCTCGCTTGTCATCAACATACAAGGAGATCAAAACAATTTTATTTTTAAGCACTTGCAATATTTTTGGGTCAGACCAAACTCTTTCTTCCATTTTACGACAATTTACACAGGCATGACCTGTAAAATCTAACATCACCGGTTTGTTTACTTTTTTTGCATAGGCCATACCTTTGTCATAATCGTTAAAAGAAATAATGTCATGTGGACCTATATGGGCTCCTTCAGGAATTTCAGGAAGCGCACCAATACCTCCACTGCCTAATTTGGTGTAACCAACGCCATATGTTGATTCGCTATAATGCATTGGAGGTGGAAACCCGCTTATCAACTTTAATGGAGCACCCCAAAGACCGGGTACCATATAAATGGTAAAAGCCAGAACAAATAGTCCCAGGCTAAGCCTGCCAACCGAAATATGAGGAAGATCAGAATCATGAGGTAATTTAATCTTACCAAATAAATAGAATGCCAATGCACCAAAAATAGTGATCCAAATGGCAATAAAAACTTCTCTTTCTAACCAGTGACCTTGCAAAACCAGATCTGCATTAGATAGGAATTTAAATGCCAGGGCCAATTCTAAAAAGCCTAAAAAGACTTTTACTGTATTTAACCAACCACCCGATTTTGGTAAAGAATTCAACCATCCCGGAAAAGCGGCAAATAAGGCAAAAGGCAAAGCAATGGCAAGAGAAAAACCAAACATACTAATTACCGGAGCAATTCCGCCTTGAGCGGCAGCTGCAACTAAAGCAGTACCAACAATAGGACCGGTACATGAAAAAGAAACAATAGCTAAAGCCAATGCCATAAAAAAGATACCAATCAAACCTCCTCTATCGGCTTGTGAGTCAACCTTTGTACCCCATGAGCTTGGTAGGGTAATTTCAAAAGCTCCCAAAAAGGAAACAGCAAAAACAACCAATAACAAAAAGAAGATAATATTAAACCAAACATTGGTTGCCAGGGCATTTAAAGAATCGGCACCGAAAATTGAAGTAACTACGGTACCTAATAGAACGTATAAAAAGATAATTGCCAAGCCGAAAATAATGGCGTTTCGAATACCTATAGCTTTTGTTTTACTTTGTTTGGTAAAAAAACTTACCGTCATGGGAATCATTGGAAATACACAAGGAGTTAATAAAGCAGCAAAACCGGCAAAAAAGCTAAGTATAAAAAGTGTCCATAAGCTTTTCTTTTTTTGTGATTTTTCTTTTTTCTCTAAATCAGATTTAGAAGATTTGGTTTCAGAGTTTGAGATCTCTTCCTGATCGCTATCTGAATTTTCGGGAATAGCATCTGTATTTTGAAGGAAACTTTTATCTTCTGCATTTTCAATTCCTGTATTAGCTTCTACTTTTCCTTGAACTACAAAAGAAATATCAACATCGGTTGGTGGTAAACAATTGGTGTCATCACAAACCATGAATTCAAGGGTTTCGTTAATCGTAATTTTGTTATTGGTAAGAACCTTGATGCGTTGTTTAAAAACAGCTTGTAATTCAAAGTATTTGATATCCATTTCAAAAACATTGTCAAACTCTTCATGACCTTCTCCTTCTTTGGTCTTCCCGACCAATTCAAATTGGTTTTCAACATTCTTAAAACTGAAAGAAGTTGGAATAGGACCCCCTTCAGGTACATTTTGAGAATACAAATGCCAATGCTCATCAATATTTGCGGTTATCACGAGGTCAAATTCTGATTCGGAGACCTTTTCTACCGAAGTTTGCCATTCAACCGGATTGTGAATCTGAGCTTGTACAAAGGCAGATAAAAAGAGAAGTATTACTAAAAAACGCTTCATATTATTTATTGTTTTATTCGTGAGATTCTAAAAAATTAATTTCAATTTTTTAATTAATCGAACTAATCCCGCTTTTTCAGCGGGATATTGGTTCAATACCTCGACCCTTGAGTCGATTCCTATTAATGGGTTTAGGGCTTGCCCTGAGGTTTAATACCTTTTATTTCTAATTTTAATATTTTTTTTGTCTGTTCTGTAATTTTAAAGCGTTCATCTAAACGCCGGTTTAAAATCCAAACGATTTTATTTTCAGAGCAAAGTAACCAAATATTTTCCTTTTCGAATAAAGAGAGTTTTTCATCTTTAAAATATTTACTCAACTTTTTTTTACCCTTCATTCCAAAAGGGTAAAAATAGTCGCCTTTTTGCCATTTTCTTACATGTAAAGGAAAACTTAACAAATCTTTATCAATATATATAATTCCCCCGGATCCTTTTGTAAGTATTATTTGATGAGGAGGGTTGGTACAGTCTTCAATAATCAAATTGAAAGAGTCGACTTTTACTTTATGACCAGATTCTGTAATTTCAATTTCCTGAGAGGATACATTTTCTCTTTTTACCAGTAACAAATAATCTCGATCTTTAATTAAACGATGTGTTTTTGAAATGATTTGCTTACCTGATTGTGAGTCTAATAGATCGAAAACATCATTCCATTCAGTAAAGCCATAGTCTCTAAATAATTCAAACAAATAAGGTTTTGGATTATTGAGCTTTTTTAATTTTTCAATGTCAAACTTTATAAGGCTTTCTTCTTGGGTTATAATTTGTTGTTGCACATTTGTAATTCGGTCTTTTATAATTTGATCACTTCCTTTCAAATAATTTAAAGTATTAGCAAAAGACTCTATAAATGCTGGATTGATTTCATTAAATATTGGGATAAGTTCATGTCTGATCTTATTTCTTAAATATTTAGTATCATCATTACTACGATCCTCTCTCCAGGATAAATTATTTTCTTTGGCATAGTTTTCAATTTCAATTTTAGTAAAGGGTAATAAAGGCCGAATGGTTTTGTTTTTGATTTCAGGAATTCCTGTTAATCCTTCAAGGCCTGTTCCACGTGTTAGATTAATTAGAAAGGTCTCTAAATTATCATCTGCGTGATGCGCAGTAAGCAAATAGTCGAAACCATGAATTTTTAATAATTCTCTAAACCAGCTATAGCGTAATTCACGAGCTGCCATTTGAATGGATTGTCTATTTTTTTTGGCATGATCAAATGTATTGAAATGCGTGATATAGTATTTTATATTGAACTCATCTGCTTTTTCAATTACAAATTTTTCGTCAAGATCAGAATCAATTCCACGTAAGTGAAAATTACAATGAGCAAAGGAAATGTCATATTCCATTTTGTGAAATAAATTAGAAAGTACAATACTGTCTAGGCCTCCTGAAATAGCGATCAATAGTTTTTTTCCTTTTAAAAAAGAAAAATTATTTTTTATATGTTTTTGAAAATCAGAAAACAATCAAAATGAATTTAATTTCAAATAATGGCAAAGATAATTTTTTAAGGATAGATAAAAATTTATTAATCTAATTTTCTTTGAAGCAGGAGTCTTTCCTGCTTAGGGGGCAAGCTTTAATGTATAAAACCTTAGCCTGCCTATCGCCCAGGTCAATGTAAATAAGTTAAGCTTTTTTATTTTTCCCCAACCCTAAAGGGAGAAATCATTGAATGAAATTAAATTATTGATATTGACTGCACAGGTTCAACTACCTATTTTGAATGCATTAACTTCGTATTTTTTCAAAATAGAGTTTCACTAAATAAAAAATGCCCTTAATAAAGTAAAAATTATCAAGGGCATTTTTAATATATTAATTTTAGTTCTTCACTAACAGATTTTTTCTAATTTTAAGCTCTGAAAGCACTGTTAAAGCTTCTTCAACATAAATATCTCTTTTTAAATTTTTATGCCAAATTTCTCGTTTTTTTGCAAGAATAGAATCTTTTTCAACCAATGCTAATTCATAAGTAGGAGATTTAAAGGTCAGATTACTTTCGTATTCTGAAATAGGATCAAAGTCTTTACTTTCTTCCTTACGATTTTCCAGATCTTTTTTATAATCCTCATAATTCAAACTAATATCATTGTCATCTCTACCTTTTTTTAACCACATGGCTTGCGTATCTATCAATACAAAGTTAGGATTCAATGAAATTCGAATTTTACTATCGTTTACAACTGTATGAAAATTTTCATACATATTAAGAGGTTCATAATTTGCTGGTTCTATTTTATCCCATGCTAATGGGTTCTTTTCGTCTCGTTCGCCAATTTCAAGATAAGTATATCTGTCTGGCATTGCAATATCACTTACAACCCCTTCTAATTGAGTTGAACCTCCATTGATTCTATAGAATTTTTGAATGGTCATTTTTAAAGCGCCAAGATCTTTAGAATATTTAAAATAATTATTCAAAGGCAAAATATTTTGAACTGTACCTTTCCCAAAAGATTGTCTGCTTCCAATTATCACCGCTCTATTATAATCTTGCATCGCTGCTGCAAAGATCTCAGAAGCGGAAGCAGATAATTCATTTACCAAAACCACCAAGGGACCATCCCATTGAATTCTTTTATCTTTATCGGATCTAACATTAGGTTTTTCACCTCTATATTTTACTTGTACAACCGGACCATCCTTGATAAAAAGACCAGCAATTTCAATTGCAGTTTTTAAGGAACCACCTCCGTTATTTCTTAAGTCAATTAAAATACCCTCAATATTTTCTTCTTTTAACCTGGCAACTTCCTGTTCCATGTCGGTAGCTGAATTCCTAAAATTCTTTTCGTTAAAATCTATATAGAATTTTGGTAAGTTAATTACACCAAATGCTCTGCCATCTACTTCAACAATACTGGATTTTGCAAAAGTTTCTTCTAACTCAACAATATCTCTTACAATAGAGATCACGACAACTTCTCCATCAATTTTTTTTATGGTCAATTTAACCACGGTACCTTTTTTACCTTTGATGAATTCAATAGCATCATCCAATCGCATTCCTACAATATCAACAGGAGGCTCATCACCTTGTGCTACTTTAAGGATTAGATCGCCAACCTCTAATTCACCAGCTCTCCATGCCGGACCACCAGAGATTAATTCAGAGACTTTAGTATAATCTTCTTTCTTTTGCAACCGCGCACCGATACCTTCTAATTTTCCAGACATGCTTTGATCGAAACGCTTTTTATCTTTAGGAGCGAAGTAATTTGTATGAGGATCAAATTGTATCGTCAAGGAATTGATAAATACAGAAAACCAATCCGTTTCATCCAACTCTGACATAATATCATACAATTCATCTAAACTATTTTTTGTTGCCTCTCTTGCAGCAATTTCTAATTCAGCAAAACTTTTGGCTTTATATTTACTGTCAATTTTTAATTCGCTTTCCTGAAAAGCGATTTTTTCATGCAGCCTTGATAAGGTACCAATTTTTAATTGTAGTTGCCAGTTCTTAATTAGTTCTGCCTCATTTTTTGAAAAGGATTTTTCGTCATAATCAATATTAAAAGTACCCTTCTTTTCAAAGTCAAAAGAAGTTTTTAATATTTCTTTATAAAAGGATTTTGATTCGAGTACTCTTTGATTAAAACGGTCGTAGACAACATTGTAAAAAGTGAGGTCTTCACTTTTGATTTGATCATCAATAAGTTTTTTATAAATTGAAAATTCATCAATATCACTTTGTAAGAAGAAACGTTTATACGGATCCAGAGCGTCAATAAAATCATCGAAAACCTGTTCAGAGAAAGCATCATCAATTTGTTGAGGCTCATAATGACCTTGTTTTAGAGCGTATCTAATAAGGCCAATTAAAATTTTATCTTTTTCAGGATCTGGTTTGTTTACTATCTGAAAGCTAAATAATAATCCTGCTAAAATTATTATTGGTAAAACTATTTTATATCTTCTTTTCATAAAATGTAGTATTTTTTTCATTCATTTATCTTCAATCCTCCATTAATAATCGGGACAATATAATAAAAACTCCAGTAAATAGTTCGAATTTCGAGGGGTTTTCTTACTGCCGGTGGTTTAATTAAGCTAATTCATAACAATATTAGATAATATATAATGAAAACCCTCATAATTAAATGTTAAACGTAAATTAATTTGGTGATACATAAAAAAGTTTAAATTTGTTATAAATTAATAAATATGCAAAAAAGACCATTAATTTTAGTTACCAATGACGATGGAATTATGGCTCCTGGAATTAGAACTTTAATTTCCGTAATGAACGAAATTGGTGACGTTGTTGTTATTGCTCCCGATAGTCCACAAAGTGGTATGGGTCATGCTATAACTTTAGATTCAACAATTTATTGTGATGCAGTAACGAATGATGAAGGAGAACAATTGGAGTACAGATGTTCTGGAACACCTGCTGATTGTGTAAAAATGGCGATTAGTGAAATACTGAATAAAAAACCAGACCTATGTGTTTCGGGCATCAATCACGGGTCAAACTCATCGATCAATGTAATCTATTCAGGAACCATGAGTGCGGCAATTGAAGCAGGTATAGAGGGTATACCGGCAATAGGATTTTCTCTATTAGATTATTCCTGGAATGCCAAATTCGATAATTTAAAAGAGCACATCAAAAAAATAACCCTGCAGGTTCTAGAAAACAGCATGCCGGATGGCGTAGTTCTCAACGTAAATTTTCCGAAGCTCAAGAAAAAGAAGTTTAAAGGAATTAAGATCTGCCGACAAGCCAGAGCCAATTGGGTGGAAGAATTTGATAAAAGGATCAATCCTCAAGGGAAAGAATATTACTGGTTAACTGGGAATTTTGTAAACATGGATCATGGAGAAGATACAGATGTCTGGGCCTTGGAGAATGATTATATTTCGATTGTTCCTGTTCATTTTGACTTAACTGCTCACCATTATATTCAAAAATTAAACTCCTGGGATCTATGATAAAAAAAGAAATTTTAATTGGATTTATAATCGCTTTAATTGCTACAGCCTTTGGATTTTTTATTTATGTAGAGTTGGTATCAACCTATAGTTTTGATGAAACATTAAAGATCATTAAAGAAGGAAAACTATATGGTAAAGTATTGGGACTGGCTGCAATTCCGAATCTATTCGTGTTTTTTGTTTTTTTAAAAAAGAAACAAG
>Ga0190293_1000936_pt1 | contig 10376 bp, 8 predicted proteins | sample 48693001_MG_FD_161671 | JGI IMG/M metagenome (GOLD analysis project Ga0190293, IMG submission 161671) | Hydrothermal vent microbial mat bacterial communities from Southern Trench, Guaymas Basin, Mexico - 4869-30-0-1_MG | ecosystem: Environmental > Aquatic > Marine > Hydrothermal vents > Microbial... | reverse complement strand
CCGAGAGTGCCGAAATATCCGCGCGTTCGAGAAAGCTACCGGCGTGGATGTTATCGTGGACGACACGCCCGGCGTGGTCATCTGCTCTGCCTTCGACCCCGTCCGTCGCGAGATCGGCAGGCGGACGTTGGAAAGGCTGATTCAGGACGGGCGAATTCATCCGACGCGCATCGAGGAGATTACCTCGACCGTTCGGCAGGAGCTGAACAAGGAGATTCTCCAAGCCGGTAAAAACGCGCTCATGGAAGCTAATATCCACAGCCTGCACCCCAAGCTCGTTGAGCTGCTGGGCCGACTGCAATTCCGCACCAGTTATGGTCAGAATATCCTGCAGCATAGTATGGAAGTTGCGTACCTCGCCCAGGTGATAGCTGACCAGCTCGGGCTCAATGGCCAGGTTGCCCGCCGGGCTGGACTGCTGCACGATATCGGCAAGGCTGCCGACCACGAGGTTGAGGGAGGCCATCCGCAAATCGGAGCCGACCTGTTGGCCCGATACAGCGAGAAGCCCGAGGTTATCAACGCCGCCGCTGCCCACCATGGCGACATCGAGGCTGAGACAGTTTATACGCCCATCGTCCTGGCAGCTGACGCGATAAGCGCCTCGCGGCCCGGTGCCCGCCGAGACAGTCTGGAACGATACGTCCAAAGGCTGGAGAAGCTCGAGGGTATCGCGACCGCCTTCGAGGGCGTCAAGACCGCCTATGCTATCCAGGCGGGCCGCGAGGTTCGGGTAATCGTCGACCCGTCCAATGTGGACGATAGGTTGACGCAAAAAATCGCCCACGATATCGCCAAGCAGATCGAAGCCGAGATGGAATACCCCGGCGAAGTGCGAGTAACGCTAATCCGCGAAGTACGATGCGTGGACTACGCGAAGTAAACAAAAACGATTTGCACCATGAAGAGCATGAAGTCTTTTGAAAGTAAAAAATCAACTTCACGCTTTTCGTGGTGATCTTTGTGTTCTATGCGTTCTTTTGCGGTGAATTTGTGTTTTTTATCGCCGGGCTTTGAGCAGCTAAAATTACGAAAAGCTGGTGAGATATCTCACCAGCTTTTCGGCAGCGCCTGAGACTGTCTTTTTCAAAACCGTCCCGTCCTTGAGTTCTCTTCTTCGGCATTTCAGCGGGGGTAACTTTAATCATCCCACCCAGCCAAATATATCAGCTCAGGCAGAGCGATTATTTGCGTTGGGTGTTGCGGGTTGATTTGCGTTGGGCTAGGCTTGTCAGGGGGAATAGCACGAAGACTGTCGCGAAGGCAGCCAGGCCTGGCAGTGGGGGCAGCAGGCTGGTGAGGACTGCCCCTTGCAATAGTACGACGCCGCGGAGCATCTGCCCAGCGACCTGGTCTATCCAGTCCGGGTTCGACCAGTTTCGCACAGCGTTGCTGAAGTAGAGCGTCCGCGAGACCAGCCAGACTATCAGCCAGAGCGTCAGCCAAGTGCCTGCAGTACTCAGGCCTTGCCTCCAAAACGCGACGACCACCAGGCCCAGGCCCAGGCTGGCAACAATCGTGGGCGCCCATGCTAGCGAGCCTACCCGACGCTGAACCAGGCCCGGCGAGCGGTTGACTTTCGCTCGCTGGGAAACCAGGCCTGTTGCTGCAATGTAGCTGCCCAAATAGATAGCTGATATCCAAACCCACAATAGCTGGGGTGAAACCAAAGCTGCCTGGTCGCGGAAGTCTGCCAGGTTGCCTCTGTTATTCAACGCTTCCCCAGCCATCGAAGCCAATGCTCCTATGGACACGAACAACACGTCGCCAAGCCCTTCGAGAATAGGTCCGATAGCCAGGCCCGTCGGTGGAGCTGACCTCAGGCGCAGTTCCAAAACCCAGGCCAGGAGCAAAGACGCTGCCGTGGCCAACCCCGCCATGAGCCAGCTGAGATGAGATATCGGTTGGCCTGACCAGGCGAGAAAAAACCCCGCCAAGACACAGCCTGGGACGTACGGTAGGCGTTGCATTTGAGTTTACTCGAACCGCTTAAGCAGCAGGCAGCCATTGTGCCCGCCAAAGCCAAAGCTGTTGGAGAGCATGATGTCGACCTTTTTTTCTCGCGGTTTTTGAGGTATGTAGTCCAGGTCGCACCCCTCGCCAGGCTCTTCGAGATTCTGGGTTGCTGGGAGGATTCCCTCTTTCATCGCCATCGCACAGGCAATGAGTTCCACGCCGCCGGAGGCTCCGAGCAGATGGCCTGTGGAACTTTTCGTGGACGATACGAGTAGCCCCGCCTTGGCGTAGTCGCCGAAGACTTTTTTGATAGCGGTCGTCTCAGCGATGTCGCCCAGGTTAGTGCTGGTTCCGTGCGCGTTGATATAGCCGACATCCTCCGGGGCGACCTGGGCGTCGGCCAGACACTTGGTCATCGCTCCCTTTGCTCCCTCGCCCTCGGGGTCCGGAGCTGTGATATGGTGTGCGTCGCAGGTCGCGCCGTAGCCTATCAGCTCGCCGTAGATTTGTGCGCCGCGTGCTTTTGCGTGTTCCAGTTCCTCAACGACCAGGCAGCCACAGCCCTCGCCCAGGAGAAATCCGTCGCGGTCTTTATCCCAGGGCCGGGATGCGTGGGCGGGGTCGTCGTTTCTGGTGGACAGGCCCTTGAGTGCGCAGAAACTGGAGAGTCCGATCTTCGTCAGGGCTGCTTCCGAGCCGCCGGTTATCATCAGGTCAGCTTCGTCGCGCTGGATAATCCGGGCTGCCTCGCCGATAGCGTGCGTAGCGGAGGCACATGCGGTTACGACGGCAAAGTTCGCGCCAGCCAGGCCGAACATAATAGCTACGTGTCCCCCAGCTGCGTTTACCATCAGCCTGGGAACGGTGAACGGGCTGACCTTGCCAGGCCCCTTGGCCATCAGGCGTTCGTGCTGGGTTTCGAGGGTTAGCAACCCGCCAATGCCGCTGCCGATAACGACGCCGCAACGCTGGCGGTTCTCGCTTGCGAAGTCGACCCCGCTGTCTCGCACAGCCTCAGCAGAGGCAGCTACAGCGAATTGGCTGAACCTGTCCATCCGCTTGGCTTCCTTGGCGGGAATTACGTCAGCTGGGGGGGCGTCGAAGTTTTTGACCTCGCCACCTATCCTGCTGGTGTATTCGTCCGCGGGAAAAAGCGTGATGGGCGCAATGCCGCTCGTGCCGTCCATCAGGGCAGCCCAAAAGTCCGACACCTTATGCCCAAGGGGGTTTACAGTCCCCAAGCCGGTAATAACCACACGTCGTCTGGCCATCTGATTCCAATCCCTTCACGAGGAGCCATGTGCCGCCGGGGTGGCTGGCTCTGGTCAAAGCAGGCGTGCTTGGCAACGAACCTCGCACAAAGACGAACTCCGCGCGCCGCAGCAACGCAAACAACTTCCGGAACAATCGCTTCAAGCTGCAGCGACACCAGGCCGCCCGCCGGGGCGCTATTCCTTGTTTACGTTGGCTGTGATGTGGTCGATGGCCTGGCCTACCGTCTGGATTTTCTCAGCTTCCTCGTCGGGAATGCTAAGCTCGAACTCATCTTCAAACTCCATGACAAGCTCGACCGTATCCAGCGAGTCGGCGTTGAGGTCGTTCACGAACGATGTCTCGCGCGTGATCTCACTCTTGTCGACACCCATCTGATCCGAAACAATGTCTATTACCTTTTCTTCAATTCCGTCGGACACTTGCGTGACCTCCCTGCTAAAAAATATTCCGTACTTTTCCTATCAACCCCAGCCAGGCCGGGATATCAGACACGGGTAACGCAACCCGCGCCATGCTACGCAAAATTAAAATCAAAAACATTCGCCGCCAGCCAGTCCAGTTCTGGTCGTCGTTGGCGGGTACTATATAGCGGACTGCCCGCCGTTGCAACATTACTTTTTTACAAAGTTCGTCAAATATTAAATTGCCGCTATCGCTCACATTTTGCCTCAGCCCGAAGGGCTAAGTTATTCTGGTCTTTCAGGCCGATTAGTCAACCAGTCAACCAGTCCACCAGGCTACATGTGCATTCCACCGTCGATGCTCAGGGTTTGGCCTGTGATGTATTCGCTGGCGTCGCAAGCCAGGAACGCTACGCCCTTGGCGATGTTGCTGGGGTTGCCCATTTTCTGCATCGGTATCATCGTCAACGCGATGTCCTTAGCTTCCTGGCTGATCGCGTCGGTCATCTCGGTTTTGATGAAGCCCGGGCAGATGCAGTTAACCCGGACGTTACGCTTGGCCAGCTCCTTGGCTGCGGACTTGCTCATGCCGATCATCCCAGCCTTGCTGGCTGCGTAGTTGCCCTGGCCACGGTTGCCCTCCAAACCGCTGTAACTGGACATGTTTATAATCGAGCCGCACCGCTGACGCATCATCACCTTGCCAGCCTCGCGCGTGCCGATGAACGCACTCTTGAGGTTGACCTTCAGCACCAGGTCCCAGTCCTCGTCGCTCATCATAATGACGATATTGTCCCGCGTAATGCCGGCGTTGTTGACCATCACGTCAACTCGGCCATGCTTCTCGACGACGTCGCTGACGAGCTTCTCAAAGCCTTCGCTGTCGGTAACATCCAGCGCGACGGTAGCGAATTTATCGCAAGCCAGTTCCGCCTGGGCCTTTTCGAGATTCTCCGCTGAGATATCCACCGCGGTCACAGCCATGCCCACATCGAGCAGCTCCCTGCAAATCTCCAAGCCAATACCCCTGGCTCCGCCTGTTACGATCGCGACCTTCTCGTTATCCGGTACATTTTTAGATTTAGCCATTTTTCAAATCCTTTTCAAAAGTAGGTCATGCAACTTGTTGCATGACAGCTTGCAAAAATAAATTCGCCATGCAACAAGTTGCATGACCTACGGTTTGGGGAATGACACGGGGGGAAACCAGTCAACCAGTCAACTAATCCACCAATTTTTCCACTGCTTCAAGCGTATTGACCTGCGTAACTTTTGTCTTGCGGTCGATTCGCCGCATCAGGCCTGTTAGCACCTTGCCCGGCCCGATTTCATAATACGAGTCTACGCCGCCAGCGAGAAGTTTTTCCATCGACTGCTGCCAACGAACCGCGCCGGTGAGCTGGGCAAGCAGTTTTTTGGGGATATCCGCTGCCGAGCTGTATTCCGTCGCATCGACATTGGCGACGACCGGAATGGTTGGCTGGGCGAAATCTACCTCCGCCAGGGTTTTGGCGAACTGCTCCGCCGCGTCAGCCATGATCTCACTGTGAAACGCCCCAGCGACCTTCAGCACCGTAGCTCCCCTGGCTCCGAATTCCTCAGCCTGGTCTGCAGCTCGCTGACAGGCTTCGTTTTCGCCGGAGAGGACGATTTGGCCGGGGCAGTTGAAATTCGCGGGGGTGAGAATTTGGCCCTGGGCAACCTTCTCGCACAGAGCGGTAGCCTGGGCTTCGTCTGGGCCTATCAGGGCAACCATGCCGCTGGGCCTGGCCAGAGCGGCTGATTGCATCAGCTCGCCTCGCCGGGCTACGAGCTTGACGCCCGTCTCGAAGTTCATCGCCCCAGCTGCGTAAAGCGCGGTGTACTCGCCCAGGCTTAGCCCAGCCAGGACGTCAGCTTGGGGCTTGCCCTTGCTCCACAACGCGTCCAACGCAGCCAACATCGCGACGGAAACGGTGAAAATAGCAGGTTGGGCGATGTCCGTGCGATTGAGTTCGTCCTCCGGGCCTTCGAAGCAGAGCTGCTTTATAGCCAGCCCAGTGGCAGCCTCAGCCCGGTCGAATATCGCCGCCGCAGCTGGGATAGCTTCGCAGATATCCTTACCCATGCCAACAAACTGTGCACCCTGTCCCGGAAATATAAATGCGGTTTTACTCATCGTTGTCCCTGTGTTTGAAACAATGCTTGCCCGTCATCAAGAGTCCACGGATTACACGGATTTTTTTAACCAAAAAAACTCTGTGAAACCGAAGGTTCACTAAATCGCTTTTTAAGCCGTGAAATCCGTGGACTCCTATTGCCTATTGCCTGATCACAGTTTTATCGTTGCCCCAGCCCAGGTCAGGCCTGCTCCAAAGGCTACTATTATTACTGTCGAGCCTGGGCCTACGGCGCCTTTTTTTACCGCTTCGTCCATGGCCAGGGGAATCGACGCCGCAGACGTGTTGCCGTATCGGTCGATGTTGACGTAGACCTTGTCCATCGGAAATTTGTACTTGGAAGTAGCGGACTCTATGATGCGGATGTTGACCTGATGCGGTATGACCATATCGACGTCGTCAACGCCCAGGCCACACTTTTCCATGCAGTCGCCCAACAGCCATTGCATCTTGTCCACGGCGAACTTGTAAACATCCCGGCCTCGCATTTTCACGTAGTGCAATTTTTCGTCCACGGTCTCGTGCGTAGTGGGGTGCCTGGTTCCGCCGCCGGGCACATGGATGAAGTCCCATCCGCTCCCGTCAGCTCCCATCACGGTATGCACCACGCCCTTATCAGGCTCGCTCGTCGGCTCGAGCACCACAGCCCCAGCTCCGTCGCCGAAGAGAATGCAGCTGCCCCGGTCGGTAAAGTCCGCCACCCTGCTCAGGCAGTCCGCCCCGATAACCAATACCTTTTCATACTTGCCGGTCTCGACAAATTGGCTCGCTGTGGCCAGGCCATAGACGAACCCGCTGCAAGCTGCGGACAGGTCGAAGGCTGGGATGTTTTTCGCGCCGATAGCGTCCTGGACGAAGCAAGCTGAGGCTGGGAATGGCATATCCGGCGAGACCGTGCCGCAGACGATGAGGTCCAACTCATCAGCCTGGATTTTCGCACTGGCCAGGGCGTTTTTCGCAGCCCGGGTAGCCAGCATCGAGGTCGTCTCGCCGTCGGAGACGATGCGTCGTTCTTTTATGCCGGTTCGCTTGGCTATCCACTCGTCGGAAGTATCGAGAATCTTCTCGAGGTCGTGGTTGGTCATAACCCTCTCGGGCGCAGCTGATCCGAATCCTGTGATTGTCGCTCGTACTGCACCGGGCATTCGATACTCCTAGCCTTGTGAGAGTTGTTGGACAATATGTTTGTTTACTTCGTGGGCCGCTACTTCCATCGAGACGCGTACGGCGTTCATGATACCCTTTGACTTGCTGGCTCCGTGGCAGATAATCCAGATTCCGTCCACGCCCAGCAGCGGTGCCCCGCCATAATCGTCCGAGTCGTGCAGGTGGGATATTTTGTCCAGCCCCTGCATTATGCGGTCTTTCTGGTCTGGCATGGTAGCTATCATGCCATGAACGAGACTTTTCAACAGCCCGGCTCCGATGCTCTCGACCAGCTTGAGGATAACATTGCCGACGAAACCTTCGCAGATCATAACGTCGCAGACGTCGCGGACGAGGTCGCCGCCCTCGACATTGCCGATGAAGTTTATATTCGGGTCTGCCCGGAGCAGCTCGGATGCCTTTTTGACCAGGTCGTTGCCCTTGCCCTCTTCGCCGCCGACGCTTAAGAGTCCGACGCGTGGGTTTTCCATGCCTCGGGCAGCCTGGTAATACAGCGACGCCATCACGCCATACTGATACAAATGCTGTGGCCTGCAGTTGACATTGGCTCCGACATCGCACAGGGCTACGGGCGTTTTCGCACCCGGAGCCAGCACTGTAATGCCAGGCCTCTGCACGCCTTCGAGCCTGCGGAGCATCATCTGGGCAGCGGCTACGCACGCGCCGGTATTGCCCGCGGAAATACAGGCGTCCAGCTTGCCCTGACGGTGCAGCTCGGTCATTACCACGATTGAGCTGTCGGGCTTGGCACGAATGGCGTCGACGGGAGACTCCGCCATGTCGATAGCCTGGGATGCGTGGACGACCTCGATGTGGCCACAGCCATCGCGCCCGTCAAGCTCAGCCCGAAGCACAGACTCCTCGCCAACCAGGACGATGACGTCGCCGTTGTTCAGATAAGGCTCAGCAGCGAGGGCCCCGGCGATTATCTCACCAGGTCCGCGGTCGCCACCCATGGCATCTAGACCGATGCGCATAGCTATTAGCTCTCCTTGTTGATTTTCAGACTCAGGCCAGGCCTGATGAACCCGCAATTATTGCAGGCTGCATGAGGCAATTTTGGCGAATTGCACTTGGGGCAATCCGCGTAGTTCACCGAACCCTTGGCGTCGTGGCTACGGCGCAAACGCGTCCGTGAACGACTCAATTTCTGTTTAGGTAGCATGTCTTAACACTCCATAAAATACGAAAACACGCCGCCAGTGGGCACGAAAGTATCCATACCCCGACGGCGCAAAGCGGCAAGCTACGGGCTTGACACCCCGTTGTCAAGAAAAAATGTTGAATAGGCAATAGGCAAATAGGCAATAGGCAATAGGCAAATAGGAGTCCACGGATTACACGGATTCTTTTTTATCAAAAAAATCCCTGACACCGAAGGTTCACTAAATCCGTTTTTGCTCCGTGAAATCCGCGGACTCTTGATGATAGGCAAGTAGAGACTCTTATTTCCTTATCCCAATTTTTCCTTTGCCCAATCCGCTGCGGCTTTTAAGGCCTCGGGGAGTTTTTCGAGGTTTTTCCCGCCAGCCTGGGCGAGTGAGGGTTTTCCACCGCCCCCGCCTTCTACTATCGGAGCGATTTGTTTGACCCAGTCGCCCGCTTTGAATCCACTAGCTTTGACCAGCTCGTCGGAGACCATCGCGATCAGCAGGACTTTTCCGTCTTCCTCGTCCGCTCCGCCCAGGAAAACCGCCGCTGCTCCTTTTTGGCGTTGCTGGTCGCAGATGTTTCGCATAGCTCCTGCGTCCGCTGTTGCTGACCGGGCTACGAGAACTTTGCCCGCGGGAGTTTCCAGCGTAATTTCGTCGCTCAGCCCAGCTGGGCCCGCAGCTGCTGCAGGCTTCTTGCGGAGCTTTTTTATCTCCGCCTGCATCGCAGCTATCCGCTTGGGAATATCCCCAGCGGGAACCTTCAACAACGACCCAGCCTCTCGCAGGGTAGCGTCAGCCTGTTGCACCCACTCGACCGCAGCTGGGCCTGTAACAGCGGTGATTCGTCGCACGCCCTTGGCGACGGATTCCTCCGCTACGATCTTGAACAGCCCGACCTGGCCTGTTCGCTCCAAGTGAACCCCGCCGCAAAACTCGACATTATTCACCGCTGGGTCCGAGTTGGCCTGCGGGTCTTGGGTTCCCATGGCCACGACGCGGACGGGGTCTGGATATTTCTCGCCGAACACCGCACGCACGCCCGGAATCTTTTTCGCCTCCCCCAGCGGAAGTATTTTGGCGACAATAGGCTCCTCCGCCCCAGCTCGCATGTTCACCAGCTTTTCGACCTGGGCGAGTTGCTCCGCGGTTACCGCGGAGTTGTGCGTGAAGTCGAACCTCAGCCGCTGACCGTCGACCACGCTGCCAGCCTGGCTTGCGCTCTCGCCCAGCACCTGCCCCAGCGCCCAGTTCAGCAGGTGCGTAGCGGTGTGGTTCCGCACGGTGTCCACCCGCCGACGACATAGATAGGTCGTGATGGTCTGGCCCGGCGATATTTTGCCCATGCGAACCCGCCCGACATGCAGCACGCATTGGCCCATGACCTGCGTATCGCTGACATCAAAAGCTCCCACAGGCCCAACCAGCTCGCCGACATCGCCCACCTGCCCGCCAGCCTCGCCGTAGAAATTTGTGCGATCCAGCACGACCGCCGCCTCATCGCCTTCGTTCAGCTCACCAGCATCGACGAACTTGCCATCGGCTACCCAGCCCAGCACCTTGGCTTCGATGGGCTTGTCGCTATATTTGAAAGAGTCGTCCGTAGCAGGCAGGCCCACGACCTGCGAGGCTTTGAATTTTTTACTGCCGCCCGCACTGGATACCTCGCGGTGCGCCTCCATCATCTCGATGTGCGAAGATTCGTCTACGCTTAGGCCCAGCTTCTCAGCCATGAGTTTGGTCAGCGTAAAGGGAAAGCCATATGTCGCGTGCAACTCGAACGAGATTTCGCCAGAAATTTCCCTGCCGCCGGCAGCTTGCACCTGCCGGGCCTGTCGCTGGAATAACGCCAAGCCGCGGTCGAGGGTTTTTGCAAAAGCTTCTTCCTCGTCCTTGATGACGCTGGTAATATAATCTTGCCGCTGGGCTATCTCGCTAAACGCGTCGCCCATTATCTCGACGATGACCAGCACGAGCTTGTGCAGGAATGTTCCCTCGATGTGCAGGTCTTGTCTGCCCACGCCCGCTGCCCGCCGAAGAACTGACCGCAATACGCTGCCCCTGCCGTCGTTGCTGGGCAGGATGCCGTCTGCGATGGCGAAGGTCAGACAGCGAGCATGATCCACGATTACCCGCATAGCTACATCGCCAAGGTTCTCCTCGTCCATGGCGTCGAATCGGTCATACGACTTCGGATTTTTGATTTCGGATTTCGGAATCGAGCCGTAACGATGCTCGGTCATTTTTTCGACCGCTTCGATAATCGG
>Ga0190293_1000935_pt1 | contig 10388 bp, 9 predicted proteins | sample 48693001_MG_FD_161671 | JGI IMG/M metagenome (GOLD analysis project Ga0190293, IMG submission 161671) | Hydrothermal vent microbial mat bacterial communities from Southern Trench, Guaymas Basin, Mexico - 4869-30-0-1_MG | ecosystem: Environmental > Aquatic > Marine > Hydrothermal vents > Microbial... | reverse complement strand
AGCCCGGAGACCAATTCAGCATCTTTAAGCCAGGGAATGAGCCGTATGTTACAGGGCTTGAAGGGCAGTCTGGATTAGGTGGAGATCAATCTTTACACATGAAGATTATTGCCCACTTACCTTTTGTACATGAGGTTTCACAGCGACATGATCGACAGACAGGATCCTTGCCAGGCCCACATATTATAAGAAATGTAGGAACACTGCCTACGGCAATTGTGGAAACTGCGGGGGCAGGAGTAGGAGCGGCAGTTGGCTCTGTGGTCGGAGCAGTCGGGTCATTATTCTAACTCGAAGGGAAAAATGAATAGTTTCATTGTAGATTTATCGAAAAAAAGTTGCATCGTTTGTGCGTGCTTTTTTTTATCTGGATGTTCGATTTTGTCTATCTCAACGTACTATAGCGTGAGTGAAGATCAAGGGTTTGCCCATGTAGTTGACAAGAAGTGGATATCAAAACCAGAGGGGAGTTTTGGGACGCTACAACCGGAGTTGAAAAGTTGTGATTTAGGGGGTAAAAAAATCACGATTTATCCAGTTCGCTTATCTAGGTTTGAATCTGCAGGAATCCCTTTCCTTCCAATTATTTGGGTGCCCCAGTTTTTATTGATCACAGGCGATCCCCTTAAGGATGATCATGGGGTTTTAAAGATCTCGTTGGCGCCATTTTCTCAACAAGACGTTAAGATATTAATTGGTGAAAAAAGAATACCATCCAAAAGGGTTGTTTCGGTGAAAACAAAATCAGGAGAAGATGTTTTTTTCTATATTCCAGATGAAGCGTTAGGTGCAGAATCTCTTCCGATCAGCATTGTTTTGAATGGAGAAGAAAAGCAAATCATGTTTGAGAAGGAAAATTGTTTTAGTTGGTACCCTATAATAGTTCCGTTGTAAAAAGAAGAAGGGGGCAGGGAGCCGCACCAGTTCTTAAATTCTGACATTCCTTGATTTCCTCTTTTTTCTGACCAGCATTTGACTCGTTCCAATGCGCCCAACCAAGCACCCTTTGCCCCCGGCTTTTCACCTGGAAAGGGGTCAGTCCTATAAAATAAAGAAGAAAGGGGTCAGTCCTATAAAATAATGATTTAGGTTTTGACGGGAAGTGAGAGAGTGATAGATTTCCCCTATGCCAAGAAACCCAAGAATCGAGTTTGCGGGAGCAACCTATCACGTGATGTGCCGGGGGAACCGTCAGGAACCTGTATTCCGGGACGATCGGGATAATGAGATGTTTTTAGACACGCTGGGAGAGGCATGTGTTCGCTGTGGATGGCGGGTACATGCCTTTGTTCTAATGGGGAATCATTACCATCTTTTGCTGGAAACCCCTGAGCCAAATCTGGTGACGGGTATGCAGTGGCTGCAAGGAACCTATACGAAACGGTTCAATGTGCGTCATAAGGAGTGGGGACATTTGTTTCAGGGGCGATATAAGGCGTTGTTGGTTGATCGGGCCGGAGATTATTTTTCGGCGGTTGCAAGCTACATTCATTTGAACCCAGCACGGGTTCGGGGATTTGATTTTGAGGGGACGAAGCTGGAAGATCATGTCTGGAGCAGTTATCCGGGAACGATTCAGATTAAAAAGAGACCGGAGTGGCTTTGTGTCGAGCGTGTGCTCGGCGGGGTGGGACTGAAAGATACGCTCGTCGGACGGCGCAGTTATCAGGCGGTGATGGAACGGCGGGTACTGGAGATGCAGCACAGTTCCGAGCCCTGGGAGGTGGATGAGGCATGGAGTCGGATTCGCCGAGGATGGTGTTTCGGGGATAGCGGATTTCGTGCGGAAATGCTGGAGCATCTGGACGGGACGCTGGAGTCTAAAAAACGTGAGTCTTTTAGCGGGGAAGAGCTCAGACAGCATGATGTGGTCGAAGCGGAACGTTTGATTAAACTGGGGATGATAAAACTAGAGCTGGAAGATACGGATTTTCCGAAACAGAAAAAGAGCAGTCCGCAGAAATATGCTTTGGCCTGGCTGGTTCGCAAGCATACGAGTGTCCGCAACAGATGGATTAAGAGTCGCCTTCAAATGGGATCGGCCACTAATTTTTCAGATTACCTGCATCGCATTGAGTCAGCCGGGAAAGGTGAGTGGGGGTATGAAGAGTTTCAACACATTAAAAACATTAAATTATAGGACTGACCCCTCATGTGGACTTTCGACCAACGACCTTCAGATCTTTGACTACGCGTACAACCCGTTCAACGGCCGCATTTCCTCCATCACAAATCTTGAAAGCGGCATCGTCACCACCTACGCTTATGACCTCATGGATCGCGCAACCAACATCTCGTACCGAACCGCCGCCGGCAGCCTCATCCGTTCCCTCGACTACTAGTACGATGCACTCGGCATGATCACGAACAAAGTCATCGTAGACGAGGCTTCCAGCCTCGTCAGCACCACCTACAAATACGACACCATCAACCGACTGACATCTGAAACCCGTACCGCAGGCGTCTCGCCTGCCTCGTCCATCGAATACGCCTACGATCTCGCGGGAAACCGCACCACTGTCATCGATAACGGCACCACCAACACCTACACCCTCGGCACCGGCAACCGTCTCTCCGGCGTAGACGCGACGTCCCCGTCGCGTTCTCTCTCGTTTGGCTACGATGTGGCCGGAAACACCACCAACATCGTTACGGGCACAAACTCCCTGACTCTTTCCTGAAACGAAAAATATCAGCTCACTTCTGCGGTTCATGATTCCTTGTTCGATATTCAATATTCGTATGATGTCCTCGGCAGAAAAGTCTCCCGTACCGCAGGCATCTCGCCTGCCGAAGTTGAACACTACATCTACAACGGCAACCAAATCGCCGCTGACCTCGACGAAAACGGAGACTTGATTCGCACCTATACATGGGGCACAGGAATTGATAACTTGCTCTCCATGACAGTCCATGGGGCAACCGAAACCAACACCTATTACGCGTTGAAAGATCATCAAAACAGCGTAATGGCCTTCACCGATGCCTCCGGCTCCGTCGTCGAATCCTACGAATACGATGCATGGGGTAATATCACAGTCTTTGATTCCAACGGAACTGAAACCGATGCTTCAAATATCGGGGCCCGATATTTGTTTCAGGGAAGAGAATACGATTCCTCGACCGGCCCCTACTACTTTCGCACCCGCTGGTTTTTACGGAGACTGGGCGATGGTTGAGTAAGGATTTGATCGGGATTTCCGGCGGTTTGAATCAGTACGTGTTCTGCGGGAATAATCCCGTCAACTTTGTCGATCCGTATGGGTTGTGTACTCCAGAAGATAAATTCAGCATTTTAAAGCCAAAGAATGAGCGTTATGTTACTGGGTTTAAAGATTCAAGAAACCCTTTGTTTGGAGACCGATCGTTACTCATGAAAGCTTTTGCTCATCTCCTATTTGTTCATGAATATTCTCAACGCCATGATCGACAGGTTAAATCTTTGCCGGGCCCATTCATTATAAGAAATATCGGAACCCTCCCAACAGCGGCAGTTGAAACAGTAGTGGCAGGAGTTTCTGCGACGGGGGCTAAGGTGGCAGATGGAGGGTTGAAATGGGAATTTTAAGCTATGGGAAAATATGGACGGTTTTGATTAGAACTTTGAAGAGGATTAATGATTACTTGTTCATCTTTTTTCTGATGATATCAACAGGCTGTTCTACCTTTACTTCTTCCGTTTTTTTTGTGCCACAAGAACAGGACTCATTATTTCATGACGTTGAGAGAAGTGATTGGATTACAACAAATCAGGGGTATGGAACAGTTCGACCGCCATTGAAGTCCATTAATATAAATGGAGATGGGGAATTGACGATCTATCCCATGCTTAGCAATGGGCATATAGAAATGTTTGGCCCGCCATTGTTACCAATAGTTTGGATTCCCGAATTTATGTGTCTTTCCCCGTTAGATCCCCTCAATGTCTTGCATCTCATCTACACGGGGAACTCGGATGACGTACGTATTGAATCCGTTAATGATATACCGATTACTCAAGACTGCCTGAAAAGGAAGATACACGAGGGAGAGACACACTTTTATTTATCCATTTCCGATAGAACCGTGAAAAAGGGAACATTCAATGTGAATATTTCTGTTGAGGGAAATATAATTTATTTGAAGTTTAATAAAAGCCGGTCGGGAAACTGGTTCCCGCTAGTCGCACCATTGTAAGGCAAGGTAAACACTCCATGTTTCTTTAGTGGCCTGGCCCCATAAAACTGCATGGTTTGGAATGAGAGTTCTCCGTGGTAAAAACCATAAATGGAGGACTCAGGAATGAAGAAGCCGCCGGTTCCGGCGAGGGTTATCCGGCGAGCACTTCGCGGATTTTGGTCGCCAGCGTTTCCTGGGAGAAGGGCTTTTGCAGGAAGTGGATGTTTTCATCCAGAATGCCACGGTGGGCGATGACGTTGGCGGGGTAGCCGGACATAAAGAGCGATTCGATCTGCGGGCGAAGCGCGGCGACGCTTTTTGAAAGTTCGAGGCCGCTCATTTTCGGCATGACCGAGTCGGTCAGCAGCAGGTGAATCTCTTCCCCGTAGCCCTCTGCTATGCGGAGTGCATTTTCGGGGTCGGTGGAGGCCAGCACCTTATAGCCAAGTTCCTCAAGCTGTTCTTTGGCCAGAGCGAGCAGGGCCTCTTCGTCCTCCACCAGCAGGACGGTTTCCCTCCCTGTCGGGGATTCGGCCTGTTTGGGCGGCGGAGCCCCGGACGCGTCGCCGGCGGTATGCCGCGGCAGATAGATCCGGAAGGTCGTTCCCCGGTCAACTTCGCTGTACACGTTGACGAAGCCGTCGTTCTGCCGAACGATACCGTAGAGGGTGGATAACCCCAGCCCGGAGTGCTGATCGGCCGGCTTGGTGCTAAAGAAGGGTTCGAAAATATGAGAGCAGGTCTCCTTGTCCATGCCGCATCCATTATCGCTGACGGACAGCAGGACATACTCTCCGGGAAGAAATCCGGCATGGACTCGGCAGTAGGCGTCGTCGAATTCCGCTTTTCCGGTTTCGATGGTAATCCGTCCTCCACCCTGAATGGCATCCTGCGAGTTGATCGTGAGGTTGGTCAGAATCTGCGTAAGCTGGGACGGATCCATTTTGACCGACCACGGCTCCTCGGACGCTTCCCAGCACAGTTCGATATCTTCACCGATGAGCCGCCGCAGCATGCTGAGCGTGTTATGGATGGCATCATCCAGGTTCAAGAGGGTCGGGGCAATGGTTTGCTTACGGGCGAAGGCCAGAAGCTGGCGGGTCAGATCGGCTGACCGTTGTGCCGCTTTTGATATTTCTTTCAGGCTGTCGCTCTGTTTCGTTTCCAGTTTCGTGGATCGCAGAAGGAGCTCTGTGCGGCCTAGGATGACCTGCAGCATATTATTGAAGTCATGGGCCACGCCGCCCGCCAGTCGGCCGATCGCCTCAATTTTCTGGGACTGGCGAAACTGTTCTTTCAGATCTTTGTGCTCGGCTTCGGTCAGCTTGCGGTTGGTGATATCCAAAAAGCTGACCAGGCTGGCCCACTGCTCCCCCTGTTCATTGAAAACGGGAGCGCCGAATATTTCCAAATGGCATTCCGTATGATCGGGCCGCACCACCAGCATATCGTCAATGTGTGCCTGCTCGCCCTGCATGGCCAGCAGAATGGGGCGCGCTTCCGGGGGGTACGGGATGCGTTCAGGCATTTTACAGGCTTTGTAGATTTTTATCAGTTGGTCGGCTGTGATGTCGGAGAGGGGCTTTCGTCCCAGAATCTGCTGAGCGGCTTCATTGGCAACCAGCAGTTTTCCGGAGGGGGCTTCAAACATAAATACGCCGATCGGCAGGTTCTGCAAAAGCGCGATGAGCTCACTGTTCTGGCGGTCGAGCATTTTCTGGGTTTCCCGCTCGTTGGCCTGGTCGCGGAAGACCAGGGCAACGCCGGTGATCTTTCCTTTTGCATTACGGATGGGCGCGGCACTGTCGGCGACGGGGTGTTCGGTTCCGTCCCGGGCAATCAGGAGAGTGTGATTAGCCAGTTCCTGCGTCTTGCCCACATGAAGCACACGTTGCGCGGGATCGGGGAGCACGTCGCGCGTTGTTTCGTCAATGATATGAAAGACGCTGCTGAGCGGCTTGTCGTGCGCCTCGGCTTCCAGCCAGCCCGTAAGCTGCTCGGCGACGGGGTTCATCTGGCGAACCCGGCCCTGATGGTCGGTGCTGATGACGGCATCGCCGATGCTGTAAAGGGTGGTGCGGATTTCTTCTTTGCTCTGCTGGAGCTCATCCAGGAAGTGGGTTCGTTCTTTCAGGCCGAAAAGAATCCGGCCGATCAATAAGGTGGCCAGCGGGAAAGCGATAAGGAAGAGCAAGCCGGCCGGTTTTAAGGCGGCCAGCGCCTGATCGAGCGGCAGGGTGAACAGAAGCAGGAACATAATGGCATGTACAACCAGCCCAAACATCCAGAGGTGGAAAACGCCCGGCGATTTGTGGTTGCGAATCCACAGCGCGTTAAACATCCAGCCGATGACCGCCGAAAAAACAATGAAAAGCACCCCGGTGTAAACATCGGCACAGCCCTGGATCAGGCAGCAGGCAATAGCAATGCTACCCGCGATGCAGACGGCCAATCCGCCGAAAAACAGACCGCAGCTGCTGATGATGATGGAGCGTCCGTCCAGCATCACTCCCGGCTGCTGAGCCGGCAGCTGCATCATAACGATCAGGGCAATGGTGCCGAAGAGCAGCCCCTGAAAAAACTTTTCGCAGCGTCGCAAGCCCTTCCGCTGATCGAAGAAGGCGGAGATCACACCGCTCAGTGCGATCAGCAGAGCCAAATTGTAGACCAAGTCAAGTATAATCATGATCGAGAGTTCCTATTCTGCATGACATGTCATGCAAAGCGCGAGCAGTATAGAAACAAGCCGCAGGTCTGTCAATTTACAAGCATCTCGCATCCCGTATCTTCATAATTCTCCGTTCGATGTTTGACTTGCCGAACTGAATTTTCCATCGTGTCCGGACTTTTTAAAAAATAAGCAGAGGAATTTATTATGAGTGTACCGACAAAAAACAAAAAGCTTCTCAGCTGGGTGGCTGAAGTTGAAGCGATGTGTACGCCGAACCAGGTGGTTTGGTGCGACGGATCGACCGAAGAATATGATCGCCTGATGGGCGAAATGGTTGCCAGTGGAATGGCGATCAAACTGAACGAAGAAAAACGTCCGAATAGCTACGCATTCAACTCCGACCCGTCTGACGTGGCTCGTGTTGAAGGCCGCACCTACATTGCTTCTCTTAAGGAAGAGGATGCCGGGCCGACCAACAACTGGATTGATCCTGTTGAGCTTAAAGAAACCATGAAGGGTTTGTACGCCGGTTGCATGAAGGGCCGCACGATGTACGTGATTCCGTTCTCCATGGGTCCGATTGGTTCCGACATCGCTAAGATCGGTGTTGAAATCACTGATTCTCCTTATGTGGTTGTGAACATGCACATCATGACTCGCATGAGCCCCAAGGTTCTCGAGGTCCTTGGTGACGATGGCGACTTCATTCCTTGCTTGCATTCGATCGGTTCCCCGCTTGAACCCGGTCAGGCGGATAGCCGCTGGCCCTGCGCTCCGATCGAAAAGAAATACATCGCCCACTTCCCGGAAGAAAACCTGATCTGGTCCTACGGTTCCGGATACGGCGGAAACGCGCTGCTCGGCAAAAAATGCCTCGCCCTGCGCATTGCTTCTGCAATGGCTGGCCGCGAAGGCTGGATGGCTGAGCATATGCTCATCCTCCGTTTCACCAATCCGGAAGGCAAACAGTTCCACATTGCGGCGGCGTTCCCGTCGGCTTGTGGAAAAACCAATCTGGCCATGCTTCAGTCCACCGTACCGGGCTGGAAGGTGGAAACCATCGGTGACGATATTGCCTGGATGAAACCCGGCGAAGACGGACGCCTCTACGCGATCAATCCGGAAGCCGGATTCTTCGGTGTGGCTCCGGGTACCGCGGAGTACTCCAACCCGATGGCCCTCGCCAGCTGCGCGAAAGACGCGATCTTCACCAACGTAGTCGTCACCGACGATGGCGATGTTTGGTGGGAAGACATGGGCGTTGACTGCGAAGGTGGAACGGACTGGAAAAACAATCCTTGGAAACCGGGCATGAAAGATGCCGATGGCAACGAAATCAAAGGAGCTCACCCGAACAGCCGCTTCACCGCTCGCGCAGACCACTGCCCGGTGATCTGCCCCGACTGGGAAAACCCGGATGGCGTTCCGATCGACATCTTCGTCTTCGGTGGAAAACGCACCACGACCATGCCGCTCGTCCACGAAGCCTATAACTTCGAACAGGGTGTCTATATGGGTGCAACAGCCTCGTCCGAGCCGACCGCTGCCGCGCTCGACCTCGGCAACGTGAGCCTCCGTTTTGATCCCTTTGCCATGACCCCGTTCATCGGTTACCACGCTGGCGACTACATGCAGCATTGGTTCGACATGGGCGAAATGCTTGGCGACAAAGCTCCGCGCTGCTTCTACGTCAACTGGTTCCGCAAAACGGACGACGGAAAATGGCTGTGGCCCGGCTTCGGCGAAAACTCCCGCGTCCTCAAATGGATGTGTGACCGTGTCGAAGGCAAGGTCGGTGCAAACGAAACGCCGATTGGTCTGATGCCGAAGAAGGAAGAGTTCAGCTTTGAAGGCCTCGATCTGTCCGACGAAGCCTGGGACGAGCTGATGAAAGTCGACACCGAAGCCTTCCTGGCAACCGTCGAAAACGCCAAAGAGTATCTCGCTAAGTTCGGCGACAAACTCCCGGGTAAAATGACGGAACAGATGGATGCTCTCGAAGCTCGTCTGAACGGCTAAGTTTGCAAAACCCCTGAAGCAGAACAAAGTACGCTTCGGGGCAGGTTGGAAACGAAAAAAGGCGCTCCGGATTCCGGAGCGCCTTTATTCGTTTCCAGCTGCGTGGGGCGGTTTTTTTAGGTAGGGCACGTTCGCCCCGTGAGAGGGGCGTTGCCCCAACGGGGGCTCACGCCCGAACGCGCCGCGGACGGCTCGGCGAGCCGTCCCTACCAAAGTCCTTACCCAAGCAGCGGGAAGGTGAGAGTAACGCATGCGCCGGGCGGCGTTTCGTTGTTTTCCAGTGTGAGTGAGCCGCCGTGCGCTTCGACAATGTTTTTGGTAATAAAAAGGCCGAGGCCCATGCCGCCGGACTCTTTTTTGGTGGTGTAATACTTCGTCTGGAAGTCATTGATTTTGTCGTCGGGAATACCACAGCCGTTATCACGCACTGCAATCGAGACCATCCCTTCCTGCACGATCCAGGTGACGGTGACGCGCCCGTTTTGAGCGGGCAGGGCGTCAATGGCATTATTGACGATGTTCTGGACGGAACGGAAAATCTGCAGGTTGTCGCCTTCAATGGAGCAGTCCGGCCCTTTTTCAAGCACGACCTCGGCATTTTTCTTTTCGGCGGCAATGGTCTTTGCATTCTGAGCCACTTCCGTGACCAGGTCGGGGACGGAAATGGTTTGCGTCGTAGACTGATTGCGCACCGCGCGCTCCCGCCAGAGCGTGAGCATTTCACGGCAGCGGTTGACGCTTTTTTCGATCTGCTCGAGATAGGTCGCCGTCATTTCCTCGCCGGTGGAGCGTTTTTCCTTGATGTCCATCAGCAGAATATTGGCGTAGCCGTTGATGACGGTGAGTGGACTGCCGAGGTCATGAATGAACTCCGAAGACTCTTCGCCGAGTGAAGCCATCGTCTCTTTTTCTGCAAGCTGTTCCTGAAGCTGGGTGGTCAGGCCTTCGAGATGGCTGGTGGCCTCCGCGCGCTGGCGGTGCACCTTGGTGCGCTCAACATATTTCCGGACCACTTCGCGAATTTCATCGGTGTCGAAAGGCTTCTTGAGATAATCGGTTGCACCGTGGCGGATGGCTTCCTGCGCGGTTTCGAGCGAGCCGAATCCCGTGAGCATGATAATGGAGACTTCCTGATCAATGGCGCGGATTTCCCGGAGCCCGTCAATACCGGATTTGCCCTGCATCTTAATGTCGCTGATAATGGCGTCGGGTCGCGTCTCTTTCAGTGCCTTCACGCCTTCGTCCACCGAGTCGACGCAGGTTACGTCGTGTGTGTCCTTAAAGAGATAGCGCAGACTCTCCCGCGGGCCCAGGTCGTCATCAATTACCAATAACCGATCTTTGCTCATGCCTTACTCCTGAATTTTACTTCTCTGCCTTGAAACAGCTGTAGACGCGGGCGTTGACCGCGCTAAGCCGCGCCCGGCGGACGCGGCTACAGAAATGATTTTGTCCAAGTTCTCTTTATCTGTTCCTTAAAATTTAAAGCCGTACGAAAAGCTGAGAAGATGCACGTTGTAATCGTAGGAGCCGTCGTATG
>Ga0190293_1000934_pt1 | contig 10392 bp, 6 predicted proteins | sample 48693001_MG_FD_161671 | JGI IMG/M metagenome (GOLD analysis project Ga0190293, IMG submission 161671) | Hydrothermal vent microbial mat bacterial communities from Southern Trench, Guaymas Basin, Mexico - 4869-30-0-1_MG | ecosystem: Environmental > Aquatic > Marine > Hydrothermal vents > Microbial... | reverse complement strand
ATATTCCATTTTTCAGGATCACCACCACTTATTTGTTTGTGTGAAATTGGCGGCATATCATTGATTGATTTTATTTTCCAAGGCTCAGAGCCATTAGCAATATACCCATCAGTCAATAATAAAACAGGAGTCATATGCTCAAGTGTTAATCTAGAAGCTTCATAAGCCCAATCAAAACAATTTGCAGGAGTGCTTGCGGCAATCACTATAAGTGGACTTTCGCCATTTCTTCCATACATGGCTTGTAATAAATCTGATTGCTCTGTTTTTGTAGGCAAACCTGTTGATGGTCCTCCACGTTGTACATTGACTATTACTAAAGGTAATTCAAGAATCATTGCCAAACCAACAGCCTCCCCTTTTAATGCTAAACCTGGCCCAGAAGTTGTTGTTATAGCTAAATCTCCTGCAAAAGAAGCTCCTATTGCAGAAGTTATTCCTGCAATTTCATCTTCTGCTTGAAATGCTTTTACACCAAAATGTTTATGTTTAACTAACTCATGTAAAATATCTGAAGCTGGTGTAATAGGATAAGATCCTAAAAACAATTCTAAGCCGCATTTTTCAGCTGCAGCTAAAAATCCCCAAGCAGTCGCTTGATTACCATTTATAATTCTATACTTCCCTTTTGGCATCTTTGATGGAGAAATAGAAAATGAATTTGGAATTAACTCTAATGTTTCAGCAAAGTAAAAACCTGTTTTTAAAACTTTTGAATTCGCTTCAGCTATTAAAGGTTTATTTTTAAATTTTTTATTAAAGAAATCTAAGGTATGGTTCATATCTCTATCATACATCCAATATACCATTCCAAGAGCAAACATGTTTTTACTACGTATAATGCTTTTATTATCTAAGCCTTCCAAATCCTTTAAAGCCTCTTTTGTTAAAGAAGTCATCGCTACTTCTATTACACGATAATTATTTAAGGTACCATCTTCTAAAGGGTTACTTGCATATAATGCTTTCTCAAGATTTTTCTTCGTAAAAGAATCTGTATCAATAATAATTGTATGACCAGCTTTTAAAGCACTTAAATTTGTTTTTAGTGCAGCAGGATTCATACAAACTAACAAATCTAAATCCTCACCAGGTGTGCTAATTTCTACACTCCCAATATGAACTTGAAATCCAGAAACACCATACAAACTTCCTTGAGGTGCTCTTATTTCTGCGGGATAATTCGGAAAAGTTGCTATGTCATTACCAAACATTGCCGAAGTGTCAGAAAATTGTGTTCCTGTTAATTGCATGCCATCACCAGAATCGCCTACAAATCTAATTACTACAGCTTCTAATACTTCAGGCTGTTTCTCTATTTTTGTTGTACTCATTTTTTATGCTAATTTGAAAATTTTGTTTAAATTTATCAAAAATTGATTGTTTTTTTAGAATAAGAGTCAAATATAATTTCACTTTTTAAAAGGAAACATGATTTTTATCACATTATAGTTTTAACAAGAGATTTAATTTTACAAATAATTCACTCTCTAAAAATATATAAAATATGGCAATTATAATAACTGATGAATGTATAAACTGTGATGCTTGTGTTGTAGAGTGTCCAAACAATGCAATTTACGAACCAGATCAAGAATGGTCTTATTCAGATGAAACGTCTTTAAGTGGTATGGTAACTATACCAAATGGCGGAGAAGTAGATGCAGATGCAGAGAACGAACCTGTTTCTGATGAATTTTATTTTATTGTACCAGATAAATGTACAGAATGTAAAGGATTCCATGACGAACCTCAATGTGCTTCTGTTTGTCCTGTTGACTGTTGTATACTTGATGAAGATCGTGTAGAATCTGAAGAAACACTTTTAGAAAAAAAAGCATGGTTACATGGTGAATAAATATTATTGTTCAGTTTTATCAATCTAAACTTTTCAACAACAAATTAATTTCTTTTTTGAAATTAGAAAATCACTCCTAATACTTTTAGTATTTAGAGTGATTTTTTTTATTTATAAACTTCTACATACCTAAATATAAAATCAGCATTACTCAAAATCACCACTTTATAATTATTACAAATTCATACAGTTTTTGTTAACTGATATATATCATAGTCTTAAAACTACATTATCATTAATTTTATCCAAATTCATTTAAAATAATATCGAAAATAAAATACATCTATTATGGCAAATAAATCTCAAAAACTGATTTGCGACGCCAACGAAGCTGTCGCCATAGTTTCCCATAAAACCAATGAAGTTTGTGCAATTTATCCTATTACTCCTGCGTCTCCTATGGGAGAACATGTTGATGTTTATAGTTCTAAAGGGCAAAAAAATATTTGGGGCAATGTGCCAAGAATTATTGAAATGCAGAGTGAAGGTGGTGCCTCAGGAGCAGTTCACGGATCTTTACTAGCTGGTGCATTAACAACGACATTTACTGCCTCACAAGGGTTATTGTTAATGATTCCTAATATGTATAAAATAGCTGGAGAGCTATTACCAACTGTTATTCATGTCGCCGCCAGAACAATTGCAACGCATGCGCTTTCAATATTTGGTGACCATTCTGATGTTATGGCTACAAGGCAAACTGGTTTTTCTATGTTGTTTGGTGGTTCTGTGCAAGAAGCAATGGATTTTGCATTAATCTCTCAAGTAGCAACATTACACTCTAGGATTCCTTTTTTAAATATTTTTGATGGCTTTAGAACCTCTCATGAAATTTCTAAAATAGATGCCATATCTGATGATGTCATTAAAGCGATGATGCCTGAAGATAAAATCATGGACCATAAAAAAAGATCTCTTGATCCTGATCATCCTGTAATAAGAGGAACATCTCAAAATCCAGATGTATTCTTCCAAGCTCGTGAAGCTGCTAATTTATTTTATGATAAAGTTCCTGAAATAGTTCAAAATACAATGGATGAGTTTTACAAGCATACTGGCAGAAAATACAGTTTGTTTCATTATATAGGACATCCAGAAGCAGATCGAGTAATTATAATAATGGGTTCAGGTGAAGGCGCTGTTAGAGAAGCTGTTGAAACTATGGTAAGTCAAAATAAAAAAGTAGGGGCTTTATTTGTACGCCTATTTAGACCTTTCTCTATAAAACACTTTATAGATGAATTACCAAAAACAGTTAAGAAAATTGCTGTTTTAGACAGAACCAAAGAACCTGGTAGTACTGGCGAACCTTTATATCAAGACGTTATCACATCATTTGCAGAAAGTGCAAGAAAAATGCCAGTAATAGTTGGTGGACGCTACGGTTTATCATCTAAAGAATTTACACCTGCCATGGTAAAAGGCATTTTCGTTGAGTTAATTAATTCAACTCCAAAAAATCATTTCACCATTGGAATTAATGATGATGTGAGCCATACAAGTTTAGACTTTAATCCAATCTTTAAAACAAATAAGAAAACTATTAACTGTATGTTTTATGGTTTAGGTTCTGATGGTACAGTAGGAGCTAATAAAAACTCTATTAAAATTATTGGAGAAACAACAGATAATTATGTTCAAGGCTATTTTGTATATGATTCAAAAAAAGCTGGTGCTCAAACCATATCGCATTTACGATTTGGACCAGAACCTATTTATTCTTCTTATTTAATTAATACTGCAGACTTTATTGCCTGCCATCAATTTAATTTTATTGAAAAATATGACCTCTTAAAAAACATTAAAAAAGGAGGTACTTTCTTATTAAATTCTCCATTCTCTAATAAAGAAATTTGGAATGTTTTACCAGAATTAATGCAAGAAGAAATAATAGATAAAGAATTGAATTTCTACGTAATAGATGCCACTAAAGTTGCTCAGGAAGCAAAACTTGGTAAACGTACAAATACAATTCTACAAACTTGTTTCTTTGCTATTTCGGGAGTTTTACCAAAAGACGAAGCTATTCAGAAAATAAAAGATGCTATTGTTAAATCTTATTCTCATAAAGGAGATAAAGTCGTACAAATGAATTTTAATGCAGTTGATAAATCATTAGAAAACCTTCAACAAGTGAAGTATTCTAAACGAATTACAACCGACAAGCAATTAAAACCAATGATGACTGGCAATCCTGATCCTTTTGTAAAAGAAGTTTTAGGGATGATTTTAGCTGGTAAAGGTGATGAACTTCCTGTTAGTGCTTTTCCAGTTGATGGTACTTTCCCAACTGGTACCACACAATATGAAAAAAGAGGTATTGCCGATTTCATTCCTGTTTGGGACGACGAAAATTTATGTACACAATGTAATAAGTGTGTGGCTATTTGTCCTCACGCAGCTATAAGAGCAACCGTTGTTTCTAATAAAAATTTAAAAGATGCTCCTAAATCTCTAAAAACTGTTCCTGCAATAGGAAGACCTTTTTCAAGTGAAACAGAATCTTATGTATTACAAGTTTCACCCGAAGATTGTACTGGTTGTGATTTATGTGTCGCTGTTTGTCCTGCTGTCAGCAAGGAGATAGATGACTTTAAATCTATCAATATGAAGAAAAAAATTGATGTAGATGTTGAAGAAAATATTAACTGGGACTACTTTATTAAGCTTCCAAATTATGACCGAACTGCTTTACAAATCACCAATGTAAAAGGATCTCAATTTTTAGAACCATTATTTGAATTTTCAGGAGCCTGTTCTGGTTGTGGTGAAACACCTTACATCAAATTATTAACGCAGCTCTATGGCGACAGTATCTTAATCGCCAATGCAACAGGTTGCTCTTCTATTTATGGAGGAAATTTACCAACGACACCATACAAAACAAACGAATTCGGAAGAGGTCCAGCTTGGGCAAATTCTCTTTTTGAAGATAATGCTGAATTTGGTTTAGGTATGAAACTCGCTTTATCTAAAAAACAAGAAATAGCTGTCGGTTTATTAAAATCCCTAGAGTTATTGGTAGGAACTGAAATAGTTGAAGCTATTTTAAATAATCCTGAAAAAACTGAAGCTCAAAAAGCTCAAAAACATAAAGACATTGAAACACTTAAAAAGACTTTATCATATCTAGATAATGATGAAGATGCTGTGAAATTAAATCAGCTTACTGAATATTTACGTAAAAAAGCTGTTTGGATTCTTGGTGGTGATGGTTGGGCTTACGATATAGGATATGGTGGCGTAGATCATGTTTTGTCTTCTGGAGAAGATATCAATATTATGGTTCTAGATACCGAAGTTTATTCTAATACTGGCGGACAAACCTCTAAAGCGACACCATTAGGAGCAAGTGCTAAATTCTCAGTTTCAGGAAAAAGAACAAGCAAAAAAAGTTTAGCATTACAAGCTATTTCATACGAAAATGTTTATGTCGCTCAAATTGCAATGGGAGCAAAAGATTTGCAAAGTCTTAAAGCCATCGAGGAAGCTGCAGCTTATCCTGGTCCATCAATAATTATTGCCTATTCTCATTGTGGTGAGCATGGCTATGATTTAAAATATGGCGTGTCTCAACAAGTAAAAGCTGTTGAAACAGGCTATTGGCCACTATTTAGATTTAATCCTTCAAAACCAAAGGGCAAAAAATTTAAATTAGATTCTAAAGCTCCTAGCGCACCTTTAAGTGATTTCATGTATAATGAAACCCGTTTTACAAGAGTCGTTAAAGATGATCCTGTTTTAGGTGCTCAACTCCTTAAACAAGCTCAGGAAGAAGTAGAAACAAAATGGGAAAGATTAGATTTATTTAAAAAAATGTAATCTAATAAAACACATCTATTAACTTAAAATTAATTTTATGAAAGCTAATGAATTATTTAATGATGCTGCTGAAAAATTAAGTGCAGCAAGCAAAGAATTATATAGACCAGAAGAGGATGTAGTTACCTACGCTATTTGTAAAAATGCTCAGTTTGCCATTGAAAATTATTTAAAAGGATTTCTTTTAAAAAATGATATAGACCCAAGTAAGTATAAAACTATAGATAGTCTTTATGAACAATGCAAATTGATTAATAACAAATTTGAAGAAATTGATTTATCAAGTTTTGAGTGTACTTCAAAAGAAATTGACTATAAATATTGTAATGAAGTTTCAAAAGTTAGTAGTTGTTTTGATGTTGCAGATAAGTTAGATACGTTCTTAAGAAGAGAGAAGATTATTGATTAATCATCTTTATTTTTCAACATTAATAACACGCTCAATTTGAGGTGCATACTTTTTTATGGTCGTTTCTACACCAGATTTAAGTGTCATTTGATTGACATTACACGACGTACAAGCACCTTCAAGTTGTACTTTTACAAGCGTATCGTTTTCTATAGACAATAACGAAATATCGCCGCCATCACTTTGTAAAAACGGACGGATTTCATCTAAAGCTTTTTCAATATTTACTCTTAATTCTTCTGTAGTCATGTGCTATTTATTAACTGCCGAACATCCAGCCATTGTTGTTATTTGTATTGCTTCAGTAGGCGGCAAATCGTCGTTACGTCTCACCACTTCTTGTACCACATTCTGAGTCAGTTTTTCAAAAGCTTGTTCTAAAGGTGTTGCTGTTTGTAAAGCTGCTGGACGACCAACATCTCCTGCTTCTCTTATACTTTGCACCAATGGTATTTCACCTAAAAATGGCACTTTTAAATCTTCTGCTAAATTTTTTGCGCCTTCTTTTCCGAAGATATAATATTTATTGTCTGGTAATTCTTCTGGTGTAAAATATGACATGTTTTCTATAATCCCTAAAACAGGCACATTTATGCTTTCTTGTTGAAACATCGCAACGCCTTTTCTTGCATCTGCTAAAGCTACCTTTTGTGGTGTGCTTACAATAACAGCTCCAGTAATTGGTAACGATTGCATGATACTTAAATGAATATCTCCAGTTCCAGGAGGTAAATCGATGAGCATAAAATCGAGTTCTCCCCAATGTGCATCAAAAATCATTTGATTTAAAGCCTTAGACGCCATTGGTCCACGCCAAACAACCGCTTGATCTGGTTGGGTGAAAAATCCTATAGATAAAATTTTAACACCATAATTCTCAATAGGTGTCATTTTAGATTTTCCATCGACAGTTACAGCAAGAGGTTTTTCTTTTTCAACATCAAACATAATAGGAATAGATGGTCCATAAATATCGGCATCTAAAACACCAACTTTAAAACCCATTTTTGCTAAAGTAACTGCAAGGTTTGTAGTAACTGTAGATTTTCCAACACCTCCTTTTCCAGAGGCTACAGCTACAATATTTTTTATACCAGGAATTGGGTTCCCTTTAATCACATTAGCCACAGGTGTTTCAGGTGCATCTACTTTTAAATTCACTGTAATTTTTGCTTTTTCGTATACGATATCATGAATGGTTTTCATTATATCGACTTCGGTACGTTTTTTTGCTTGCAGGCTAGGATTCTTAATGGTAATGTCTACAATAACCTCATCGCCAAAAGTCACGATGTTAGTTATGGCACCACTCTCTACCATATTTTGACCTTCACCAGGAACAGTAATTGTTTCTAATGCTTTGTATATATCTTGCTTATTAAGTTTCATTAAAAAAGTATGTTGAATATTTGTAGTTCTCTATTTAGATTAATTCTAAAGTACAAATATACATCGAATAGTTTAAAATTAGAAACGCTTTTATTGAAATGATTTATGATTGAATTGAACTTGGTTATAACTCTTTTAAAGACTCCCAAAACACATTAACTAACTTATCCCTATTTCCCTATTTCCCTTTTGCCTAATAATCTGTATATTGAACTCGCTATTAATTACATAAATATGAAAAAATACTACATTTTACTCGCTGCCCTTTTTATTTCTGTAACCTTAAATGCACAAATTGTTAATATTCCTGATGCGAATTTTAAAGCAGCGCTTATTGCAATAGGTGTTGACACCAATGATGATGGTGAAATTCAAATTTCAGAAGCTGAAGCTCGTACTGGCTTATCCATAAATAACCAATCTATAACATCATTAGTAGGAATTGAATATTTTGTTAATTTAGTTGGTCTGAATTGTAGATTCAATAACCTTACAACTTTAGATTTAAGTTCATTGTCCAATTTAAACTACTTAACCTGCGACAACAATCAATTAATTGAATTAAACTTAGCGAACACATCTATTAGTTCCCTTCGGTGTAACAACAATGAACTTTCTGAATTAGACTTGACTGATTTAAATAATTTAGAACTTATAAATTGTGGTAGTAATCTATTGACTGAACTAAATGTGAATACACTAACAAACTTGCGGTCTCTATCATGTACTGAAAATAGTTTGAGTCAGCTCGACATAAGCTCTTTGATTAACTTGTCTGAATTAGGGTGTGGCGGGAATCAATTAACTAATCTAGACATAACCGATTTGCCTAATTTGAGGGATTTATATTGTGGTAATAACTTTTTAACTTCTTTAGATTTTTCAGGCCAAAGTATTATGGAACGTATTTATTGCAATAATAACTACTTAACCACATTAGACATTTCAAATTTAATTTCTGTTTGGTATTTAGATGCAGGAAACAATCAACTAACATCTATAGGTCTTTGCAATGATTTAGAAACAATCGTTGCGTTTAATAATCAACTAACAGAATTAGACCTTAATAACCTTTCATCTTTGGAGGAATTATTATGTGGAGGCAACTTATTTACTTCTATAGATATCAGTAATAATCCTTTAATGCAAAGCCTATATATTACTAACAATGAATTAACATCATTAAATCTTGGAGTTGGAGAATCACTTGCTTTTCAATATGATGTTTTTTTTGATGGTAATCCAAATCTCTCTGTTGTTTGTACTGTTGAAAATAATTTTGATGAAGTTCAAGCAAAATTAACCGAATATGGCTATTCAAATTGCACAATATCTTCATATTGCTCCTTCAACCCTTATGGTGAATATTTTGTGGTTCAAGGGCAAGGCAAACTTGATTCTAATAATGACGGTTGTGATGTTACTGATTTTCCTATTCAGTATTTAGAATATAATATTACAAGTAATTCTATAAATGATAGCTTTTTATCTAATACAAATGGCGAGTATAATTTATATATAGATTCTGGATCACATACGATTACACCGAACTTTGAAAATCCAGACTATTTTACGGTTACTCCAACTAGTATTACGGTAAATTTCCCAAGCGATACAAGTCCTTATATTCAAGATTTTTGTGTGACAGCTAATGGTATTCATCACGATTTAGAAATTACACTAATACCTACTGAAGCTGCACGTCCTGGTTTTAATGTCAACTATAAACTTGTTTACAAAAACAAAGGTACAACGACTTTATCTGGTACTGTAGATTTAAATTTTATGGATGCTATTATGGCTTTTGTGTCGGCTTCTCCTTCTGAAGATTCACAATCTTCTGGTGTGTTAAATTGGAATTTTACTGATTTAGCACCTTTAGAAAGTCGTGAAATAGCGCTTACCATGAACATTAATACACCAACCGATGCACCTCCTGTTAATGGTGGTGATGTGCTTGGGTTTTCTGCAAGTATAAATTCTTCTGAAACTGATGAAACTCCAGATGATAATACATCGACATTAAACCAAACGGTGGTGAACTCTTTTGATCCAAATGATAAAACCTGTTTAGAAGGTGACGTTATTACACCTGAAATGGTTGGTAAATATGTGCATTATATGATTCGTTTTGAAAATACTGGAACTGCTAATGCCATAAATATTGTGGTTAAAGACGATATTGATACTTCTAAATATGATTTATCGACACTTATACCTATTGATGCTAGTCATGATTTTTTTGCTAGAATTAAAGACCAAGGCTCATCTCATTATGTAGAGTTTATTTTTGAAAACATAAACCTCCCTTTTGAGGATGCTAATAATGATGGTTATATAGCCTTTAAAATTAAAACACTTAACAGCTTACAATTAGGCGATACGTTTGAAAATAATGCTGAAATTTATTTCGATTATAATTTCCCTATTATTACTAATGTTGCACAAACTACAGTCGCTACTTTAAGTGTAGATGAGTTTGAACTCGCTAATAGTAGTATGTCGCTTTATCCTAATCCAACAACAAATTTATTACATATAGATGCACAACAAAACATACAACATGTAAGCATTTATGATGTGTCTGGTAGACTTATTCAAAGTATTGGTGTTATTGGATTAAAAAATAATCTTGAAATCTCTACTGAAAGTCTAACTTCAGGCAGCTATTTTGTGAAAATTGAATCTGAAAATGGAACCGTTGTGAGAAAGGTAATAAAAGATTAATTACAATTCTTTTAAAGGCTCCCAAAACACCTTTTCTAAATCTTGAATTTGGTTATCGATAATTGTGATGCCTTCGCTTTCTAAAAGTTGTTGCATGAGGTTGGTGCCTTCAAAATGCTGTTTTCCTGTTAAGAGTCCTTTTCTGTTTACTACACGATGCGCTGGAACATTTTTAGCTACCGAACCA
>Ga0190293_1000933_pt1 | contig 10393 bp, 3 predicted proteins | sample 48693001_MG_FD_161671 | JGI IMG/M metagenome (GOLD analysis project Ga0190293, IMG submission 161671) | Hydrothermal vent microbial mat bacterial communities from Southern Trench, Guaymas Basin, Mexico - 4869-30-0-1_MG | ecosystem: Environmental > Aquatic > Marine > Hydrothermal vents > Microbial... | reverse complement strand
CCTCCTACTTTTACCCCATTAAACCAGGTGATATCATAGTCATTAATTGGTCCAAGACTCATCATTAAATCAGTACCAATCATAGAAGCAGGTATATTTATTTCTTTTCTGAACCACATTATACCATCTAAATCAGGGTAGCCTGCTTTTTTCCATTTTACAGGAAGGTTCATAGTGTCCCAATCCGCCACATCTAAGTCTGGATTATTCCAGTTTGCTTGCCCATTATCATATCCGATGTCTCCTCTTTTAATAATTTCTTTCCTTAATTTTAATTCGATCTGAAAATTATCTTGATTCCGGGTCTGCTCCAGGGTTGAATCCATTATTTCAATCTCTTTACGAAAGTCGGGGATTACTTTTAGCGCCTCAGCGCTTGTCCATGATTCTGCAGGTGTGCCTCCAAATGATGCATTTATTAAACCTATAGGGATATTTAATTCCTTAAATAATTTACGACCGAAAAAATAAGCAGCAGCTGAAAAATTAGGAATTGTCTCGGAACTACATTCATTCCACCCATCAGAGTTAATGGTGTCCAGTGGATAATAACTTGTAGCATAATTAACTTGTAATAGGCGAATATTTGGGAAATCTGCATTAGCGATCTCCTCTTCAAAATTATTACAGTTTCTTACAGGCATTTCCATATTTGACTGTCCGGAACATACCCAAACTTCGCCAACCATAACATTTTTAATTGTATGCGTTTTTTCACCGCTGATAACTAATTCATAAGGACCGCCCACCGGAACAGGTGATAAACTAACTTTCCAATTTCCATCATTATCAACTATTGCTTTTTTCTGTTGCTGATTTAATTTCACAAGCACTTCACCACCCGGCTCAGCTTTTCCCCAAATTGGGATATCTTGTTTCCGCTGAAGAGCCATATTGTCAGTAAATAGTGAGTTTAATGAAATTCCCTTAGCTGGAGAATTTATTTTTTGACAGCCCAGTATCATAAACAAAAAAAGAAACGGAAGTACTAATAATAAACTGATGTTTTTTCTTTGAAAAGTATTTTCCTTCATAATAATTAACATATTGATTTAATCCTATTGTTAAGATTTATAATGACTTTTTATTTCTATTTCTTTCCATAAGTTAAACCTTCCCAATCATCAGTTCGGAATGGTACAGTAGGCAAGTTTGCTCCATTATATAAATTACAATCAGGATTTATATCCCATGCATATCTTACAGCAACGGGATCTTTAATGTTAGTATTCCAAACAACAACTTCATCCCCTTCAATTTTTGCTTTAGCCCAAACGAATTTTTTATCTTTTCCGGCAATGGCAAATCCTTTTAAATTATTGCTTCCTTTTATTTTCAAGCCAGTATCTGTATATTCAAATTGCATTCTAATTTTATTCCCCTCAATTTTCATTGACTTATAGATTGGTCCGGAATACGGAATATCTTTCCCATAAACTTTTGCCTTTGCAATTAAAGCTAATCTTTTACCTACATCCTGCTTATTTCTGGGATGAATATCTATTTCTTCTCCAATATCAATTGCAACGACCATACCCGTGTTCGGTAATTCTAAAGCCATTGCTTGTGCTTCCCTCAATTCTGCCCATTCATCTTCTACCGGAAGAGTTTTCACCTCTCGCCAATTAGCTAACTGAACATAAAGAAATGGAAAATCACCTTGTCCCCATAGATTTCGCCAATCATTAATCATTGTTTTAAATAGTGTTCTATACTGGTATGCACGTTCTGCATTAGAAGCACCCTGAGTCCAAATAACTCCTTTCATTCCATAAGGTAACAATGGATTTATCATTGCATTATATAATACCGTTGAACGATTAATACGGTCAGCTGGATTTTGTTTTTCAGGTATATCTTTTCCCTCTATTTTTATTGGATCAATTTTATATTTCCAATTACCTACTAAAGAAATTGAGTCATTTTTACCGAATAATTTCATTTTTTCAGCTGGGCCGTATAATCCTCCATTATTTCCAACATCCAGGACTTGTACAATAATTCTGTTTTGCCCAAGCTTTACTAAGGAGTCAGGGATTTTATAAACCCTAAGATCACCAACATCAGTTCCTCTTCCAACTCTTTTACCATTGAACCAGGTATTATCGTAATCATTTATTTTCCCTAAGCAAAGTGTTAGGTCTTCCCCTTTCCACAATTTTGGAACATTAATATCTTTGCTGAACCAAACTACTCCATCAACATTAATATTAAGTGCTTCCCATACTGTAGGAAGTTTCATAGTCTTCCAATCATTGGTGTTATAATCAGGGTTCTGAAAACCATGATTAAATATCCCTCTATCATCTAATATCTTTTCAACTTTAGGTGGCCACTCTTCTTTTTTCTTTTGTACAATAATTAAGCTTTCTTCATAAGTAGTTGTATCAGATTCAATAGACTTTACAATGTCCGTAAATTCAGGGATCTTTTTTAAGCTTGGTCCACTTGTCCATGCTTCAATGATTGTACCTCCCCAGGCAGCCTGAATTAATCCAATCGGAATATCTAATTCATTGTGAAGATCTCTACCAAAAAAATAAGCAGCGGCTGAAAAATCCGAAATAGATTCAGAAGAACATTCTTTCCATCCTTCACTTTCAAAATTCTCTTGTGGCGAATTCTCTACATATTTTTTAACCATTAACAATCTAATATTTGGATAATTAGCATTTGCAGCTTCTTCTTCAGAATTAATAACTTTTCCCCATTTACCATTTACGGACATTTCCATATTTGACTGACCGGAACATATCCAGACCTCACCCATAAGAACATTATTAATTGTGTGCATTTTTTCACCACTAACAGTTAATTTATATGGACCACCTTCAGGAATAGGGGATAGGGTAACTTTCCATTTTCCATTATTGTCAACTATTGATTTTCCTTGTTGCTCATTAAAAACAACAAGCACTTCTCCACCTGGCTCAGCTGTTCCCCAAATTATAATATCCTGATTCCGCTGTAGTAGCATATTATCAGTAAATAATGGGTTCATTATAATATCCCTTGCAGGAGGATTATTTTTTTGACAGCCTGATACCATAGACAAAAAAACTAATGAAATTACTAATATTAAACTAGAAATTTTTCTTTGAAAAGCATTTTTCTTCATAACGATTATTTTATTTGTTCTTTATTATTATTAAGATTTATAGAGCTGTTTTATTTCTTCCCGAATGTTAAACCTTCCCAATCATCAGTTCGAAACGGTGATGCAGGCAAATCTGCTCCGTTGTATAAATTACACTGTGGATTTGCTGCCCAACCATATCTCACTGCCACAGGATTTTTTATTTTTGCATTGGATACAACTATTTCATCTCCTTCAATTTTAGCTTCTGCCCAAACAAACTTTTTATCTTTTCCGGCAATGGCAAATTCTTTGAGTTTGTTACCTCCTTTAATTCTCAAACCTTTGTCTGTATTAGTAAATTGCAGATAAATTTTATCTCCCTCAATTTTCATCGATTTATAAAGCGGTCCGGAATATGCGATATCTTTTTCATAAACCGTTGCTAATGCACTTAGAGCTAATCTTTTACCCACGTCTTGTTTGTTTTTAGGATGAATGTCTTTTGCTTCACCAATATCAATAGTTACAGCCATTCCTGTATTGGGGAGGTGCAGAGCCATTGTTTGTGCTTCGCGAAGTTCTGCCCAAACATTCTCTACCGGCAGAGGTTCGACCTTCTCATAATTAGCAAATTGTGTAAACAAGAAAGGGAAATCTCCTTGCCCCCAAGCTCTTCGCCAATCCTTAATCATTGCTTTAAATAACTCTCTATATTGATGAGATCTTTCGGCATTGGATGCACCCTGACTCCAAATTACACCTCTTATTCCATACGGTAATAATGGATTTATCATTCCATTATACAAAACAGTAGGTCGATGAACACCGGCATTTTGATCTTGTTTCTCCGGTAATTTATGTACATCCATTTTTATCGGATCAAGTTTGTATTTCCAATTGCCAACCAAAGAGATGGAATTCTTCGAAGATGATAATTTCATATCTTCTGCTGGTCCGTATAATCCTCCCGAACCGCCAATATCCAGTACTTGTACAACAATTTTGTTTTGCCCGGTCTTTACTATTGAGCCAGGGACTTTGTAAACCCTAAGATCATTAACATCAATTCCTCTTCCAACTCTTTTACCATTGAACCAGGTAATATCGTAATCATTAATTTTGCCGAGTGTAAGTGTCAAGTCCTCACCATCCCAGGATTTAGGGATACTCACATTTTTACTGAACCAAACAACTCCATCAATATAAATATCAACTGCTTCCCAAACTGTAGGAAGTTTCATTGTTTGCCAATCATTGGTATCAAAATCGGAGTTCTGAAAACCATGATTTAATATACCACTATTAACAAGAATCTCTTCAATCTTATCCGGCCATTCGGCTAATTTCCTTCTTTTCTCAATCTCTTTTTCTTCATCTGTAGTTTTATTCGATTCTATTTCCTGTACAATTTCTGTGAACTCAGGCATCTTTTTTAATGTTACTCCACTCGTCCATGGTTCTATAATAGTACCTCCGTAAGCAGATTGAATTAATCCGATTGGAACATTTAATTCTTTGTGTAAATTACGACCGAAAAAGTAGGCTGCAGCCGAAAAATTTGGAGTTGTTTCAGGAGAACACTCTGCCCATCCATCGCTTATTATTTTTTCTTGAGGAGTAGTAGCCATAACCTTTTCAACCATGAATAATCTAATATTTGGATAATTTGAATTAGCAATTTCCTCTTTGTAATTAGTTACTTTTCCGATACCTCCAATTGGCATTTCCATGTTTGATTGACCAGAACAAACCCAAACCTCACCAACCATTACATTTTTAATTCGGTGAGTCTTCTCTCCTCTGATTACTAACTCATACGGACCACCAGCCGGAACCGGGGACAGACTGACTTTCCATTTTCCCTTATCATCAACTATTACTTTTTGTTGTTGTTCATTAAATATCACAAGCACTTCACCACCTGGCTCTGCCATTCCCCAGATGGGAATATCTTGTTTCTGCTGCAGAACCATGTTATCGGTAAATAATGGATTCATTGTAATATTCTCTGCTGGAAAATTTGGTTTTTGACAACCCAATATCACGAACAAGAAAAGGAACGGAAGTACAAATAATGAAGTAATGATTTTTCGTTGATACGTATTTTCTTTCATGGTGATTTTCGTAATAGCTTAATTATAAACAAATTATTAATGGTGATATTTATTTACCTGACAAATCCTCTTCTGTCATCTCTCTCTTTTCAAAACCTGGTCCCTTCCATAATATTTTTAGCTCCTGACCGCCACCCATTTGGAAATAACAAACTTCTAAATATTGTATTCCTTCTTTCAAATATATGTTCCCTGATCGTTCCTGCAAACCATGAGGACCATTATTATCCACAACTTTGTAATTATTTACCAATAACAAACTGCCGTCATTTGATTCAGTATAAAATGTATAATTGCCTTCCTGTTTCACTTTTATGAATCCGTAAAATAACAATGCATAACTTTCTTGATCAGTATTTTCAATTCGATCCAATCGGATTTGCGAAACATACCCGCTATCTATTGGTGTAAGATTAAAATAATCAGGAACAGTTAACCAATTCCCATCATAATAATAATATTTGAACCCCTGCTTCGTATCAATTGGATAACTCGATGAACGACTAATTCGTTTTGTCACAAAATCCATCGGCAATTCTGCCTTTGGTGAGAACTCCTTACTAAGACCGTAATGAATGAGTGATTGTAGAAGCCATTTTGCCTCTGGTAAATCAATTACATTATCTTCCATGTTGAGGGTTGAAACTAATAGTGAACCATTACCAACACGCCATTCTGAAAGAAATGATTTATGACGACTACCAAGATAAGTATCAATTGCACGGATGATTGGCTTCTTGACTCCGGGAATCTCATCAAGTAGCATTACTTCTCTGGCATCTATTAGATCTAAGAACTGAAGATCACACCAACCCTCGTGAGGAAATTCAGATAAAGCAGGATGGTCATAGATAACAGTTCCGGCACTTGGGTCTCTCATTGGATCGCCTCTCCACCACGCCGGTTCAAAAGTTGATCGCTCTGTTTGAAACAATGGCCACGCATTAGTTGAAAGTACTTTGCCGTCTTTTTCCAGATAATCTAAAACCTGCTTTGACATTGTTCCAGTCAGAAGAAAGTCAATATCATCCGACACCTCATTGTTAGGATTTAATGACACAACGCCTGGGAACTTAGTAGATATATAATCAAGTCCTATTTGTGCTACTTTAATTCCGTCTGGCAATGACAAATTTTCTTGTTGTGGGAATACCCAAAGGTTCCAGTCATTTTTTACATTACATGCAGTAGAATTTAAGCTGATACTAAGATTAAGTTTCTCAGCACTTTGCAATTGAGGCAACAAAAGCTCCAGAATACCAATAGAAGTAACACCCTTTTCAACTAAGTTAATTCTCGGTAGATCACCTCTACCAATCTCCTCCGTTCCCTGGTGAAGTGACCATGACAATTTCCCATCTACAATATTCTCCTCCCCAAAGTCTGAAATAAGTAACGGAATCTCAATTCTTTCACCAGCAGTAAATGTATATTTTGGCATATCTGCAAGAAGTACCACATCAGATATAAATTTTGAATAATACTCTGGACCTTTACCTTTTACTTCAAAGTATGTGTTTACAAGCCCAACATTGGTTGTCCAATAATCTTGAAACAACCACAAGGCATGTCCATCAGTATATTGCGACATACGTTGTCTTTCTATATTTATCTTGTGAGAAAGTGCTTGCAAATTTTCACTGCATTCAGCTAATCGCTCTGCTTCATCAAGCATACCACGTTTCTCTAATTCTGTATGTGCTTGTTCGAGCCAAAACGGTTTTATATTGTCTGTAAAAAATTTTGCATCATGAACATTTGGATAAGTAATATAATTGCCCATCTCGTGTGATATAACAGGTTTTGTTGGTGGAGACTCGAAAACATACTTATTGGTGCGTCTTGTAATAGGCTTAAGTAGTGGATGCATCGGAGCCCGTTTTGGAATTTGATTCACAGTACGCGACTGGACTGGTAAAACTTGGACATCGAACTGCACAGGTAGTAGATCTAAAGTAGGTCTCTCCAAACCGAGAGATACACCGTCTGTATCAAACACCGGACGTGTTGGATCATTTTTCTTAGCTATATCATAAAGTTCAGTAGCAAACTCAAAACCGCCATACATTTCATTGCTCATACACCATCCAAAGACTGAAGGATGATTGCGATAGCGTTGGATCATTCCTCGCCAGGTTTCGATATAAAGTTCCCTGGAGGCTTCGTTTTTAAGTCCTATCTTTAGAAAACGTTCATAGGCAATAGGTAATTCGGGTTGAACAAAAATTCCAAGTTCATCAGCTACATCAAAATACTCGGGTAGTGGTACCGAGCTATGGTGACGAACATAATTGAAACCAAATTCTTTGATCAATTTCATTCGTTCCCGATATTCTTTGTGATCAGCCGGTGGACAAATAGTTTTGGGATATATAGAATCGTCTCCATAACCATGTAAATAGGTTTTCTTCCCGTTAATATAAATGTCTGCTCCACGAATCTCTATTTCCCTCATGCCAAACCTAATTTCCCAATCATCACTTATCATATCGCCATCTAGAAGTGATAACCTTAAACGATACAACCACGGGTGATTTGGTGACCACAACAGCGGATCATCAAGTGCGATACTAAGGTTAGCGTTTGAATTACCTTCAAGAAGATTTACAAGATGTGAGGTATTAGCTACGATATCACCTTCTGGTCCAATGATCTCAATCATTAGCTCTTGTTCACCTGCTGTTTCAGAACTTAAGCATACCTCCATATCAATCTTGCTTTCAGCAACATTTGGTTTTACAAATGCATCCTCAATCCATGCACTACTCCTTGCCTCAAGCCAAACATGTTGGTGAATACCACCCCAACTAATATACATATAGTCGATCATATCAAATGCTCCGGTGAGTGCATCAATATTCCAATCTTGCTCGCTATCAACGCGAATAGCGATAGTTACATCATCACCCGGCGAGATATAATTTGTAAGATCAATATCGAAGTCAACTACATATCCCACATGTCGCTGCACATGTTTGCCATTTATCCAAACATTTGCATAACGGTGTACTCCACCTATCCTTAAAAACACTTGCTTACCCGACCAATTTGAAGGAATCTTAACTACACGGCGATACCACGCTTTTCCGATATAACTATTTGTAATTTTATCAGTTTCCTCTCCTATTCCTTGTGCATCCCAGGCACCAGGTACCACTATCTTATCTTCGAAAGGTACAGAAGCATCAAACCATCGTTCTTGTTGACCCACATTTTTTGGATCTATGCGAAATTCCCACTCTCCATCTAAGTCGATCTGAGGACGAATAATTGACCTTGGCCAGCGTGAGTCAGAAAGATTATTTTTATTATCCGCTCCACTATTTGAATTATCATTTATTAAATTACATGAATCAATTGGTGTCAAGAATATTGTCCCGACAAGGATAAATAATAGAGATCTAGTTACTTTTTTGAAAATAAGTTCTGTTAACATTATTTTTCTTTTTTTTGAGTATTTTAATTACCAGACAGATCTTCTTTCGTCATTTCTCTCTTATCAAATCCAGGCCCCTTCCAGGATACTTTTAGCTCCTGTCCACCACCTTGCTGAAAATACCTTACTTCAATTTTATGCACTCCCTCATCTAATTTGATTTTTCCATATTCTTCCAGATAGCCGTGTCCACCATCATTATCAATAAGAAGCACATTATCAACATATAGTTTAGTCCCATCATTCGAACCACAATAAAAGACATACTCGCCAAGCTCTTTAATATTGACAGAACCAATAAGTAATAATGCATAATGAGTTGGAACACTTTTTATATCTTCTAACTGAAACTGATCTATTTTATTAATTTTATCAGGTGTCATACTTAAATAATTTGGAGTAGCACCAAAGCTTCCTTTGTAAAAACGTGATTCAATACCTTTCCCAAGTTTTACCAATTCATAACTTGAAGTAATTATATTACTTGGTTTACACCTTTCCTTAAAAGCTTTAACATTTAATATTGATGCTTTTTTTATAAGAAATGGGTTCGTATAAAGTGCTGAGCTAGCAATTGGTTCTGTTCCATCAAGAGTATATCGTAACTCGGCACCTGGCATTGGCGATTCTAAAGTAATTTTAATTGTGTTTAAAAAATATCTATTTACCAGAGTAATTATAGGTGCCAGAACTTGTAATTGGTCCACTTTAACTGTTGTAACAGGACTCATCTCACCATCAATAACAGATGTAGCCTTTATTGCTGCATATGCATATTGTACAAATTTATCAGTGTATTTGAAAGATTTTTTTGTTGGCTTCAAACCATCGATTGTGTAATAAATCTCTGCTTCCGGTGTAATAGATTTCATTGTAACAAAACCTAAAGCATCTCTTGAAATAATTGGAGGTGCAGAAACAACATCTCCATTAGACTCTCTTGCATATTCACTTACTTCTCCGTTACTCAAATTATATGGTCTGATAATATAACTCAGCAAGGTTGGATTTTTTTCCACTCCCTCTTTATAATTTACTCTTATAACCTCACCCAGTTCGCCTACACCACGTTCAAAAGCTGAGAGCGTAAAATAAATATCATCATCTCTTTTCAATTCATTAGTATGCTTTGCCAATTCTAAATTTTGCTGGCTATAATGAAGGGCATTCATCGCAAATGGTTCTGTACGGCTTATAAACATTACACCTTGGTTTCTGTCATTTGAAAATAAAGCCCAACGTACATCTTGTTTACTGCCATTAGATTGCGGCATAATGTATGGAACATACTGCTCTTCTACTGTACCAGAGTATAGACCAAAAGCAGCACCGGTTTTACGATCGTAATAATTTCCATGTGGACCGCGGCCAAACCATTTAATATTTTCTAATTCAGGTGACAAGACAAAAGACATACCTATTTGAGCAGGTGTTGGGAAATTACCGTATGGATATATTTGATTATCCGCATAGATATCACCGTTTCCTAAAATAGTGTACACGCATTTATGTATAACTCCACAACCCTTTTTCATTTTGTTATTCGTTTCTACACTGATCTGAATTTTTGTTTTGTTGGTCTGTTCAACTTCAATAGATTCTACTACGAGTGAAGGTTTATCCAAGCCGTATTCTCTCCATCCTTGAGCAAGAACTATATCATTGTCTAAAGGGGCCCTGTAAACGTATAGTCTGGGACCGCTTTTTGCTTTCTCCTTATCTGAAAGCAATTCATTACCGGCATAATTTAATGATTGGATTGTA
>Ga0190293_1000932_pt1 | contig 10406 bp, 8 predicted proteins | sample 48693001_MG_FD_161671 | JGI IMG/M metagenome (GOLD analysis project Ga0190293, IMG submission 161671) | Hydrothermal vent microbial mat bacterial communities from Southern Trench, Guaymas Basin, Mexico - 4869-30-0-1_MG | ecosystem: Environmental > Aquatic > Marine > Hydrothermal vents > Microbial... | reverse complement strand
ATCAAGGTAACCGACATTGAATTCGAGCAAGGTATCATTTCGGGCGTGAACACCGTTAAAGGCGTCAAGACCGACCAGGGCGATATCGCCTGTGAATATCTGGTCAACTGTGCCGGCATGTGGTCACACATGCTCGGCAAGAAGCTGGGTATCAATTTTCCCTTGTATGCTGCCGAACACATGCACATGACCACCAATCCCATCGAGGGGACCTATAAAGGTATGCCCTATATAAGGGACATGGACGGCTACATCTATATCAAGGAAGAAATGGGCGGCCTGCTCATGGGCGGTTTCGAGCCGGTGGCCAAGCCATGGGGAATGGAGGGCATTCCTGACAATTTCAAATACACCCAGCTCCAGGAAGATTGGGATCAGTTTGAAATATTCATGAATACTGCCGTAGTAAGAGTACCGGCCTTTGAAAATGCCGAAGTCAACAGTCTGACAACGGTGCCGGAAAGTTTTACACCTGACACGGCTTACATGCTGGGCGAGATGCCCGGGGTAAAGAACCTTTTCGTGGCCACGGGCATGAACTCCGTGGGTATCACCAGCGCGGGCGGTGCAGGCTGGGCCCTGGCCCAATGGATGGACCAGGGGTATCCGAATGAAGATTTGTGGGCCGTAGATGTCCGGCGCTTTTACGGTTGGCAACAAAACAGCCGCTACCTCCACGATCGTGTTGTCGAAGCCGTTGGCAATCTGTATGCCGACCACTGGCCCTTTAAACAACCGGAAACGGCCCGCAATGTCCGTCAGACACCCTTTCATGACCGTCTGGCAAAACAGGGCGCCTGTTTTGGGGTGGTGGCCGGCTGGGAACGGGCCAACTGGTTTGCCCCTGAAGGCGTGAAAGCCGAATACGAATACAGTTGGGGTCGCCAGAACTGGTTTGAATATTCCGCAGCAGAGCACATGGCGATTCGTGAAAATGTAGGGGTCTACGACCTTTCCTCCATGGCCAAATTTCTGGTCCAGGGCCGCGATGCATTGAAAACCCTGCAATATGTCTGCTGCAATGATGTAGATGTACCAATGGGCAAGGTGGTCTACACCCAAATACTCAACGAGCGCGGCGGTATCGAGGCGGATATCACGGTCACCCGTCTGGCTGAAGATAAATTCTTTATCGTCAGTCCGGGTGCATGCGGCGTGCGGGACTTCGACACCATCAACCGCTGCATCGGTAGGGATGATTTCGTAACCCTGACCGAAGTTACCTCCGGTTACACCATGCTGGCCGTCATGGGCCCCAAGTCGAGAGAGCTGCTGCAGTCCCTGACCGATGCAGATCTGTCCAATGAGGCCTTCCCCTTTGCCACGGCCCAGGAGATCGATATCGCCTATGCACGGCCCCTGGCCATACGCATGTCCTTTGTCGGTGAATTAGGTTGGGAGCTGTACATACCCTCGGAGTTTTCCAACAATGTGTTCGATGCCCTGATGGCGGCAGGCCAAGAGTTCGATCTCAAACTGGTGGGACTGCATGCCCTGGATTCTTTGCGCCTGGAAAAAGGCTACAAACATTGGAGCGCCGACATCACACCGGATGACACCCCTTTTGAGGCCGGGTTGGGATTCTGCGTAAAAATGGACAAGCCGGATTTTATCGGAAAAGAGGCCCTTGTTCAGCAGAAAACATCGGCAATGAAGCGCAAACTGGTCATGTTTTCCATAGAAGATTCCGGACCGCTGGCCTACCACGATGAACCCATCTACCGTAATGGAGAACTGGTCGCTGAAAATACCCACGGGGCCTTTTCCCATGTTTTGGGGTGCTCCATCGGTATGTGCTGGCTGAAACATCCGGGGGGCATCGATGATGCGTGGATCATGGTCGGGAAATACGAAATCAACATCGCCGGGAAGCTGTTTCCGATCAAGATTCATCTCGAACCGGTCTATGACCCCAAAAGTCAACGCGTCCGGTTATAAGATTCTATAACCCCTCTAAATAAAACCTCTCCTCGGGGTACCGCGGAGAGGTTTTACCCCATAGTTGCATAAACAACCTGGCAAAGTATATATAATGAATTGTTCATTATAACCAATATTGTTTACCCTGCGGGAAAGCCTGAGAACTTCAGATTCTGTGTTGCTGAGGGTTCGAAGTAAAAAACTACGACTTCACCCTCAGATGCCTTGACTCTGAAGCCCTCAGGCTTTTGCAACTTTGGGGTTTATTTATAGGGTTTGGAGAAGAGCGTATTAAAAATTTTATCATCTGCCGTGATACAGCGCTGTTTCAATTGTCTGTATTTTTCCAGCAACCGCCTGCCGTCGTCGGTCAATGTTGTTCCTTTTTGTTTATCGGACAGAACAACCGTTTTCCCAAAATTGTTTTCCGTGGATTTGATCTTGCTCCAAACCGTTTTATAAGACATTTTCAATACGTTTGCCGTTTTATTGATTGATCCGGTTCGATCGATGGACTCGAGGATTTTCATCCTCCCCGTTCCCATAATAATATTCCCGTCATCATTTAGCAGCAACTGGCTAGATCTTAGCTTCATATCGTTTCTTTTTCATCCATTAGAAACAAATAATAACAGTATTCCTGTCCCCAAACAAGGGGTATAAAATTCAACCGTGCGGATGCATGTTTCTAATGTGTATGATTAATGATAAGGCTTGACCTTATGTTAAGGCTAACATAAGTAAATAGGCGTGCTTATCATGAAAGTCAACAAGGTGATCGGAATGAAATCTCCGCGCGGCAAGCCACGCGGTATCATACGATTTGGATATTTTTTATCTTCTCGCAGCAAGCTGCGGGGAATTAGACCCAGCGGAGGTTTAACTATATGGAAGATTTTGAAACGCTTTTAGAAGGATCTGCAACCGCCCATGGCCACCTTTGCCCTGGTCAGGTAATCGGGGTGCGCATGGCCATGGAGGGGTGTCGTCTTATCGAACTGGACAACCCCAGGGAGCTGCCCCAGATAAAAAAACTTATCGTCTATATCGAAATGGACAGGTGCGCTACCGATGCCATCGGTTTTGTCACAGGAGTCCGTCTGGGACGACGGTCTTTGAAATTTGTGGACAATGGTATTATGGCGGCAACTTTCGTCAATCTTGAATCAGGCAAAGCATTCAGAATCCTCTCCAAAGAAAGTGCAAGAGATCTTGCGAAATCGTTTGCGCCGGAAATATCAGACAAGCGGCAACAGCAGCTCGAAGCCTATAAACGGATGGAGATAGGGGACCTGTTCGACATTCAAGAAGTAAGGGTTGATGTGCCGGCCTACGATATGCCCGGTCCCACGAGATTCAAACAAACCTGTCAAACCTGCGGCCAGGTAGTCAGGGACAAAAAAGAAGTCATGAAAAACGATAAGATCCAATGCCGCCCCTGTGCGCTGGGCACCTATTATCAAATCGTCCAAAAAGAATCACGTCTTAAGGGGAATCATCATGTGTAATGCTAAAAAAGAACTGCCCTATAAAACCATCCCTGTTGACGAGGCAGTGGGTACCATTCTCGCCCACGACATGACCGAAATTATACCGGGAAAATTCAAAGGTCCGGCCTTTAAAAAAGGGCACAGGGTAACAGCTGGTGATATATGTCGTTTAATGCGTTTGGGAAAGAATAACCTCTATGTGCTGGATATAGAAAATGACCAGGTCCATGAAGATGATGCCGTCAGTGAGCTCGCCACTGCTCTCGCAGGGCCGGGAGTTGTTTTTTCCGGCTTTCCGAGCGAGGGAAAGCTTGAACTCAGAGCCGCTTACCCCGGTCTTTTCAAGGTCAACATAGAAGCGTTGACCGAGTTCAATATGATTCAGGACGTCATGTGTGCCGCCATCCACAACAATACCAATGTCCAGGCAAATCACAGCCTGGCCGCAACCCGGGCTATCCCCTTAGTCATTCATAAGGATGAGCTTGACAAAGCAATTGCCCTTGCCCAAGAACATTATCCGATATTTTCCGTTAAAACGTTCAATCCCCTGAAGATCAGGTTGATCATCACCGGCAACGAGGTTTACAAGGGTTTGATTGAAGATAAATTCCAGGCCATTGTTAAAAATAAGGTAGAAGCTCTTGGGGCCACACTGGAGGAAACAATCATCCTTCCCGATGATGATGAAAGGATCAGCCGCCAGATAAATACCTATCTGGAAAAGGATACCGATTTGATCATCACCACCGGCGGTATGTCGGTTGATCCGGATGATGTCACCAAGGCAGGCATCGAGAATTCCGGGTTTGAGGAGACTATGTATTCTTCCGCGGTATTGCCGGGTGCCATGTTCCTGCTGGGGTATCATAAGAACACATCGATCATGGGCCTTCCCGCCTGCGGCCTCTACCACCGAACCACTATTTTCGATCTGATTCTTCCCAGGCTCATGGCCGGAGAAAGGCCCACTCGACGGGATCTTGCCAAATTGTCCCACGGCGGGCTCTGCCTGAACTGTGAAACGTGTCGTTTTCCTGCCTGCTCTTTTGGAAAGACGGGATAAATGAAACCCTACCAAATAGTCGGCCAGTCCGGCTCAGGGAAAACTACCCTCGTAGCAGACCTTGTCAGGGAGTTGCGCCGGCAAAACCTCAGTGTGGGTACCATCAAACACAGCTCCCATTTCCACGAATTGGACAAAATATTTTATAGCTTCTAGTATTTCGGCTTCCATCGTTCTCCATAATGCTCTTCCCAAAAAAATGGGCGACTTGAATTGGACTTTAGTGTTCCACCTTCCCAAAGATTCCATTTTTTATTGGAATAAATTGAAAAATAGGTATCAATTTGATCAGATAAGCTCTGGATGACATCCTTCACTTCGGGGTCGGATACAAGATTGTTGCGTTCACCCGGATCTTTTTCCAGATCATAAAGTTCATTTTTAAATTCGTTCCTTCTTTTGCTAGCTGGTCCAGATTTGGCGTATGTATTTCTGGATTACCCGCATAACCCGCAACAGCGCCCGGGTGATTATCAACATAGATAAAAACGATATTTGGCTTGCTTGAAGGAAAAGGCGATGAGGACAGTTGTTGAAGCCGGGACGAACTGGAAGTCATTGTGGAAGAAGCCCGGATGGTCGGGTTGCCGGTGATGTGCCATGCAGAAAGTGTTGCTTGAGCTGAATATCCTTGAGTTTGCCAAGCACCTCATTTGGCAATTCACACTGATTTAATTTTTTGGACAGCCATCAGGGAAACCAGGCTGAAAACGGCACCGCACACAAAGGGAATCCGATAGTCAATCATCCACAGAATACCGCCTATCGCCGGCAGGACAACCGCGGCAATATGGTTGATGGTAAAGCTCACCGAAATGCTGGATGTAATGTCACCGGGGTCAGCGATTTTCTGGAAATATGTCTGAATGGCGATGTGGAAGTTGTAAAAGATTTGATCCAGAATATATAGAAGTGCAATGATCATTTTTGAATGTATTGTCGCATAGGCAAGGAAGACGAAAATCAGGCTGGCATATTCCAGCGACAACATCCGCCTTTCACCGAATCTGATGATACACCTGCCGATTAAGGGGTACAGGAAATAGGTCAGCGTACTGTTTATCACGAAAAGTGCGGTGACTTCCCGAACAGAAAAGTCGAAATTTCTTACTAATAGAAAAACGGCAAAGGCCATGAAAATCTGGCGCCGGGCACCGGCCATGAAGGTGAGAAAATAGAACAGCCAATACTTTTTCCTCAAAACCATTTTCTTGTGCTGGGGCGGCAAACTGCTGCTGGACGGGTTTTTGGATATCCCCCAGAGACCTGATACAACGAGCAGGCCGCCAATCAACAGGTAGATTTGCGCAAAGCTCAAGTACGGCGAGATGCCAAATATCAGAAGGCCGACGCCAATATTGGTGATAGACGCAAGGCTGCCCAGTTTTCCGAACACCCAAGGTGATTTTTCCTTATCGAAATACTGAAGCGTCAGGGAGTCGCAGGTCGTATCGAAGTAATGAAACCCGAAACTCATGATCAACGTGGTGAAAATCAGCCCTGAAAAGGAAGGCAACAGTCCGGTTAGTGCCATCCCGAGGCCTAGAACAACAATAGCCAGGGCGGACAGCCTGTGCTCCTTGACCACCAGCAGGAGATATATTACCAGAAATGCCAGGAAACCGGGAATCTCTCTGACTGATTGGATAAACCCAACCTGGAGGCCCTCCAATGCCACGACTTCAACGGCAAAATTATTGAACAACGTCAACCAGGATTCCAGGCCCAGACTCGAAGCAATGGTGAGGACCACCAGGAATCGGTACATCTTACGCTGTTCTGGGTGGATCATATCATTTTTTTTTAAGTTCCTCATCTGCCCTGCGGCCGATCTCCTCCAGTTTGCCGAACACATTGTCGGACAATGGATTTTTCAGGGGTCCAGCCAGAATCTCTTCCACCTTTTCCCTGGCGTTGCTGTAAAGGTCCGGTTTTCCCAGATCTTCCCAGTGTTCGTAGGTGTTGCGGTCGCTCAGCGCCGGCTGAAAGAACTCATTACTGCGGCAGTACTTCAATGTTCCGGGCTGCATTAAAAAGTGCCCGCCGGCCTGGGCTGATTTAACATCCCCATACAGGTCCTTGGCATCGGACACATCGATACCGTCCTTGTAGCGCTGACACATGAGGGCGATTTCGTGGTCCACCACGATTTGCTCCAGCACCAGTAATTGACTGGTGTCCAATTCTCCCGTGCCGTTGATGACATCCACGCCGCTCAGGACCAGGGGCAGGGTGCTCAGGGCCTTTTCCATGATAGCCTGGGCCCCGGGCTGTTTGGCATCCGTCAGGCAGCCGGCATGGGAAAGGCCAATATCGGCACATGAAATTGAACCAGTTCCAGGTAGGTCTCGCACAACTCCTTGTCATGGGTCAACGGCGGGATGGTGCAGTAGCAGACCGAAAAAATTTTGCGTTCCTTTACGGCATCTTCACTGCCCAGGATGGCGGCCAGGCCTTCGATTAAAAACGGCACCTCGTCCGGGTGATGCAGTTCGTTCTGAATGTGTTTGGAGGAATGGATCAGGGAGGCAAAAGAGGGTCGGATTTCGTTGTAGTTGTCGGTCGTGTCGCTGCACAAGACATTGGGCCAGACCACCGTGGCCAAGGGCATCTCCTCAAAAATACGCAGGCTGGCAACCATGTCGCTGGTGATGGCGTTGCGCCGCTCGCCGGTCTCGAAATCGATGGCAAAGGTGGCAGCACCATCCAGGGTGTAGCCCGTGTAAGCCGATGGCAAGGCAAAATCGAATTCCGGATTCCGGGCGCCCAAAACAAAGGATTTGGGTGCCGTATTCAGAGCTCGTTGGACCATCTCCTCGGGTATTCTGGCCACCCGGCTGTCCCTGTCCACCCTGGCCCCGTTTCTGTCCAGGACATCGAGGGCCTTGTCGCTCATGAACTTGACGCCGACCTCTTTCAATATCTTCAGGCTGTCTGCATGAACTCTCAGTTTTTCTTCTTCCGTTAAAATGTTCAAATTCAATTGCATTTTATGTTAACCTCAAATTCTTGTTAGTTCATCATTGGTTTTACTTATTGCCCCTTAAAGGCGTTACGTCCTCAATAAGTATAAATTATATGAGGGGCAGGGAGTTTTTCCGTCATGCCCGCGCAGGCGGGCATCCCGGGCATTTAGCTAATCACTTTCTGGATTCCCGCCTTCACGGGAATGACCAATGAGCAGTATAATCGGATACTATTAAATGGTATTTCCGGGACACAACACTATCAATAATCCATATAATAGGAGTCACCGGATAAGGTAAGGCAGCCTGAGAATGATTGCATCCACAGGGCATTCCAGGGTACAGCTACCGCAATACCAGCACTCGTCATATTTCATAAATGCTTTTTCATGCTCATCCATTCTCAAACAATCCAGGGGACATATTTCAACACAGATGCCGCACCCGTTGCATTCTTCCTTGTCTATTTCAACGCTAGTGGTTGAGTTCATTTCACCACCTGGTTTTCTCTACGGGTAACCGGGCTTGTAGAAACTACCATTTCGCCTGAATTATGATCCATTTCCAGGTCCACAAATTTCAGCCAGTTCGCATCATCTCTTTCAGGAAAATCAGATCGATAGTCACTAACCCCCCATCTGGTCTCATTCCTTTTTAATGATGACCTGGCAGTCATTTCCGCACAATCAAGAATAAACCGAACCTCAACGGCTTTGCTTAATTCATGCCAGTCTTCAACTTTCATGCATTCCACATCTTCTTTGCTGAACCGCTTAATCCACTGAAGCGCTGTTTTTAATTTTTCAGCGCTTCTGGGCGGTGTCAAATACTCCGTAATAATCGTTCTTAACTTACGTTCAACGTCATTGGGTTTTATGCCGTCAGCTCTTTCAGTCGGCTTAAAAACAATTTCAGCCTGCTTCTGGATCGCGGCCTGGTCAATTTTTTTAGTGTTGCCGTCCTTTGCATACTGTACAGCCGATTGTCCGGCAATTTCTCCATAAACAAATGCACCCGTAAGATACTGATTCGGGACGCAAGCGACATCACCACAGGCGTATAGTCCTTTAACAGTCGTTGACGTATCAGTATCCACCTTGATCCCGGTGCTGCCATGTCCAGAGCACAAGGCTATTTCTTCAAATCCTACTTCAACAGGATCTTTTCTTATATCCATTTTCCTTTCCCTGAAGAAACTGATAATCGGATGCTTCCGTTCACTGGCAAACCATACTTCCTCAATTTGCTTTATGGCTTCTTCCGGAAGGTGGCTGAACTTTTCATACATGGTTTGTCCGCTTAAAAGGGCCTGAATGTTATCCTCGTCTGATCCTTCATGAACGTTTACCTCTTCGCCCCTTTCATTCACCATTTTGGTATCAAAATCTGTGTCATATTCTTTACCCAATGGCACATTCAGCCTTTTGGTTTCTGCAAAATGCTGAACATATTCAAAATTCCTCATCCTGGCGCCGGCACGGTAAGCCATTGAATACCCGTCGCCTGCATTTCCGGGAAAGTCGAACGTACCGTACATATACCCGGATGAGGGCATTCCGAATCTTCCGCAGCCGCCGGACGCCAATATAACGGCCTTTGCCGAACAGGCGATGAATTTCCCCGTTCTGATATTAAAGCCGCAGGCGCCGTAAACCGCCTCCGAATCATAAAGAAGCGACGTGGTAATGGTATGATTTAATATCTTTATCTTACGTTTTAACACTTCCCTGGAAAGGATCAGTTTCAGATCAAGCCCTGCCATGGGAATCGTAAACTTGTCACCAGGACAATCGCCGTAAAAAACAGGTGTTCCCACATATTGCCCGGCATCGTCCTTTTCAAATCCAACCCCCCATTCTTCCAGTTTTTTTAACATTGCAAAACTTTTTTCCGCCAGAACATAATGAAGGTCTTCATCAATAACCCCGTGGGTGTGGTCAAGGTCCACGCCTTTTACATAATCTTCAGGCGTTGAGAGTCCGGGCACAGCCACAACATTGAGCGCATCCATTCCTGTAGCTAAGGTTCCACTTCGCCTTGTGTGTGCTTTCTCAAGTATCGTTATCTTAAGGTTTGGTGCTTCGTCATGGGCGGCGATGGCAGCCATACATCCTGCGCTGCCGCCTCCAATTATCAAAACATCTGTTTCTATAAAGTCGATTTCAGGTTTAATCGTTAGCATTTATCCTCCGTCATTTTTCAAACCGCGACCTGAACCGTTTCACGGAGTTGATCTCAACATGTGGACTCTTTCGCCGTCACCCATACGGGTAAGAATCATTTTCGGCATTGGCAATCCTCCTGTTACCAGTTTTCTTTTTTCAATACATATATTTTTTGTTTTCGTCAATATAAATCCTCATAGTTTGCGAAATCAGCAATAATTATATTGACAATCGCGAATATCGATTCTAAGATTGAGCACATAATAAAACCTCATACTCTATGAGTATCGTAAAATTAACCAACCCAAAGGAGTTATAAATGCAGACGGCAAGTCAGTTTCTGTCACCAGAAGAACAGAACATCATACATGACGACAGCTTGAAAATACTGCGAGAGATTGGTGCGCTGTATCACAGCGACCGCGCCCTGGACATTCTGGCAAAAAATGGTGCCGATGTCGACAGGGACAGCAAAACAGCCAAAATTCCAGAAGAGATGGTGGTGCAGGCCCTGAAAACAGCCCCCAAGTCGTTTGTACTCGGTGCACGCGTACCGGAAAACGATTTTGCCCTGCCATCCACCTACAGCGGCTATGTACTTGACAACGGCGGCATCTTCACCCGTGATTTCAAAACCGGCGAACGGCGCAACGCCAACTTTCAAGATCATGTGGATTTTCTAAAGGTTTTTGATGAAATGAAACTGGCCAAGGTCGTGTGGGGCACCACCGTGCACGAGTTCCCCAACCACTCTTCCGGCGTGCGTACCGATCTGACCTCGTATATCTATTCCTCTTTG
>Ga0190293_1000931_pt1 | contig 10406 bp, 11 predicted proteins | sample 48693001_MG_FD_161671 | JGI IMG/M metagenome (GOLD analysis project Ga0190293, IMG submission 161671) | Hydrothermal vent microbial mat bacterial communities from Southern Trench, Guaymas Basin, Mexico - 4869-30-0-1_MG | ecosystem: Environmental > Aquatic > Marine > Hydrothermal vents >... | reverse complement strand
CATCGTACTCCCGGTCACTCAGTATTGAACGACCGAAATTCTTGAGCGCTAACTGGAATTGCTCATGCAGCGTCTTTGATGCCGTATCACTGGCCGTATTACTGGCCAGTTTCCCCCAGTGCATTTTGACCACCGCTTCAATCAGGGGAAGGAATTTTTCCAGCTGCTGAAATTCCTCTTCCAGGAAATCTCCATTTTTTGACAGTTTTGTAAGTCCCAAAAAAACAGAAGCCTCTTCGGTCAGGTGAATCAAAAGACCCACTTCATCGCCTACAAACGGTCGCAGGTAGTATCTCTCATAGTATTCGCTATCAAAAAATCCCTCGGGCGCAATGCTTTTGAGTGTATAAGCACCTGAACCACAATTATTCAGGAAAAGTTTGTAATAAGGGCTTAGAAGGTAGCCACCCTTCATGTAAATATTATAAAAACTGCTTTTCTCATCATCGGATATCTGGTCAAGCAATAAGATGGGCGTGCCATTCACTCGAAAGGTAAGAAATATGACGTGGTCTACCGGCACCAGTGAGTTGATCAGCTTCAGTAAGTGATTGGAAAACTCAGGTTGATCTATTGCAGAAAATAGCCCAAGGACAATATCCAAGGTTTCGGCTTAATGTTCATCATGTATTTTCACAATACAATCAGTATATTATTTTTGAACGGGTTGCGCCTTTATTAATCGGTACATCTGCACGGGATCACTTTAAAGCATTAAAACCTATTATTTGCTAGACACTAAAACCTATAAATGATACAACACAATAACCTATGATATATAAGGCATAAAAACCTATAGAAAGAGAGGCTCGAATGGCAAGTCCCCAGGAAAAACTGGCTGAATCCCTTCAAACTCTTAGAGAGTTGCAAGAGCGTGACGTAATAGCGGTAAGGTCTGGTGACCTGAGCCGGACCCACCGGGAGCGCCTTGTTAAAAGCGGCTTTCTTAAGGAGGTAATGAAGGGGTGGTATATCCCTTCGCGTCCGGATGAGACTCCCGGAGACAGTACCGCCTGGTATACCTCATTCTGGAGTTTTTGTGCAGCCTACCTGAGAGAACGATTTGATAATGACTGGTGCTTATCTCCTGAACAGTCATTATTCTTACACACTGGAAATCGAACCGTACCAAAGCAATTGCTGGTGCGCTCGCCGAAAGGGGGGAATAAACCAACATCACTTCCCTTTGGTACGTCCTTATTCGACGTTCGTTACAAAATGCCCAGGAATGATGACACCGTTGAAATAGACGGTCTACGTCTCTATTCGCTACCTGCCGCACTGGTCGCCTGTCCGGAACATTTTTTTCGGCAGGCTCCAACAGAGGCGCGTGCTGCCCTGGCAATGGTAAAGGATGCTTCTGACGTGCTGGTGCTACTGCTTGGACGGGGACATAGCACGATTGCCGGGCGTTTGGCCGGTGCTTTTCGGAACGTGGGTCGTAACCGCATCGCAAATCAAATCATTGGAGCAATGAAGGCCGCCGGTTATACAGTGCTTGAATCCGATCCATTTGAAAACAGACCAACGAATATACTGAACACGCGGGAAGCTTCTCCCTATATTAATCGTATCCGTTTAATGTGGCAGAAGATGCGGGATCCCATTATTGAACGGTTTCCGGCAGCGCCGGGCTTGCCAGAAGATATTGGCTCATATCTCAAGCATGTCGAGGAGATTTACGTCACTGATGCCTATCATTCACTATCGATCGAAGGTTATCGCGTAAGTGCAGAGTTAATTGAGTTAGTACGAAGTGGTGGGTGGAACCCAGATGACAATGAGAATAACCGGGAATATCGCAATGCCCTGGCTGCAAGTGGGTATTGGCAAGCTTTCCAATCTGTACAGGAAAGCCTTGGCAAAATCCTGCACGGTGATAACCCGGGAACAGTTGTTGATGACGACCACAGCAAATGGTACACGGAACTCTTTGGGCCGGGTGTAACAGCAGGCATTATTAGCGCCGTTGACCTGGCTGGCTACAGAAGCGGTCCCGTTTATATACGCCGTTCTAAGCATGTACCACCACCAAGGGAAGCGGTCAGGGATTGTATGCCCGTATTATTTGAACTTCTAAAAGAAGAACCTGAACCAGCAGTTCGTATCGTGCTTGGACACTTTATTTTTGTCTATATTCATCCCTATGTGGACGGTAACGGGCGTATGGGAAGATTTTTAATGAATACGATGTTGGCAAGCGGTGGCTATCCATGGACTGTGATTCCAGTAGAAGAGCGGGGCGCCTATATGTCCACACTGGAAGTCGCCAGCGTGGATCAGGATATTGGGCCATTTACCGATTTTCTTGCCCAATTGCTTAAAGCAGGACTGGAAGGAAAAGCTGTAACCAAACTTCTGCCTTCAAACTAAAGGTAATAGAGAGTTGATTGAGATATGCCAGTAAAGCGACTCCGCGTCCACGTTAAATGAGAAAAACCTAACAGACCGGCGGCCAAAGAATGGGGGCGTTCCAAATCTACCCTCACTCTTGCCGCCAATTTCCTACAAGACTTTCAGCAGATTGCCGTATCAGCCCGCTTAAGAAAAATTATATGTTATCCAGATGGGGAAAAAGCCTGTCATTTTATTTCCAATTGTTGCGATTCGGTCATATATGTCCGATACTCTACATTGAAAGTCGCAGAGTTTATCCGTCGTGCGCGGCGCTATTCCAAGCGAAGCGGTCTTGAGTTTCAATATGATCCGAGGAGAGGAAAAGGGAGCCATGGTCGAATTATTTTAGGTAAGCGTCTCACCGCCATCAAGAGTACTAATAAGACCATCGGTATTGGGCTGCTACGAAATATGCTGAAAGACCTGGATATCAACCCAAAGGATTTCTGATATGAAATTTGTTTATCCCTATGTATCAACGCGTGAAGGAGAGAGCGTGATCGTGCACTTTCCTGACGTGCCAGGAGCAATGACCCAGGTGGATCCCGGGGAGGACTTCGATGAATCTGTCAGGGATTGCCTGATTGCAGCGCTGGGGGGATATGTGGCTCTCCGCCAATCACCACCGCGTCCTTCAGTCACCCGGGCTGGTCCTGTGGTTACTCTTGATATCCTGACCTCCGCCAAGCTGGCCCTGGCAATGGCTATGTCCGACCTGAGTATGAGTAATGTGGCTCTGGCTGAGCATCTGGGTGTCGATGAGAAAATAGTTAGACGGCTGCTGGATCTTGATCATATCAGCAGGATAGATCGGCTGGAAACTGCGTTGGAGTATTTGGGTCTTCAACTTGAGCTTTCAGTTTTGCCTAAACCCAATGTCGGACAGGATGCGTTCCGCGTTCAAATGTAATTGGGTTTACCAATAGAGCGGATGGGTAGCATTCAAATCTACGACCATCGGATTAAAAGCTACATGCCTGATTTATCAGGTCTTTATTAATCAGTCACTTACGGTGTTTGCCTCTTTTGATTGTGCCTGTAAACGCTAGTAAATGACGGTAAATACCAGCTAGCGGGGCACAATTTGTGCACAATGGTATCGGCTTAAATTCAGTTTCCCAAACTATCATTACTGTGGGTAAACAGACCGCTAAATAACAACCAATGGGGTACAAATTTGGCACAATAAAACGACTCATATTCAAATTCTGTACAACCACTTTCTGAAGAGAGGTTGCGGGTTGCCTGAAAAAAGTAATGGATGTCCTAATTACTGATGTCCTAATTACTGGTACTGGTGTCCTGACTACAGCGTTCCGTTTGTGCACTGCAGGGTTAAAATATTGCACCTATACTTCAATGAAGCGAAGTTGGGTTCCAGCCTACTGTAAGGGTATATGCCGTATTCAAGAGGAGGCAATATGAAGTTGTTCAGAAAAAGTACCTTTCTCCTGTGTATTCTACCGCTGGTGATAACCAGCAATGTCTCGGGGCACGACCCCGAAGAGGCGACTACACGACTGGAAGGTGAATTGCTCAACATGAAAAGAAGCTGTCGGAAATCCCAAGCAAGGATGTCTGAACAGGTGGGAGCCCTGCGGCAGGAGTTGATTACCACGCAAGGCCAATTGAAGTCGTTAAACGCAGAACTGGTGGATTCGCAGCAAAAAACGGCTGCGGCACAAAATGAAGCAAAAACTTGCTCGGATAAGCTTGCCAAAGCTACTGATAAAAATAATGCAAAGTCAGGTAAACTCGCATTCGTGGCAGGCCAATTCCAGACAAAATCGGTCGATATGGCTGTGTCCAGGGACCTGCATGTTACGCCAAAGAAGACACCCAAGAGTACTGGACCTGACTTGCGAAACTCGCCGCACTACGCTGGTGGCGGCTCTGGCAACCCAAAAGCTGATCAAGCGGTGAGCCCCTTGGCATTTCCCAATGCACCGAGCAATACCAACTGGCTCTATGCCCATCTCGACAGACAGATTGGTCTTCTCAAGCGCCTGTACACCAGCCAGGCATTGCAGTCACTGGGCACGCAGGAACGAGACTTCTGCAAGGTGACAAAGACCAAGCCCTATTGCATCATGCAACTCAGACTCTATTGGATATCAAATGCGCTCTGAAACCGGCACAATTACTCGCCTGGGCAGGTACTTTTGCCTGATGGCTCTGCTCGGCTTTTCTGTAGTGGTTACGGCTGATGATACCGAAGCGGAAAAAATTCAGATACCGCCGCCCACTCCTGCTTACACAGAACCCGCAAGTCAGGATGAGACCGCTGACCCGCTCATGGTGGGCATTCCCTGTGAAGACATTACCAACGATTCGGTTCAGGCCGCATGTTGGGATGCCCTGCAACGCCGGTTCGAATACTATGCTGCCGGCATGGACCACAGAAGCCTTGTATTCAAGTGGCAACACTTTTCCGGCCGGGTAATTTTGGGATTTGTGTTATTACTTGTCAGCACAGGCGTCTTTTTCTCGTACCTGCAGTTTCGACTTTACCTTCGTTCCGCGAGTTCGGCGAACAAGCAAGCTGCCAACCAGGACATGGATACAGACCTTGAACTGTCCACGAGTGGAATCAAAGTCAGTTCCAATGTACTGGGCGTCATAATTCTTGCGTTGTCGCTGGCGTTCTTCTATCTGTATCTTGCCTACGTGTATCCCATCCAGGATACCTTTTAGAAGCTGAGGAGCACGACGTATGGCTGACAGTTCCCAACCAAACAGTATGTTCAACCCACCTCACCCCGGTGAGATACTGCGCGAAGATGTGCTTCCTGAAATGGGGCTAACCGTTACAGAAGCTGCCAGCCAAATAGGCGTTAGCCGTGTGATTTTATCCAGGGTACTTAATGGACATGCAGCAATCTCACCTGACATGGCCTTGCGCCTGGAAGCGTGGTTGGGTGTTGAAAATGGTGGTCGCGCCGAAACCTGGCTCACTTCTGTAACTAAAAACATATCAACAGCCGTCCCATGATCCATCTGCTCCCCCATGCCACTCCGGAATTGACGTCTCCCGGGTAATTTTCACACCGTTTCTATGGTTTCTAAATTTAAGCGCCGCAACGTTTCCGCGTGAACGTTGCTGCGTTCTTCGATCTCTGAATCCGCACCCGTACCATCTTCTTCCAGTGTTTCGATATACTCCAGGGCACCCTCTCTTGATGCTGTGCATCAATTCACCTAAGGTCTAGAACGATTCGCCAATACAATTCGACTTTGTCCATTTCCTGCTCAGACAGACTTGTTAGCATCTCAGCGTTAATGCGCCGATTGTCAATGGTCCTTGTCTGATCCAGCATGACGTCTGAATCGTACTCCAGTCCGTCGCGGGCAGTAAGCCGAAAACGTAGTGGTTCCGCGTCCTGGATCAGTTGTGTGGTTAGTGGAAGGATGGTCGTGCTCGGATGTTCAACATCATTGAGCAGGTTGCTTTGCATTACAACGCAAGGACGGATTTTCCCCGGTTCGGTACCCTTGGAAGGGTTGAAGTTGGCCAGGTATACGCCGCCGCGTTTATAAGCCATCGGCATTAGCCGCATCTAATTCAGCAGATGCGTCGAGTGCTTGCTCTCGCGTTTTGAGTGAAGCGGATCGCATCTTTTGCCGTAGTTCTTCACGGTCAAGATACTGCTGGTAGTTCCTCACCGCATTTCTGATGACGCGACTCCTTGTTGTATTCAGCCGTCCGGCCAAACGACTGAGCAGCGCATCAAATTCTACATCGGCTTTTATGGTGACAGTTTTCATGGTACTTAATATGATATTACCTTTTTAAGTACATGTCACGGTAAGTGAGCAATTTTCATTGTTTGGGGAAGATACACTTTGTTGAATCCTGATGGGCTACAACGAAGCTCATCTAATACCGTCAACAAGGGCTCCAATAGCGATGCACCTAATTTCATCGACCGCTCAGTTGACCAGCCCCTGCGGGGATTCGGTGCGTTGACGTTATCCTTGAAGGGCATTTCAATGGCCAGTGAAAGGCAACCAAATCGCTGGCCGACATGGTTGTTGGCGATGCTCAGGTCGGCCGTGCCGGGCTCTTCCATGGGGTAGCGGTACGACCACTGAAACTCGGGGTTTGCAGCCTCGTATTCTCGATAGAACTTTTCTTCCAGTGCCTTGATTCCCGGCGTGAAACCTGGGTTACCTTCGCAACCACAGGGGAAGACATATTCCGTTACTTCCTCACCGTGGACGTCCATGAAGAAATCCACGCCGATTTCAGTCATCTGCCCGAGTACAAAATGGACTTCCGGGCTCTTTTCTGTGGATGCCTCCTGCCAGGCTCTGTTCAGGTCAATGCCTGCAGCATTGGTGCGAATGTTGCCATGAAAGCTGCCGTCCGGGTTGATATTGGGCACGATGTAGAACTCGGCCTGTTCGAGTAAGGCCTGGGTGGTTGGGTCGCTGCCGGTGCAGAGCCTGTCCAAAAGTCCTTCTGCATACCATTCAGCCATTGCTTCCGCGGGGTGTTGCCGGGCAATGACCCATATTTTTGGTTTTTGTGGTGCAGGCTGCCCCAGTGCCAGTATCTCCACATCCCGGCCTTCAACAGATTTTCCAATACTCTGCAGTCTACAGCGATCGCTTTTCAAACTACGGTTTAATGTGGCCTGGTGTCTTTCCAGGCTGTAGGGTGCGAAAAGGGAAAGGAAAACAGAGTCATGCTCCGGGATAAGACTGAACTCCAATTCCTTTTCGTTAAAAGTTGTGGGTATGCGGAACCAGTCCTCACCATCATAGGAGACCAGCACGGTCGTTCCCGGCCATGCTTCGGTATAGGCAGCCTGCCAGGCATTCATAATCCTGAATGTGCAGTCCAGACCTTTGACATCCAGCGCCTGAAAATAAAAAACCTGTCGAAAATCAGCGTTATTGTCTCTCTGAATATTGAGCTGAATATTGTCAGGCGAGTCCATGGCAATAAGCTCAATGTTGCCGCCGTCAAAGTCTGAATTGATGCGCATAATATTAGTGGCTCGATGTGACTGAAAGATCTACAGAAAAGAACATATACCCCGCAGCTTCTGACATATACCCCACATCTTTGGGGTGGTATGAGGTCTCCCGAGTCAATAATATACTCAATAACTAAAACACCTGCCTCCTTGAAAAGACAGCACAACAGTTTGTCTCAATCTATACGCTGCCAATGAGGTCGTTAAACAGGAGTCTGCTCATTATGGCCAAAGTTCTGAGACTGCATGAATACACCGGTGTAGACGGCATCAGGCTTGATGATATTCCTGTTGGCGAACCCGGGTGGAATGAGGTGCGCATCAATGTGGATGCTTTTTCCCTGAATTACGGCGATTTTGAGCTATTCGAAAACAAAGTACGTATTTTCGATGGATTTACCGGCGCGTTTCGGAGATGAATGCGCGGGTGTGATTGATGCCATCGGGCCCGGCGTTAGCGGTTTTAAAGTGGGTGACAAGGTTTGTACTCTGCCATGGATGAACGAGGGTCACGGTGTGAACGGTGCGTTTGCGATCGTGCCGGCGGACTTTGTTGCCCGTTACCCAGATAATCTTTCCGTGGAAGATGCCTGCAGCGTGTGGGTTGCCTACATGACAGCTTACTTTGCACTGTTTGATATCTCCAATATCAAGGCGGGTGAGCATATTCTGATCACAGCAGCCAGTAGCAGTTCCGGTCTGGCTGCGATGGAAATCTGCAAAATGGTGGGTGCAAAAACCATTGGTACCAGTCGTTCTACCAACAACCATGCCTTTTTAAAGGAAATCGGTTTTGACCATGTGATTGCCCAGACCGACGGCAATATGTCCGAGAGCATTATGGAGTTCACCGGTGGCAAGGGTGTGCGCATCGTCTATGACCCGGTCGGTGGTGCCATTGTGCAGGAATATGCCGATGCATTTGCACAGAATGCCATCGTTTTCCTCTATGGCGGTATGGACCCGACAGAAACCACTTTGCCCGAAATGCAAATGACGGAAAAAGCCGTCGTGTTCATGCCCTACACGCTCTACAACTATATTTACGACAAGCAAGCGCGTGAGCGTGGGCTTAAATTTTGCTATGACGGTTTTAAAAGTGGTCAATTGCGGCCCTTTGTTGAAAAGGTCTTTCCAATCGAAGAGTTTAAAGATGCCTTCGAATATCAACAGAAAGCCACAAGGCGGGTCGGGAAATTATTGATCGCACCAGGGGGCAAAAAATTAGGTGACCAAATCAATTGAAGATTTGGTTGAAGACTATTCGAACAAACCTGTTCCGGAGCATCTTACAACCAACGGGTTTCATATCGCGTTGATTAACGCCGGTTTGGTGCTGTCATTGCTGTCCATGTTCACAGGGGTGCTTTTTGGTCTGGCCATAGGTGTCAGGAATACGATTTATGTCACCATGATTTCTTCAGTTTTTCTTGTCGTTGTTGGGACCATCGCCGGCATTGCAGGAAGCAAAGTACGGCTGAGTTCGTACATGTTGATGAAGTTCTCGTTTGGCATGAAAGGTGCGATTGTCGTCAACTTTGTATTGGCTATCTCTCTGCTCGGCTGGTTCGGTGTCACCCTGGATTTACTGGGTGATGGTGCGCAGGGCCTCGCTCAACAGGTATTCAATGTTGCACTGCCTAAATGGGTTTATATGATTGCTGGCGGTGCGGTGATGACCGTTACAGCGATATTTGGTTTTAAGGGCCTGGATACCATTGCTTCCTGGTTAACGCCAATCATGGCGCTGACGCTGGCGATGATTATCTACAAGGTTTTCCAGATCACCACCTGGTCAGAACTGATGGCTTTTGAACCATCCGGTGAACTGACCGTGGGTGTTGCCATATCCGCCGCCATCGGCTCTCTGATTTCCATGATGATTGCCATTCCGGATTTCACGCGATATGCCAAAACGCCATTTGATTCCTTCATTGCGACATCTGTGCCTTTGCTGATTGCCCAGCCCTTTGTTTATGTCGGCGCGGCAATGGCTGCGATCGCTTATCAGAATGATGACATCCTGTTGATCATGCTGGAGTCGGGCCTGGGCTTGTTTGCCTTTTTGCTGGTTATTGCATCGAGTTGGATAAGTAACACGATTAATTTGTATTCCTGTTCCCTGGGCTTGTCATCAATTTTGTTGAATGTGAAGAAGTGGAAGCTGGAAGTGGTTTCCGGTGTGGTTGGAACATTGCTGGCCATTGCCGGGATCATGGATCATTTCATCACCTTTTTAGAACTGATGTCTTTTGTATTTATCCCTGCCGGCAGTATTTATTTATCAGATTACTACATCGTTAAAAAGCAGAAATACGATTTTGAAAAAATATCGGACGGTAGCCCTGTATCAATACCCGCGATAATCGCGCTATTGATTGGTATCACTGCGTATTATTTTTCTGCCAAAGGCTTTTTCTCAATGACCAGCCTTTCTTCCATCGATTCCCTCATCGTTACAAGCGCCACGTACCTGTTGCTTAAGTACGTGGGTAATAGATTTCAAGCACAGGAGTGAGCGACAAGTGAGCATTCAAAGATTATCAGATGCAGCAGATTTTCCGGCGTGTAAAAAATACACCTACCTCAATGCAGCATCAGTGGCATTAATGTATCGGGGTGCTGCAGAAGCAACCCAGGCCTGGCAGCAGGATCTTGCCGATAATGGCACGGTAAATTTCTCAGAGCGTCCCGAGCGTGAAGTGTTTAACAGCTTGCGCGAAGCCGGTGCGGAACTGTTCGGTGCGCAGCCAGCAGATATTGCCGGTGGTTCCAGTACCACCGAGCTGTTGTCATCGGTGGCCTGGGCCATGGTGCCGCGCAAGGACCAGGTGATTGTTGGAACAGAGGCTGCATTTCCCACCACGCTTTATCCATGGACGCGCGTGGCCCGTCATGTCGGCTGCGAGGTTCGCCTGGCGAAAAAGGATGAAAGATCCCGCATCGATGTAGATGAATTGTTGTCCCTGATCGACGACCGGACCGCGATTGTGTCGTTGTCACATGTTGAGTTTAAAACCGGCCAGA
>Ga0190293_1000930_pt1 | contig 10414 bp, 12 predicted proteins | sample 48693001_MG_FD_161671 | JGI IMG/M metagenome (GOLD analysis project Ga0190293, IMG submission 161671) | Hydrothermal vent microbial mat bacterial communities from Southern Trench, Guaymas Basin, Mexico - 4869-30-0-1_MG | ecosystem: Environmental > Aquatic > Marine > Hydrothermal vents >... | reverse complement strand
TGTTATAACCATTGTACAATGGATGTTTTCTGGAGTTAAAAAAAGATATTTAGGCATTTTTCCTAAACCTGGAGTTTCAGATAAAGACATCCAAGAATCTACGAAATTTAGTGAGGTGATTTTAAAAAAATTGCTAAATAATAATTTTGATTCATTGCAAAAAGAACTGCTTGAAAAAAAGGCTATTAAAATAAAACCTTTTTTGGTTCTTATGGATAAGCGAGCAAATGTTTTATTTAATAAATGGGCTAATTTCATCTATCCAAAAGGAGGTTCGATGACTAAAGAACGGAAGCCTTGGATAAAATTATTTAACACCTATTTGGTGTTTGCAATTTGGGTAATAGCTCCCATTGTTTTTATATTATTTTTATTAACTTACATTCCTTTAATTAACAAAAGAAAGAGAGCAGAAAAATATTATTCATCTGTTGAATTAAAATGATTTATGAAGGACGTTTACATCACTAGAATTTCAAAATATTTACCTAATAATCCGATTGGAAATGATGAAATGGAAGACAAATTGGGTGTTATTAATGGGAAAGAATCTAAAGCAAGAAGGTTAGTTCTTCGAAATAATGAAATTAAAACCCGGTATTATGCTATTGATGATGACGGCAATTGGACACATAACAATGCACAATTAGCAAAGGAAGCCATAGAATTACTATGTGATGACGACTTTAAAAAAGAGCAAATAGAATTACTTTCTTGTGGCACCTCTAGTCCAGATCAAATTTTACCTTCACATGCATCAATGGTTCATGGTTTTTTAAAAAATGGAGTCACCGAAATTAATTCACCTACTGGAGCTTGTTGTTCTAGTATGAACGCCTTAAAATTTGGTTTTCTATCTGTAAAATGTAATCAGACTAATAATGCTGTTTGTTCAGGTTCCGAACGATTTTCATCATGGTTAAAATCTTCCCTGTTTGAATCAGAAATATCACATTTAAAAAGCTTAGAAGAGAGACCTATTTTAGCTTTTAATAAAGAATTTTTACGGTGGATGCTTTCCGATGGCGCTGGTGCTTTTTTATTAGAAAATGAGCCTAAAGGAGATTTCCCATTAAAAGTTGAATGGATTGACAGCTATTCTTTTGCTCACGAATTAGAATCTTGTATGTATGCAGGTGGCGATAAATTGGAAAATGGTGAAATGAAATCCTGGACAGAATATGATTCTGATGCATGGAGTAATGAATCATTATTTGCTATAAAACAAGATGTAAAATTATTGAGTGCCAATATAATTATTAAAGGTGCTTATTGCGTAAAAGAAACGCTTAAAAAGCATAACTTAAAATCAGAAGATATAAGCTATTATTTGCCACATATTTCTTCCTATTTTTTCAAATATAAACTATATGAAGAAATGGAAAATCAAGGAATTCCTATTCCATGGGAAAATTGGTTTATGAATTTAGACAGTGTGGGTAATATTGGTTCTGCGTCTATTTATATTATGCTTGAAGGACTTGTTCGTTCTGGGAAATTAAAAAAAGGAGATAAAATATTACTTTCTGTTCCAGAAAGTGCACGTTTTTCTTATATGATTGCACTTTTAACTGTTTGCTAAAATGGCAAGAAACCAATTACCCATAACCGATGTTTCACACCTCATCCCTCAAAAATCACCATTTGTGATGGTCGACACATTGTTGGATTTTTCTAGTGAAACATTAGTTTCAAATTTTAAAATACCTAAAAACAACCTCTTCGTTAATAACAATACATTTTTAGAACCAGGACTCATAGAGAATATGGCTCAAACTGTTGCGCTTCATACAGGTTACGACTATTTTTTAAAAGGTAAAGAAGCGCCAACTGGCTATATTGGAGCCATAAAAAAAGTGCAAATTTTAACCCTTCCAAAAATAGAAGAAATTATTACAACTAAAGTTTCTATTTTACATGAGCTTATGGGAGTTACCATGGTAAATATTACTGTGTTTAATGAAAAAAATATAGAGATAGCATCAAGTGAAATGAAAACAGTTATTGCAAATTAATGGATGTACCACATAAATTAGATATTTCTAAATTTTTACCACATAAACCGCCTTTTCTAATGGTGGATAATGTAATTTCTATTGATGATAATCACGTCTCTACATCATTTAAAATTAAACCAGATTGTATTTTCATAAATAATAACCTGTTTAATGAACTTGGATTAGTTGAAAATGCTGCTCAAACTTGTTCTGCTATTGTTGGAAAAAGTTATTTTGAAGATGATGATTTAGAAGGCGAAGGCACTAAACTTATTGGTTTTATTAGCGCCATTAAAAAAGTATCTATTTATGCTTGTCCAAAAATTGGACAAACTATAGTTTCTAAAGCGTCTTTAATCTCAAAATTAGATTTAGACCATTATAGCGTTTGCACTATTAAATGCCTTATCTATGAAGCAGATAAAGAATTATTATCTTGCGAAATGAATTTGTTTATTCAAGAGTTAATGTAATTTTGAAGTCATGAAAAAAAATGAAGTCCCACAAGACAATGGAGAGTTTAAAGATCTTTATTATGCTGTAGATGATAATGGTAATTATATTACTACTCAAAGCACAGGTTGGGAGCCAAAATCGATTGCATTAAGTAATGCTATTGAGGAGATAAATGAACGAGTGGCTAATGTAAAAACTAGAGTCTTAAATAATGAAACGAGTCCAATAGAATACCACATGGAACTTCATAAAATGGACATAAACATTCTAACAAGCTATGTAGGTTTATGGAAATGGCGCGTTAAACGACATTTTAAACCTTCTGTTTTTAAAAAACTCTCAATCGATATATTACAAAAATATGCAGATGTTTTTGAAATTAGCATAGACCAACTGAAAAATATTGAGCATGGAAATTAACTTTACGCATCATCAAACTGCGCATTGTGAGAATGGTGTCATATCAAATTTAATGAAACATAATGGGTTCGATGTTAGTGAGCCAATGGTTTTTGGAATTGGCTCTGGGCTATTATTTTGTTACATCCCATTTTTAAAAATAAACCATGGACCAGCGATAACATATAGAATCATGCCTGGTTATATTTTTAAACGTTTTGCAAAACGAGTAAACATAAAAATTAAACGTGAAAAATTTAAAAACACACAACAAGCCAAAACTCGTTTAGATGAAAATTTAGAGAAAAACAATCCTGTTGGCCTTCAGGTTGGAGTTTATAATTTAACCTATTTTCCAGATGATTATCGCTTTCATTTTAACGCACATAATCTCGTGGTTTATGGTAAAAAAAATGAGCTTTATTTAATTAGTGATCCTGTGATGGAAACTGTTACCACATTAACAGAAAAAGAGCTAGAAAAAGTGCGTTTCGCTAAAGGGGCTTTTGCGCCAAAAGGTCATATCTATTTCCCTACAGAATTCCCACAAGAATTGAATATTGAAACCGCAATTATTAAAGGCATAAAACATACTTGTAAAGATATGCTTGCTCCTATTCCAATTGTTGGAGTAAAAGGTATTCGTTTGGTTGCTAAACTAATTCGAAAATGGCCTAAAAAGAAAGGTAATAAAATCGCTAATCATTATTTAGGACAAATTGTTAGAATGCAAGAAGAAATTGGAACTGGTGGTGGTGGTTTTAGATATATTTATGCAGCTTTTTTACAGGAATCCAGCAAACTTTTAAAAAATCCTAAATTATCAGAACTTGCTAAAGAAATGACAGTTATTGGTGATTTATGGAGAGATTTCGCTTTAGAAGCATCTCGTATATATAAAAATAGAAGTGCCAAAGAAGATGCATATAATAACGTGGCGTCTCAATTAGAATCAATTGCAGATAAAGAAGAAATCTTCTTTAAAAAATTAAAGAAAGCTATTTAATAAATGATTCGCATAAAACAAATTTCTAAAAAATACAAAGCTGCTGATTTTTATTCGGTGTCTAATTTAGATTTGTTTATCGCTGAAAAAGAAATTTTCGGGCTTCTTGGACCAAATGGGGCAGGTAAAACAACCTTAATTTCTATTTTATGCTCCCTTATTAAGCCTACTTCAGGTTCATTTACTATTAATGAATTAACATACCAAAAAAATAAGAATGAACTCAAACAATTAATCGGTATTGTTCCTCAAGAGTATGCGTTGTATCCAACTTTAACTGCTTTTGAGAATTTAAAATACTTTGGAAGTATGTATGGTTTAAACGGTAAATCTTTAACGGAAAAAATAAATTCATCACTAGATCATTTAGGATTACTTCAATTTGCAAACAAAAAAATTGAAACTTTTTCAGGAGGCATGAAACGTCGTATTAATTTAATTGCAAGTATTTTGCACAACCCGAAAGTATTGTTTCTCGACGAACCAACCGTTGGTGTTGATGTGCAATCAAAAAATGTGATTATTGAGTTTCTTCAGGATTTAAATAAAAACGGAACTACAATAATTTATACGTCTCATCACTTAAACGAAGCGGAATCATTTTGTACTAAAGTTGCTATTATTGATCATGGTAAATTAATCATTCAAGGGCAACCAAAAGAATTAATAAAAAAACATGATGGTGCTCATAATTTAGAAGATGTGTTTCTTAGTCTAACTGGAAAAGCCTTAAGAGATTATGCGTAAATTAGCCGCTTCTACATACAAAGAATTCTTATTACTTACACGTGATATTGGCGGTATTGCCATTCTATTTATTATGCCATTAGTATTAATTATTACCATTACATTAATTCAAGATAGCACGTTTAAATCCGTAACAGATGCTAAAATACCTGTTCTTATTGTTAATAATGATAAGGGCAATATAGCCGAAACTATAATTAATGGTTTAGAAAATTCTAATACATTTGAAATTATACTAAAGGATACCGAAGAAGATGCGAAAACCCTTGTCTTTAAAGGAGATTACCAATTGGCAATTATAATACCAGAAAAATTATCTTCTGATTTAGAGAAAAAAATAAATCAAAATGTTGAAGAAATTTTAGCTGAGTTTGGTTTAGGAGAGGAAGAAGAAATTCAACCAAAACAAACCATCCAAAAAAAAGAAGTAAGACTCTATTTTGATCCTGCTACACAACTTACCTTCAAAAATTCTGTGAAAAATGGTATTGATAAAATGATTTCTAAAATTGAATCCCAATCTATCTACAAAGCCTTTCAAGAACAAATCACTGACGATCCGACTAAAGTTGTTTTTGAGACAGAAAGCTTTATCTCATTTAAAGAAATTTTTCAGAAAAACAATAAAAAAGAAGTATTACCAAACTCCGTACAGCATAATGTTCCAGCATGGACTTTATTTGCAATTTTCTTTATTATTGTACCATTATCTATCAATATTGTAAAAGAAAAAAGTCAAGGCACATTTGTTCGTCTTCGAACAAACCCAGTTAATTACGCAACTGTTCTTGGTGGTAAGACAATTGTATATTTAGCCGTTTGCCTTATTCAGTTTATATTAATGCTTTTAATTGGCATTTACTTATTTCCTTCAATAGGCTTACCAACACTTAATATTACTGGCCGTTTACCACTACTTTTTGTGGTCACTTTATTTTCTGGTTTAGCTGCTATTGGTTTAGGGTTATTACTTGGAACTGTTGCAAAAACACAAGAACAGTCTGCTCCTTTTGGCGCAACATTTGTTGTTATTTTAGCAGCGCTTGGTGGTGTTTGGGTTCCTGTTTTTATTATGCCTAAATTCATGCAAACACTATCTAATATTTCACCTATGAATTGGGGCTTAAATGCATTTTACGATGTATTTTTGCGACATGGATCATTTTTAGATATCCTTCCAGAAATAACATTACTGTTTTTATTTTTTATAGGAACAACTTTAATTGCAATTGTATATAATGAAAAGAAAAATGCAGTTTAACCATAAAGAAATAACACATACTAGTAAGATTAGAATTAGGTTTGTAGAAACCGATCCTTTAGGTATTGTTTGGCATGGTAACTATATTCAGTATTTTGAAGATGGTCGAGAAGACTTTGGAAGGCATCATGGTATTTCATATCTAGATCAAAAAGAATTTGGATATGCAACTCCAATTGTAAAATCTAGTACTGACCATAAATTGCCTTTACATTATGGAGATATCGCTACCATTAAAACTATTTATATAGATAGTCAAGCTGCTAAAATGGTATTTAGATACGAGATTTATAACCAGAATGATGAATTGGTTTGTACTGGTGAAACGGTTCAAGTATTTGTAGAAAATATTGGTAAAGGTGAATTATCTCTAAATATTCCACAATTTTTCATGGATTGGAAACAAAAAGTAGGCTTATTAAATGAGTAAGGTTTTTGTTTCATATAATAATATTATTTCATCACTGGGTTTTGACAGTGAAACTGTTGTAAAAAAAATTCACAATGAAGTTTCTGGTTTACATTTGATAAACGATGCCAACATTCTTCCAGAACCTTTTTACTCTTCAATTATAGACACCAACACCTTAAATTTAGAGTTTGAAAATTTACATCCAAAAGGAAAATTTACTCGTTTAGAGCAAATGATGATATGCTCGTTAAATAAAGTTGTTGAAGCTTCAAATATAGAATTAACAGATCGTGTTGGTTTAATTATTTCAACTACAAAAGGAAACATTGATGTTTTAGATAATAACAATTCATTTTCTGAAAAACGAGCCTATTTAAGTGAACTAGGAGGCGTAATTAAAACTTTTTTTAACTTTAAAAATGATGCAATTATTGTATCAAACGCTTGTGTATCTGGGATTTTAGCAATCGCTATTGCAAAAAGATATATCTTACAAGGATTATATGATCATGTGTTTATAGTTAGTGGTGATATTATTTCAAAATTTATTCTCTCAGGATTTAATTCTTTTCAAGCTTTAAGCAATGAGATTTGTAAACCTTACGATAAAAATAGAACTGGAATAAATATTGGAGAAGTTGCTGCTTCAGTTTTAGTTACAAAAAGCACTAATGCATTAGCAAATGAGGCGGTAGAAATTTTAGGTGAAGGCTCTTGTAATGATGCTAACCATATTTCTGGTCCATCACGATCTGGTGAAGGCTTATATAAAAGTATGGAATCTGCTTTTAGTCAAGCGAATATTTTACCTCAAGATATCGATTACATTTCAGCGCATGGAACAGCCACTCTTTTTAATGACGAAATGGAAGCTATTGCTTTTAATAGACTAAATTTGCAAGAGATTCCTATGAATAGTTTAAAAGGATATTTCGGACACACATTAGGTGCTTCAGGATTATTAGAAACTGTTATTGGCATGCATTCATTATATAATAACACCTTATACACTTCATTAGGTTTTGAAGAATTAGGTGTCTCTAAACCTATTAATGTTATTACGAAAACAACATCTAAACCTTTACATACATTTTTAAAAACAGCTTCCGGTTTTGGAGGTTGTAATACAGCAATAATATTTCAGAAAAATTAATTAAACACATGTCAAACAATTCAATTAAAGCCATAGATGCCATACAAGAAGCGCAAAAAATTGCATTTGCTCCATTTGTATTTCAAGCCGTTGTATCATTACGAAAATTAGGTGTTTTTGATTTAATTTTCAACAGAAGAAGAAAAGGAGGTATTTCGATAGATGACATTTCTAAAGAATTATCTATTAGCACTTATGGTATAGGTGTTTTATTAGAAATAGCTGAAAGCTCAAATATCGTGATGAAAAAAGACGATAATACTTATGAATTAACGACTATTGGATATTTTTTAAATTATAATAAAACCGTTGATGTTAATATCAATTTCACAAATGATGTCTGTTACAAAGGATTGTATCATTTAAATGAATCTATAAAAACTGGAAAACCAGAAGGCTTAAAAGAATTAGGGAATTGGGATACCATTTATGAAGGCTTATCACAATTGACGCCTGAAATACAAAAATCTTGGTTTGAATTTGACCATCATTATTCTGATGATGTTTTTCAAGATGCTTTAGAGATTGTTTTCAGAAGCAAGCCAAAAACTATATTCGATATTGGTGCAAATACAGGTAAATTTGCTATAAGTAGCTGTAAATTTGATAGTGAAGTGTCAATTAAAATGATAGATCTTCCAGGACAATTAAATAAAGCATTAGCAAATGTAAAAAATAGTGGTTTTGATAATAGAGTGACTGGACATGAAATTGATTGGTTATCTGAAAATCCACAAATCCCAAATGGAACAGATTCAATTTGGATGAGCCAGTTTTTAGATTGTTTTTCTGATGATGAGATTCTTAAAATACTGAAAACCTGTGTGAATTCTATGGATGACAAAACAGAATTGTTAATCATGGAAACCTTTACAGACCGACAAAAATTTGATAATGCTAAATTTATTTTAGAAGCCACATCACTTTATTTTACTGTATTGGCTAATGGAAATAGTAAAATGTATCCAGCTGACGTTTTTCTGAAATTAATAGATGAAGCTGGTTTAGTTCTTAAAGAAGATATTGCAGTTGGTGAATATCATACCATACTCGTGTGTAAAAAAAAATAAATGTCTAAGCCGTCTTATTTTATAACATCTTTTTGCAGTATTAAGAACAATCAAGTATCTTTAAATGGCTCTGTTGTTTATAAAAGTGAGGCTCCTCATTTTTCAGAATTTATTAAATCAGCATACAAGTCACTAGATACTAAATATCCGAAATTTTTTAAAATGGATTATTTAAGCAAACTTGCTTTTTTAACTGCTGATGTGTTATTGAAAAATAAAAACATCAATAGTGAAAAAGAGAACAATATTGCGCTTGTGTTTTCTAATAAATCATCTAGTTTAGATACCGACAGAAAACACCAAAAATCTATTCAAAACAAAGATCAATATTTTCCTAGTCCAGCTATTTTTGTATATACACTTCCAAATATTTGTATTGGTGAGATAAGTATTAAATATAAGCTGCATTCTGAGAATAGTTTTTTTATCTTTGACAACTTTAATACAGAGCATTTATTGACTTACTCAAATAGCTTAATGTCAACTCATAAAGCAGATCAAGTCTTATGTGGCTGGGTTGAATTTGATGATAATAATTATGAAGCCTTTTTATATTTAGTTTCAAAACAAGGCGACATTAAACATAGTAAACAAAACATAATAAAATTATATAATACATAATATGGAGGCTTTAAAACAAGAATTAAAAGAAAATATTATTGAGCAATTAAACTTAGAAGATATGACTCCTGATGATATTGCAGATGATGATATCCTTTTTGGTGATGGTTTAGGTTTAGATTCTATAGATGCTTTAGAACTTATTGTAATGCTTGATAAAAACTATGGCATTAAATTAACTGACCCTAAAGAAGGGCGTAGCATTTTTGAATCTATAAATACTATGGCGGCCTACATTACAGAGCATCAAACAAAATAAATTTATTCTTGTGAATAAAGGTGTTGCTATAACTGGAATAGGAATAATTTCTGCTATTGGAAACAATACTTCAGAAAATTATCAATCTCTTATTGATGGTAAAAAAGGAATTTCTAAAATTTCTAAAATTAATACCATTCATAAAGATGAGATTATGGTTGGCGAAATTAAATTAACCAATCTTCAGCTAGAACAACAATTAGGCTTATCTCCTGATAATAATTATACTCGCACAGCTTTACTTGGAGTTATTGCTGCTAAACAAGCAATAAATAATGCTGGAATTTCAAATATTAACGCTTATAAAACAGGTCTTATTTCAGCAACTAGTGTTGGCGGAATGGATATGACAGAAGCCTACTATTACGACTATTTTGAAGATAAAAACAAGGAAAAATATATTGAGGCACATCATGCTGGGGATTCTACACAAAAGATTGCCAGTCAGCTTGGTATCGAAAAAAGTTTAGTGACTACAATAAGTACAGCTTGTTCTTCGGCTGCAAACGCTATTATGTTTGGTGCACGATTAATAAAATCTGGGCAATTAGATCGTGTTGTTGTTGGAGGTACAGACTGCTTATCAAAATTTACGATTAATGGCTTTAAAACCTTAATGATTTTATCAGATACTTACAACACTCCTTTTGATGAAAACCGTAAAGGCTTAAACCTAGGAGAGGCAGCTGCTTATTTAGTTTTAGAATCGGAAGCAGTCGTAAATAAAGAAAACAAAAAGGTTTTGGCATATGTAAAAGGTTATGGAAATGCTAATGATGCCTATCATCAAACAGCATCTTCAGAACATGGTGATGGTGCTACTATGGCAATGGAAAAAGCTTTGAAAGTTGCGGGATTAGATGCCAATACTATAGATTATATTAATGCTCATGGAACAGCAACTGGAAATAACGATCTCTCTGAAGGAAGAGCATTAATTAGAGTTTTTGGTGAAAACGTTCCTGAGTTTAGCTCGACTAAAGCATATACTGGACACACACTAGCTGCTGCTGGTGCAATAGAAGCTGTTTAT
>Ga0190293_1000929_pt1 | contig 10421 bp, 5 predicted proteins | sample 48693001_MG_FD_161671 | JGI IMG/M metagenome (GOLD analysis project Ga0190293, IMG submission 161671) | Hydrothermal vent microbial mat bacterial communities from Southern Trench, Guaymas Basin, Mexico - 4869-30-0-1_MG | ecosystem: Environmental > Aquatic > Marine > Hydrothermal vents > Microbial... | reverse complement strand
CTGTCCACCAGATCCTGGTAATCATGGTCCGGGTACTCCTCACCTCGCCCGATGGCCCACCCGGTTTCTTCATTATAGCCTTCACACCACCAGCCATCCAGAACACTGACATTGAGGACGCCGTTCACCGCCGCCTTCATACCTGACGTGCCGCTGGCCTCCAGCGGCCTGCGCGGGGTATTGAGCCAGACATCGACGCCCTGGACCATGTTTCGGGCAATTGAAATATCGTAATCTTCCAAAAAAACCATGCGCTGTCGTATGGACGGCTGCCTGGAAAATGCGACCAGCTGTTTGATGACCGCTTTACCCTCTTCATCCTTGGGGTGAGATTTACCGGCAAAGATAAACTGGACCGGCCGGTCTGCTGAATTGATCAGTGCTTCGAGGCGTTCCTTATTCCTCAGCAGCAGCGTCGCCCTTTTGTAGGTTGCAAATCGTCGGGCAAATCCAATGGTCAAAACATCCGGATCCAGGGCACCTTCGGCAGCCTCCATCATGTCCCGGGGTGCATTTCGCCGGTCATACTGTTTAATCAGGGCTTCCCGGCAGGAGCGAATCAACCGGGTTCGACTCATCTGCCGGGCTTGCCAGAGCTCTTCGTTGTAGATCTGGTTGATGCCCTGGGACACACCTGTTTTATGTTGGTGAAGATACCACTCCGGTCCCAGATAGCGGTCGAACAGCTGGGCATTTTCCACGGATATCCATGAGGGAATGTGCACGCCGTTGGTGATGTGATGAATGGGGATTTCGTCTTCGGGCCATCCGGGCCAGACATGGGACCACATTTTACGGGCAACCCGCCCGTGCAGCCGGCTGACCCCGTTGTGGTACTGTGACAGACGCAGGCCCAGCACAAACATGGAAAGCGGCGCATCGGCGCCAGCCCCATCCGCCTGGCCCCAGGCGACAATTTCATCGGTGGTCACCTCCAAGCACTCCTGCAGGGGTTCCACATAGGGTATTACATTTGATTTTGGGAACTCATCGTGACCGGCGGCAACCGGGGTGTGAGTGGTGAATATGGTGGTCCGGGGGACGATTTCCAGGGCTTCATTTAAATTGATGCCATAAGCTGCCTTTATCTGGCACAGCCTTTCCAGGCCGCAGAAAGCCGAGTGGCCTTCATTCATGTGGATGATTTTGGGTTGAATACCAAGCGCTTTCAATGCCCGTAAACCACCGATACCCAAGAGCACCTCCTGAGCCAGGCGCTGCCGGGGTTCACCACCATAGAGCCTGTCGGTGATGTTACGAATACCGGGCGGATTGTCAACGATATTGGTGTCCAGCAGGTATAGGGATATGCACCCAACCAGAACCTGCCAGACGATGGCTCGGATTTCCCCATCCGGACCGCTTACAGAGACCTTGATCTCCTTACCGGAGGCATCCATGGCCAAGGATACCGGCAGATGAAAAATGTCCGTGTCCGGATACTCCTCCTGCTGGGAGCCTTCGTGATTGAGGAATTGATGAAAATAACCCTGACGGTAGAGCAGTCCGATGCCTACAACTGGAACCCCCAGGTCGGCAGCCGCTTTCAGGTGATCGCCCGCCAGAACACCCAGGCCACCCGCAAAAAGGGGCAGGCTCTCGTGGAGGCCGAATTCCATGGAAAAATAAGCGATGCTTTCTTTGTTCTCTCCAAGGCCGGCGAGCTTGGCTGTGACTTCAGTGTCAAATTTTTTTCTGACACGTTCCATGTGGGCCAGATACCCATTATCTTCAGCTAGCTCTTCGAGCCTCTGCTGCGGAACCAAGGTAGAAAACAGGATGGGGTTGCGGCCTGATTCCCGCCACAGCGCCGGGTTGATACGCCGGAAAAGTTCGATGGCGTCGATGTGCCAGCACCACCACAAGTTTCTAGCCAGGGTCTCCAGAAACTTGAGCGGTTCAGGTATGGCTGGAAAAACCTGATATGTTTGTAAACCGTTCATAAATAAGTGTCCTTCATTGTTGGAATCAGAATGGGAAAATAACCCATTGTTAAACATCCTCATTTTATACAGTGGTTTCTCAAGTGTCAATGAATGTCCACACCCTTAAAAGTTCACTGGCACCCCAGGCCTGGGCATCACATCCCCGCTGTCTATGGGGCGCATCGCCATCCAGGATTTCCGGCACGTGTCCCACACAGCCTGCGTTGATCAGCTGGGTGCTGCTGCCAAGCCAGGCAAGGGCTGTTTCCCTTGAGGATGGCCCATATACCTTGAACCAGGCTTCACAATAGGATGGAAACAGCCAGGTCCATGCTGTACCGTTGTGATAGGCGGGCTTTCTGCTTGAATCCTCGTCGCCTTCATATCGTCCTAGGTAGGGAGTTTCGGGCGAGTTGAGCAGCCGGCCGTTGTGAACAATCTCCAGGGGCGGTTTTACTGTTTGATCGTCCAGGCTGCGAATGGCGCCCGGTACGAGCAAGCGTTCACAGGCTCTGAGTATACTCTTTTGGGTATCCAGGTCAGGGAGCGCATTCAGGGTAATGGCCAACAGTTGGTTGGGCCTGAGGGCATTGTCGGGAATTGCCTGTTCTGCAGAAATTCCAGGTGACGCGTGGAGACAGTCGGAAAAGTAACCGTAGTCCGGCAGGTAAAAGAGCTTTACAATAGCTTTTCCGACCTGTTCTGCCAGGGGATGCCACTTGGCAGTACCCCCGTGGGTGTCAATTTGAGACAGCAGTTCAAGGGCCGCATGCCAGAGGGCCTGAATTTCGACGGGGTAGCCCTGACGCGGTGTCCCGGCCGGTTGATTGGTATCCATCCAGGTGAAGTGGGCCGGGCTGAATATCAGGCCGGTTTGCGGATCCATGCGGATATGGTTGGGCGTTCCGGCCATCACTGACCGGGCCATGGAGATCAATACGTCGCGCAAAGGCCGCCCCCCGCAGTCCATATCGAAAAGCGCATTGCCTTTTTTGGTTCGGGCCAGATCGGCACAGACTGTGTAGAGCCATAAGGGCGCATCCGAGGTGTCACGGTTACCAATGTCCGATCCGTGGATCATATTGGGGATGGTACCCTCTTCTTCAAAGCTGGCGAACTGTTTGACAATGGATACGGCGGTGTCTATTTTTCCGGCGGCGATCAGGCCCCTGGTGACGATCAGTGTGTCACGCCCCCAATCGAGAAACCAGGGGTATCCGGCAATCACCGTGCGCAACGCGTCCCTTTTAACGATATATTGATCCAAGGCTAGGCTCATGGCTTGCGGAACGGTTAGGTTTGTTCGGTTGTCGTCAAAGAATCCAGCCTTGTTGTCGACAAGAGCATCCGGATCGACATCACCTTTTAGTTCCCGGGATCCGGGAACCCAGACGGACAACACCTGGGTTTCATTGCCCAGCAACCGTGCGGTAAAGAAACCGGGGCTGAAAAGATCGGAATAAGGATCCAGCCCGCGCTCGGCGTCGAGGGGGTGATGTACCATGTACTGCCATTCCGGCTGAGAGACAAAGCTTCCTTGGGACGCGAGAACATGCAGCGAATGTCCTGCGCCTGGGTGAAACCCGAACCCGTTGTCGGATGGAACTACACTGTTTTTCCACTGATTTTCCGGTCCTGTAAACGCTTTGGTGGTATCGTGAAAATTTCTGTCTTCTATATCCGGACGCAGGATCAGGGTAACAGGCTTGTGGTCGGCCAGCCGCCCGATGTGGTTGTCCGCCGGGTACCGGTAGATTTTCATACGGGTCAGGTTCTTACACGGTTCCATTTCAAGGCACAGGATTATTCGGATGTGTTCACCATGGCCAGTGGGAATTTTATGCTCCCAGCAACCAATGGACGAATAGTCAAAGCCAAACCGTTCAAGGGTTTCCGGCCCGATCTCCTGTGAGTACCCTTGAAAAATGGTCCATCCCCTGCACCGGGTCAGCAAAATACGGCGGTCTTCAGGGTAGTGTTCATTTAGGTTGGCAGCCAGAAAAGCATCATAACGGTTACCCAGGTTGCCCCAATCCAGATGGGACCGCATCATGGACCCCTGCCCGTTTGTACCGAGCATCAGCCGTGAGGGTCCCCTATTGTTTTTATGGTGGAAAACAGTTTTCACGTGGGCATTTTCAGATGTTGAAAGATACAGAACCGAACCTGCATGGTGCTCGCAACCATCTGTATGGTAAAGGGCAATTGACAATTTGTGCCGGGTGTGGTGTTGGGGCGCGTCCATCGGTGACATCAGGGAAAAAAACAAGCCGGATGAATCCTCGATGCTGTTTTCTGCGGAAATGACTTTGTCTTGGAAGCTGATCATACAACGGAAAGGAAAAGCGGCCTTGATCAGCATAAAATGGCCGGGTGGCACCATGACGACCCGGCGAACATCCCGGGGCCATTGCCATGTGGTGATCCTGGATTCGTTACTGTGGGGATTCGTTTTTTGGCAAAACGCAATTGGATCGATCCGGAGGCGGGCAGCTTCGAGATCAAGATCCACTCCCGCCAGGTTCGTGATTACCCGGTATACCTTGTATGTCTCCAGTACTTTGGTGCGCAGGCGTTGACGGGTGATCCGTTCAGGCATCTGAAAGCGAGTTTGCCCATCATCGTCGAGCAAATCAAGATCCTGTGGATCCTGCGTCAGGCAGAGCGCTTCTCCAGGCGCCAGATCAATGCCCAACCCGGAAATCGATTGCTGAAGCCGTATATTTCGGCCGCTCAAGAGATCGATTGTTTTATCCGGCCAATGGTTTTTATCGTTGTCCCAGTGGGCCCGGGTCGTCTGTTCACAATTTAGATTGATCAGTACCAGCAGCCGTTTACCTGAGGCAGGGTGCACACGACGCAGGCCGATGCCGTTTCCGTCGTGCATCTGCAGCAATTCCAAACGGGCGTTCTGAAAGAATGCCGGATGGTTTTTCAGAAGCCGGGTCAACCGGGCTATGTGCTCCACCTGGTTGTCGGGGGCCCCCCAGTTAAGGGACGGGGCATCGTGAACATTAATTTTTTCAGTGGCGAACCATTCCACTCCATTGGTGAATCCAAAAGCGCCCTGGAAAGAGAAAAGGGCGCACAGCGAAGTTCGCATTCGAGCGTATATTTTTGATTTTTCAGCAAGTCTATTGTTGTCATGGGTTTCGGCAAAATGAAAGGTTAAGCCCTCACTTTTGGAAATATCCATGGCCTCCCCGAAGTAGGACTCAACCTGTCCGCGGTCGTAGTTTTGAAACAACTCCGAATAGGCCCAGTTGAAATTGGCCCTGCTGAGCAGTTTCCGGGTGACGCTGATTTTACCCCCCAATCCCTCTAACAGAAATATAGTGTCGGGAAACTGGCTTCGAACGCCGGCTATTATGTATTGCCATGCCACTGCAGGTATCATATATCCGGCATCACAGCGAAAGCCGTCCACCCCCCGGCGGCACCAGGTTAAAAAGATATCCGCCATATATTGCCAGAGTTTCTTGTGTGAGTAGTCGAGCCTGGTCAGATCGGCCCAGGTGACACCCCAGGCCCCCGGAACTTCGATTTTCCCATCTGGATTGCGCACCAGCCACTGCGGATGTGTGGCGTGCAGGCTGGCGGCCCAACCGGTGTGATTGATGGCAATATCGAGAAAGAGTTTGGCGTTGCGGGCATGCACAGCGTCCACCAGCTCCAGAAACTGTTCCAAAGGGGTGGCGCTTGGGTCGAACTCGGCCAGTGCCGGGTCAACAGCAATAAAACTGAGCGCAGCGTAAGGGCTTCCAAAACGACCCATTCGGGCGTAGGTTGTTGGTGTAGGATGGATGGGAAGCAGTTGAAGAATCCGGCATCCAAGCGTTCCAACGATAAAATCCAGGTTTAAGATGAGGTTCCTGAAGGTTCCCGAGGGTGGTATGATGGTATAACCGGCTTTATCCAAGTGTTCTATGGTACTGTCGTGTGAAGATTCAGATCTAAGCGCCTTGCTCTTGTTGGGCCTGAATTGTCGTACAAATGCGTTGTAGAGTGTGTTGCCGCAGCAAGTGTCGGCGGGTTCGACATTGATGATCAGGTTGCCACCCAAAGGCCAGAGGGGTTCGTCAGCATTTTCAGGGAGGAAGAAGCACTTGGCTTCAAAGTGACCGACCTCGGACAGACCCAGGTGAATTGAAAAGAGACCCTTTGAATCCTGCTGAAGGGGAATATCGAACCAGTCGCGGCCCAAAATCGGGACCTTGTTATCTACATGTTCGATAATCTCCGCCCTGGTCACGGATGCATGGCCGATATTGGTGCGCACCCATGCTCGTCCAGCCCCTGTTGTGGATGGATCGGTCTGCAATGCGATTTTAAGCGAGTCCCCTTGGACCCTACAGAGGTGGTTTCCTGGTTCCGGCTTCTGAGTGAGGTGTGGTTCGGCGTTCATGGGGTCACGTTTTCTTAAGCCAGTATTACCGGGCAAACCGATAGAACGGGACATGGCGATTGCCGGGAAACACGGTCTGTTGTGGAACCGGCGAACAAGGATTCGATGAGATTATGGCCTCGAATGCCCAACACAATCAGATCCATATGATTAAAAAGGGCATATTTGGTGATCTCTTCAAAGGGCCGGCCGGCCAGTAAAACCAGCTTTGGCTGGCACCAGTTATATGATTCTTCGGGTATCATGCGGCGCAGTTGCTCTCTTTTTTGGGCGTGTTCCTCTTCCTCGGCATCCGGCCTTTCGACCCCCTTGAGCATATCCTTGTATTCAGCCGTTTCCATGACATGCACCATATGGAGCTCCGATTCAAACTCCTGAGCCAGGCTGAGTCCATACTGAAAGGCAAGGTTGGAATCTTCAGAAAAATCACAGCCAACCATGATTTTGTTGAAGAGAGATGTCTTGTTTTCCTGGCTCCGAACGATCAAAAACGGGCAGGGAAGCGACCGCATGAGCCGACCGGTAACCGACCCCAGAATGACCCGCTTCAATCCTGTCCGCCCCTGGGTGGCTGAAACGACCAGGTCGATGGCGTGTTCGTTTACCATTCGGGCAATTTCATCGGCAGGGTGGCCGACGGAGATCAGCGTTTCCCATTCGAAGGGTGCCGCCCGCATATTGTGCTCGATTTGTTCCCTGGCGAACGCAACTGATTTTTCTTGGATCTCGATGGGTGCAAACATCACCTCGCCGTAGGCTACGGTGGCCGTCAGATCGACAACGTGGCAAATGAAGAGCTTGGCGTTGAACTCTTTGGCCAGCGCCACTCCGTAGGTTAGGGATGTGTTGGAATGGTCGGAAAGGTCCGTGGTACACAAAATGTTTTTAAAGCTGACCTTCATCATGACACCTCCTGCATTAGAAACCAGTTTAATGCCAATCTGCGTAAGAGAGGAAAGGTATGAGGAAAGAACCAGGGTCCACTTCAAGTTCCAAGGTTGTCTAAAGCATAAACCTTTTTATTTAATTTGTCCAGGTCTTCGGCAGGCCCCGGTTTAGAAGCGGGTATTTTCCTCGATGACAGCCCCCTGTTTAATAACCATAGGCGCATCGGTGTTGTTGCGGATGATAACACGGCCTTTGATCACTACATTATCTTCAAAAAAGACATCACCCTGAATTTCCAGGGATTCGCAATTCACCAGGCTGGGAACCCCATGCTTGAAACGCGCGTTGTACATGTCGATTTTTCCGAAAAAATCCGGATCGAGAGTGATCTGAATGCGGTTCAGCTGCCGGACGGGGTTTTTCACGACGCTGAAATCAGGGACCATTTGATAGCAGTCGGACTGTATGGCCAGAAGGTCGTTACATTTTTTCACCGGATAAAATCGTTCGTCTGATATCTGGACCACCGCGGCGTTTTTAAAAAGAGAAATAGCCGACCCCATGGCCGTTTCGATTTGATACACCTGCGGGCTGTTTGCGTTGCGGGGATCGACAGTTTTGGGATTCATAATGATGGGCAGGTACAGGGCACCCTGTTTCTTGATGAGTGAGTTTAATCGGGGCAAGTTCACCCAGATATTGTTGGTGTTGAAGTATCCGTAGCGCCTGATGTCCTGAAAAGCCACGTAATCATCTTCCGGGCACTGGGCGAGTTCCCGCAAGATAATGCGGCCGTCTGTGTGACGGGCAATGTGTCCCCCCTTGCGGTCAGCCGGTGTGCGCCGGGCGACTTCCATCATGAAGGGAAAACCCTGGGAAGAAAAGTATCCCAAAAGGGATGCATCCAGGGTTGCGCCAAGGTTGTCTGAATTGGAAATAAACGCGTACTCTACGCCCTGTTCCTGCAGTTTTTGAAGCAGGCCCGAAGCGTACAGGGCAATATATACGTCGCCATGTCCGGGCGGGTTCCACTCCAGTTCCGGTGTTTGTGACCAGAGGGCCGGGCTGAAATCGCCCCGGATAATTTTAGGGAATTTGTTTTGAATGAAACAAAGGGGTTCTGTTGTGCCGGACATGTCGGCAAGGGCTTGCAGCGTATCCGCATGGGTGTTGAATGAGTTCATGAAGACCAGGTGGGCTCTTAATTTTTCGGCCTGCCGCAGTTTGATTTCAAGAAATGACAGCCCATCTTTTACCTGAATGAGGGATTTGGCCCGGGTCAGGCCCATGCTGGTTCCCAGTCCGCCGTTGAGGACGATGATCGCCGATTTGTTGAGGGCTTTTTTGCCCGTGTCCCTGTATTTTCCAAGGGTGTCGGCCGCCTTAACCTCTTCCGGCGCTATTGGCGTGATGTCTTTTTCAGGCACGAGTCCTGTCTCACCGGCCACGATCTGGCGATAGTAGTGGGAAAAGGTTTCGATGATCGTGGGCGCAAGCCCGGCCTTTTCCATTTTTTCGACAAAAGCTGGCAGTTTGTTATTTCGAGTCGGCATGGGCATTCTCAAGAAGGTCAAAAAAAGATCACGCAAACACAAAATATAAAAAGCACGAAATGATAATTTCTATCGTTTTTTCATCTTTTCGTGATGAAAATTTTTCTTTGTGTCCTTTGTGTGGTTTTTATCGGACTTATACAACCGGCTCAATCCATCCCATGGGGTCTTCTATTTTGCCGTACTGAATATCCTGAATAGCATCGAACAGGCGCTGGGCAACCGGGCCGACGCTGCCGTCGCTGATGGGGATAACCGTGTCACCATACTTGAGTTCACCCACGGGCGAGACCACAGCCGCTGTTCCGGATCCGAAGATTTCGGTCAGCATTCCCGAGGATTGGGCCTGCATGACTTCATCGATGCTGATTTTTCGCTCAACGACCTTCATGCCCCAGTGCTGGGCCAGCTTGATGACCGAATTGCGGGTGATACCGGGCAGGATACTTCCGCTCAGCATGGGGGTGACGATTTCGTCATCGATAACAAAAAAGATGTTCATGGCGCCGATTTCTTCGATATATTTCTGCTCCACCCCGTCCAGCCAGAGAACCTGGGTGTAGCCTTCATCGTGGGCTTTGTCGCCGGCCAACAGGCTGGCCGCATAATTGCCCGGGGTCTTGGCCTCGCCGACGCCGCCCCTGACAGCCCTCACGTGATCTTTGGAAACCAGGATTTTGACCGGGTTGAACCCTTCGGGATAATAGGCGCCTACGGGTGATAAAATGATAAAAAACCGGTAAGTAAAGGATGCGCGTACTCCCAGGTAGGGGTCGGTGGCCACAATGGTGGGCCGGATGTAAAGGCTGGTGCCCGGTTGGCTGGGCACCCAGTCTTTTTCAATGGTCAGCAGCTGTTTGAGCGCATCCAGGGCAAAGGCCTCGTCGTGCTCGGGGATGCAGAGCATTTTGGAAGAACGGTTCATGCGTTTGAAATTGTCCAATGGCCGGAAAAGCTGTACACCACCCGCATCCGTACGGTAGGCTTTCAGACCTTCAAACACCCCCTGGCCATAGTGCAACACCATGGTGGAGGGGTCCATGGGGATGGGGGCATAGGGTTCGATTCTGGGATTGTACCACCCTTTTTCAACGCTGTAGTCCATGTTGAACATGTGATCGGTGAATATGGTGCCGAAACCGAGGTTGGTTTCATCCGGCTTGGGTTTCAGGGTCTTGGTTTGGGTTAGGGGTACTTGCATCATATCCTCCTTGTGGTTGTTGGTGGAGCACAACTATCAAAATAGGTGCCGGGCCGGCATCAGAGTAAAAAAGATGCCTTGGGTCGCGGCAATACAAACATCAGTATATTGAAAAAGATGAATCGCCATCGAAAATATGCAGGTGTTCAAGGTTCATGGCAATGTTCATCGGTTCGCCCGGCTGAATGAGTCTACGCCCTTCGCTTTTGGCGATTAATTTGACGCCGCTGAAATTCATGTGCATGATGGTTTTCCCGCCGAGCGGCTCTACAACCTCCACAACCCCGTTGATTTTCCACGTGTTGGGATAAGAGTGGTTGCCGTTGCTGATGGTGAGGTCTTCGGTTCGGCGCCATGCTTCGCACAAGTCTGAAATTGATCATGTTTTGTACGGCAAAGTCAAGGTTTCTTTGGTATAAGGGGCGAGCTTTTGTGCTTTTGTGATGCTG
>Ga0190293_1000925_pt1 | contig 10456 bp, 7 predicted proteins | sample 48693001_MG_FD_161671 | JGI IMG/M metagenome (GOLD analysis project Ga0190293, IMG submission 161671) | Hydrothermal vent microbial mat bacterial communities from Southern Trench, Guaymas Basin, Mexico - 4869-30-0-1_MG | ecosystem: Environmental > Aquatic > Marine > Hydrothermal vents > Microbial... | reverse complement strand
GGAGAGATAGACAAGATTGTACTTCTTTGCCAGCGTTCGCGCCTGGGTACCGCGACCCGCACCTGGATACCCGAGCAGCACTACATTGAACAGCACCTTGCGGAGTTCCTGTTCAATGATCTCATTAAGCTTGCTGTTGATCTCCTCGATGGAGCCGACGCCTTCCCTCGGAAAGAACAACCCCTGGTCCTTGTAATACTGGGCCACAGGGGCTGTTTTCTCCTGGTACTCCCTGAGTCGGTTCCTGATAACAGCTTCGGTGTCGTCGGTGCGGCCCGAGGTCTCAGCTCGCTTGATGAGCCGCTTCAGGGACTCCTCCTGTGGAACATCCAGAAAGAAGAGGCAGGTGAGAGATGTATGCATTTTCAGCAGGAGACCCTCCAAGATGTATGCCTGCACATAGGTCCTGGGAAATCCATCGAAGAGAAATCCGGGAGCATCCGGATTCGAGAGTATCTTCTTCTCGATTATCTGAACGATAATTTCATCTGAGACAAGACCGCCAGCCTCAATGATGGACTTGGCCGCAAGCCCCAGTTCAGTGCCTTTCTTTATCTCTTCACGAAGTATGTCGCCTGTTGAGATGTAAACGAGATTGTGCTTCTTCATCAGCAGTTCCGACTGCGTACCCTTCCCGGCACCAGGCGCTCCGAACAGGGCGATATTCAGCATGGGACCTCCTCCTGATCTGTGCTGAGGTTCCAGTGTCATTTCGTAGTATGGCAGCATAGAGAGCAATGTACAATGGCAATCACCTTCAACGTGCTTCCAAAGATCCGGATTCAATATCAGTCAGAAACCGAAACCGATCAGACCAGAGAGAGAAGCCTTCCCAGCCCTTCACCTTCGATCGTTCTTCCGGTCGGCAGCATCACCCGCAGGGGGAGTCCCGATGAAGATATCCTCCGGAGCTCTGACTGTAGGACTCTGAGCAGATCGTAGAGGTCAGGGTCAATTGCTGCCTGCCTTTCCCATCTCCCGGGTGCTGCAGGATGTGTCTCCTCGGGCTCCCCGAACCACCTGCCGCAGAGAGTGCCGCCGCTCACTGCAAGCCTTCTCAATGAGGAGTCAGGATGCGGACGCCAGTAGAGATGAGACCATCCAAGAAGCCTGAACCAGGCGGCTGTTCGAAGATCCCTTGCACCCGCAGCAAGCACCCACTCGAGATTCCTGAGCACCCTGTCCGCGGAAATAAGAGTAGAAGGCTCCCGCACTTCCTCGAGTGCATCTACAACCGGGGCGATGCCATTATCTTCCGCATGCTTCTGATCCGGCTCCTCTTCTTCTACTGCTCTTCTGAGCCATACCTCAGTTCCTGATCTGAGAAGGTCTCGGAGAGTTGTTTCCGCGGAGATGTATTCCTCCCGGAAAAGTGATGTCCCTTCCTCCAGGGCTCCATCAGCCATCGGGAGGTAATTCAGTCCGAAGCAGACCGGATCCGGAATGCCTCCGGCAAGCACGGTATCAAGAAGATCTCCAAGAAGCATAGCAGGCGAACCGGATGGAAGAGGTCCGACTGGATGAGCCTGGTCCGGGGCTTCTGACGGATCCCCGAAACTCATGTCGAGATGGACCAGGTGAAGTCCCCTCTCCCGAAGAGCGATATTGTACTGAGGTGTATGCTCCCGTATCAGCAGAAACTCCTCCAGAGCAGCCTCGAGAGGTGTGGCGCATTCGGATATCTCGAGGTCGGCGACCTGCGAAACAAGCTCCAGCGTCTTGCTGTCCGCCTTCCTCTTCGTGAAATAGCTGTTAACACGGCTTCTGAGCGATCTGGCCTTGCCTGCATAGAGGATCCTGCCATCGGCTGCATAGAAACGGTATGTGCCGGGGGATACCGGAAGAGACAGGCGTTTCTCCCTGGGAAGCAGATAATCCCAGCTACCCTCATGGACAGGTACGGAGCTGGAGATGAACGCCTCAAGCTCACCTGATGTCCGGACCCCGATATCTCCCAGATCGGAGAGCATCCTCCTCCAGATCCCTGCTGTTGCCCGTACATGATCCGCAGCTCTCCTTCGCTCTCTGAGTGAATGTCCGAGATATCCGGCAACAGCCCTCAGGCCCTTGCGGGGCAGCCCCGGATACAGGCGTCTGGCCAGCTCTCTTGTACACACGATTTTCGGGAAACGGTCTCCTGCGCCGGGAGTCATTCGCATGAGGCTGTCGAACCATCGCTGCTCGAATGCGGCGAAGTGAGCTACGGGCATGGCATCCTTCACCCATGCAGCAAGGAGATGCCCGACCTCAGTCGCAGCCGGAGCCCCGCGAAGCATATCATCCGTTATTCCGGTGATCCGGGATATCCTGCGGGGTACCTCCTCCCCTTCGGGAAGTGCGACCAGGAAGGAGAATACCTCCGGCTCCCCAATACTCCGGGAGCTGCACTCACTGGAGGGGACGAGTAATGCCCATGCCACTTCGAGCAGATGCCCCGTCTCCGGCGACGATCCTGTGGTCTGACAGTCTACTACCAGAACAAGGTCGGGCTTCACTATCGATACTTCGTTGACCATTTACTGCACTTATTCTATGCATATTGGAGTTATGAGCATCAATGCAGCCCTGCTTCCCACTGAGAGCACCCAATGGAGTACGATACGGGATGGTTCAACTCGAGCAAATGCTGACTGATTTTTGCATGCAGGATGACTCGCTGTTATTATCCTTTCAACTCGAGCTGGGAGGTAATCATGACCGATCGTCAAAAGGTCTGATAAGGAAGGACCAGAAGGGCATCCTGTCGATCGCCCGGTGAGGATCCTTCTCAACCTCTCTCACATCCATGGAAGGTGATCCATGCAGCTCGAGATACGCAATGCATTCTATACATATCCGGGAGCCCCTGAACCGGCCCTGGAATCCGTATCACTAACACTCAGCAGCGGGTGGACCGCCGTCGCCGGAGCAAATGGGGCCGGCAAGAGTACACTCCTGAAGCTCGCGGCAGGCCTTCTGGAGCTGGACTCAGGTACTGTGTCAGATCCTGGAATGTCTCTCTACTGCCCTCAGAGGACCGATGAGACGCCAGACGGTCTGATTAAACTCCTGGAGGTAGCGGATGGTGACAGTGCCAGGCTGAGCGGCCTGCTCGGACTCAAGAGTGACTGGCCTTACAGATGGAACACTCTGAGTCACGGGGAACGGAAGAGAGCCCAGATCGCGGTGGCTCTCTGGCATGATCCTGACCTTCTGGCAGTGGACGAGCCAGCCAATCACATTGATACCGCTGCGAGAACTCTCCTCCTTAGAGGTCTTCGAACCTATCGCGGGATCGGCATCATTGTCAGCCACGACAGGAATATGCTGGACACTCTCTGCTCCTCCTGCATACTGATCGAAGATCATGCCGCCTGCAGCTACAGGGGCGGCTACTCCTCAGCTATCGAGCAGAGGGCAGCCGATCGGGAAGAGAAGATACGGCAGAGGAAGCGCCTCAAGGGGGATCTGGCCTCTGCCCGAAAGCTCGTTCATCGAAGACGCAGCGAGATGGATGCAAAGCGGAAATGCCTTTCCAAGCGCGGTCTTCGCTGGGGCGATCATGATGCGAAGTCCCGGATCGATGCACTGAAAGTCGGAGGGAAGGTTCAGGGAGCCGCCAGACGTATGAAGACCGCTGGAACAAGGGTCAGGATCGCAGAGGAGAAGCTCTCGGAGGTGAGTGTCTCAAAAGAAAGGAACCTCTCTTTCTGGCTGGCCGATTCCCGGTCTGCCAGGGATGTCCTGCTGGAAATGGATGAGGGAAATCTGAATCTGGGAGCAAGGAAACTTCTTTATCCTGCCCTGCACATCGGCCCCGACGACAGGATAGCTCTTACAGGTGAGAACGGGGCTGGAAAGAGCACGCTGGTCCGTCTCATCATCGAGAAGCTATCGGTGAGATCGGTCAACCTTCTCCATATGCCCCAGGAACTCGGCCCAGTCTCCACTGAACTTCTGACCAGAATGCGTGATCTTCCCGGGGATGAGCTCGGACGTGTGATGACCACTGTCAGTTGTCTCGGGTCAGATCCTGCAGCGGTACTCGACAGCGGCAGGCCGAGTCCAGGTGAACTGCGCAAGCTGATGCTGGCGATGGCTGTCGTAGATGCACCGGAACTGCTGGTCCTGGATGAACCCACAAACCATCTGGACCTGCCTTCAATTGAACTGCTGGAAGGTGCCCTTGCGGATTTTCCCGGGGCACTGCTCCTGGTAAGTCATGATACGAGGCTCCTCGAAGCGTTGACTGACATCCAATGGAGGATTACTGAGAGAGTGCTCCGGAAATCACTTAGAGGCAGTGCGAGCTGATGTACTTCATTCCGGGGCCGGACATGGCCTGAACCTTGCGCATGAGGGAAATATGCTGTGCAATAACAGGTAATCTGACCTGTTGCGAAAAGCAACTGGTCGATGCTAGCTGGAGACGGTCCTCACGACTTCAAGAAGTGAGACCTCCCCCTGCCGGGCGAGTTCCAGTCCATGATCGAGGAGAGACCTCATCCCGTCCTCTCTGGCCTGCTGTGATATCCGGTGTGAAGGGGCTCCCTCGGCTATCATATCCCTGAGAGAGTCTGTCACTGTGAGCATCTCGAAAAGCGAGCATCTTCCAATGTAACCCTTGTTCATGCACTCTTCGCAGCCGTCAGATATGAAGAAAGGACCTTCTGGTATCTCATCGATGCCGATGAGACGGAACTGCTTGATATGCTCCTCGGTGATCTGAGCCTCATGCCTGCAGTCCGGGCAGAGCCTGTGACAGAGGCGCTGGGATATGATCGAGTGTATCCCGGAGGAGAGCTGAGCTGAGTCTATTCCCATCTGCAGAAGCCTGTTGAACACTCCGGCCGTACTGGGAGCATGAACAGTCGTAAAAAGGAGATGCCCCGTCGTCGCGGCACGCATGGCTATCTGAGCTGTTTCCTCATCTCTTATCTCGCCAAGCATGATTATATCGGGATCCTGTCTCAGAACAGCCCTTAGTCCGGTAGCGAAGGTCATGCCGGGGGACTGCCCTATCTGGGTCTGATGGAACCCTGTGAAGTCCGTCTCAATCGGGTCTTCAAGGGTTACTATGTTCACACTCTCCCCGCGGAGGCTCTGTATATGGAGAAGACTGCCGAACATCGTTGTGCTCTTACCGCTTCCGGTTGGTCCGGTGAGGATTATCATCCCCTGATGACGGCTGAGAAGAGCCTTGTGAGTCTCCAGCATGTCATCCGGCATACCGATATTATCAAGGAAGAGAATATCCGCAGTGCATGTCGAGAGTCTGATCGCCATTCTCTCGCCATGATTCGTAGGGAGAAGGGAGACCCTTCCCGTATAGGTGCCATCCTCGAATCTGAGATGGCCATCCTGGGGGATATCATGCTTGAATGTAGAGAGATCTGAAAGCACCTTGACCCGTCTTACAATATGGGGATAGAGGATGAGATCGACTTCAGCCAGTTCGTAGAGCATTCCATGGACTCTAAGGGTGACCGCTACGGAATCGTGACCGGGATTCATGTGGATATCGCTGGCTCCAAGCGAGAAACCAGCTGAAACAAGCTCGTTGACGAATTTGACCGGATCCGGCTTCTTCAGACCCGCGAGACCTCCCATTATCCGCCTGTAGACAGGGAGCCTGCTTATTTTCTCGCCAGGTTTGACCCTAAGGTCCCTGCTAAGGACCGAAGGCAGCGCTGTTGCTGATCCGCGAAATTTCCACCAGAGACCAAGGGCAACCTTGAAAAGCATGCTGGAGAGGACTATCCAGATGACGCCCCAGAGGATCGCTGCTGTAAGTCCCTCACTTGAATGGATCGCCTCGCTCAGTCCTGTCACCAGACTGCGGCCGGGGTCGCTCTTCCCGAGAAGCAGTACAAGAAGCCCTGCAACCACATAGCTGATCACCCTGATGATTATGTTCTGATGCCTCCTGGAGAGTTCCAGCATGTTCCTGCTCCTCCGGATTGGATCATATTGCGCTGAATTATTCTTTCCTGCGGTCAACATAAAGTCTGGATGGTTGATGGACAAGCCGAACGGGCTCATCGTGTGTCTTCGCGGACCTCCGAATGAAGATCGATGTACTCAAGATAAGTAATGACTGGAGCCATGGCAGAAAGAACCCCCGTCCTGATTAGTTCCTCGAGATTGCGCAGAATAACACCTGTCTCCTTTCCATGACCCCTGCGGGAAAGCGTCTCACCAAGCTCCTTTGGAAGAATCCGCTCACCCGTCTCGGAGTTACTGATCACTTCAGTACGCTTCCTGAGTTCCGCCAAATTCGGGAGTCCCTCAGCAGCGTAGTCCTCTGTATGCGCCGCTATATCGGCTTCAGCGAGGTCGAGGAGCTGCTTCAGCCCTTCTCCTGAATCGAGAATGAGCTTCCTTACGGCCCTGTCCGTCCACTCGCTCGAATAGAGGACCGGCCTCATATGATTCCGGATCAGCAGACAGACGCGCACTCTATCCTTCTTCGAGAAACGGAACCGGTCGCAGATCTCACCGGCAATATCCGCCCCCGTAGTCTCGTGCGCCCGAAAATGGGGAACACCATCCGCGTCAACGGTCCTTGTTGGAGGTTTGCCGAGATCATGAAGCAGAGCTGCCCAGCGTGTGACCGGATCGGAGACTGGAAGGAGGCTGAGCACATCAAGCGTATGTCCCCAGACATCGGAGTTATGAGCAGGCCCCTGGGGAAGCCCGTCCAATTCAAACAAAGAGTTCAGTTCAGGGAGGATCTCACCGAGAAGACCACTCTTCCGCATCATTTGAAGAGCCTCTGCAAGAGCAGACCCATCGGATGCGGAGAGCATTCCGTCCATCTCTGCTTTCCATCTCTCTCTTGAAACGGTCAGTATCTCCTGATTGAGTTCCCTGACAGCCTGCATAATCAACGGATCGAGAGCAAATCCAAGTACAGCTGCGAACCGGAAAGCTCTCAGCATTCGGAGAGGGTCCTCGGCGAAGGTTACAAGTGGATCGAGAGGTGTCCTGATCAGACCTGCTCTCAGATCCTTCATGCCGTCCAGAGGATCTATGACATCTCCAGCTCGATCCATGGCCATGGCGTTGATGGTGAAGTCTCTCCTGATCAGATCATCCTTCAGGGTCCTGCCAAATACCACAGCGGGATGCCTCGAGCCTTTTCTGTAGCTCTCCCTCCGCCGGAATGTCGTTATCTGAGCCTCAATCCTTCCGTCACCCGTCGGGAGGAGTGTTCCAATAGTCCCGAACTTGATTCCGATGGGAATAACCTTAAGACCGGCTGTTTCAAGTATGGAGGCTGTCTGTTCCGGAAGAGCGCTCGTAGCGAGGTCAAGGTCGCAGGATCTCCGTCCGAGAAGGTGATCCCTCACAAAACCGCCCACTAGATAGAGTTCCTCACCCGCATCCTCGAACAGCCTGAAAAGTCTCTCCACCTGTATCCCATCTCCTTTCCTCCAGACTGGACAATAGTCACAAAGGGGTTCACAGGCTATGACAGGGGGAAGGGGTATCGGTTATTATCACTGCTTGTCAGGCAGAAGGGAACACTTTGAAAGTCCTGAGAGCACTCTGGATACAGGTCACTGAAGCCGCTAAGGTAAGCTTCGTCCTCTTCAGGATTATGGTGCCTGTTATCATCGTGGTTAAAGTGCTTGCTGAACTGGGACTGGTCAGTTTCATTGCCTCCGCCTTTGCTCCGGTTATGAGACTCGTTGGGCTTCCCGGTGAGATGGGTCTGGTTTGGGCTACCGCAGTGATAACGAACATGTATGGCGGCATTGTCGTCTTTGCATCGATCGTCCCGGGTCTGCACCTGACCACCGCACAGATAACTGTTATGGCCTGCATGATACTTGTTGCCCATTCAATGCCGGTGGAGACGACGATAGCCCGCAAGGCCGGGGTCAGGATCAGATTCATGGTGCCCTTCAGACTCGTAAGCGGACTCGTACTCGGTATCATCCTCCACCAGGTCTATCGCATCGGAGGATTCCTGCAGGGGCCGGGGGAGCTTCTATGGGAGGCATCTCCATCGGACGGCTCTCTTGGTGCCTGGGCTATATCGCAGCTGAGGAATCTAGGGATGATCTTCATGATAGTGCTTCTTCTGATAATCCTGATGAAAGCATTCGACAGGCTGGGATTGACCAGAATGTTCAGCCGAGCACTCAGACCGCTCCTCTCGTCGATGGGGATCGGTGAATCTGCAACTGCTGTCACTATGGTCGGTATGATCCTTGGGATTTCCTACGGCGGTGGGCTCATCATCAGGGAAGTCACTTCAGGTCGCATGCCCTCCAGGGATGTCTTCTTCTCTCTTGCTCTGATGGGGCTCGCACATGCCATTGTAGAGGATACTCTACTGATGATGTCTCTAGGGGCAAGTATTACCGGAGTCCTGCTTGCCAGGATCGCTTTCACATGGCTAGTGATCACTTTACTCGTCAAGCTTGTGAAGTGGATGCCGGAAAACTGGTTCGACCGTCTCCTGTTCAGAGCTTCGCCTTGACCAGCACTCTACCTGCCTCGAAAGCGGTGCTCATCATCTCCACATCCTCCTCCACCTGCTCCCGTGTGCCGGTCGAACAGGACAGGATGGTCTCCCTGACCGACAGACCGCACATTCCCCAGGCATCGGCCATGCTCTTTATCTGAGCATCGAAGTACTCCGGCTTATCAGCTCCCTGAGTCACTACTAGAACAGTCTCCTTCTTCTCCAGGCGCATCTCGAAATCCTCACCGATCAGTGCAAAGAGCCTGTCAGTAAAAGTCTTCATCTGGGCGGTCATATAGTAGAAGTAGATCGGCGTCCCGAGGACTATGGCATCTGCTTCGTGGAGAACTTCATACAGTGGTGTCATCCCATCATCAATCACACAGACGCCAGTCTCACGACACCCCATGCAGGCGATACATCCCTTCATCTCCAGCAGCCCCAGATGATAGATGGAAGTGCTTGCCCCCTCCTCTTCGGCTCCCTTTAGAACCTGCCTTACGATGAGGTCCGTACTGCCCTCCGTTCTCGGACTGCCCACGAATGCTGCCACTCTCATATCAAGTCTCCTCTCAATACTCCCAGTCGTTACTGGGTACCGGAACCCTGATCACATTGTCGAGATCAGCAAGCAGTGAAGCGGAACCCGCAATCTCATCCGTAACTGCAAGACCGGAGGTGGGTCTGACACCAAACCACATTCGGGTGAAAGCTCCCACAGATGCTTCCAGGACAGGGAGCCCGGAAGTGCATCCTCTACCTGCTTTCGACTCTGCCCCAAGAGTGATGGTGTAATCTCCAGCCACTCCCCTCCACCTTTCGGTCGTATCAAGATACTTCTCAATGGGATCTGTAACTTTGAGGTTGAACGAGATATCCGGTGAGGGCAGATGGGTCTTGCCCATGCAGGCTTCCATATCACAGATTCTCATCTGCCAGTAGGCATAGGCCTTGTGAGAAGTCTCGAATTTTGAGTTCCTCGTCCTCCGCATCTGCCGGAATGGGGTCTTGAGAAGGTCCTGCAGCTGTATTGCAGATGGCTCTGAAAGTCGAACCAGTGAGACCTGATCTCCGAGATTCCGGATCAGTGCGAGTAGCTCGAGCAATTCGAAATAGTCCCTGTAGCACATCCAGTTAACGGTATAGGGGCCATTTTCCCCGGAAACGTAACCGCACCAGAAATGATGTGTGAGGTTCTCTCCGTCAGAGTCCATGTAGCCGAGACCGAAACCCTTCTTGCTCCACTCCATATCGGCCTTCGTCAGTTTTTCGCTGAAGAGAGTGGCATTCCCGTGGACTCGCTTTCTCTCAAGGCGTGCCCTGTGGACCATTTCATGATCATCCGGGCTGAGTCTGATCGGGGGAGGTGGCTTGATATCTATTTGAAGTGTTGCAGGATCAAATCCCAGCCAGGATTCGTATGGCCCCGATCCGAAACCGAGCTTGTCATAGTACCCCTGATCGAACATTCCGAGTCCCGCGACCTCCGCACCATCAGCCGCACCGATGGAGACCAGTTCAGCGGTAAGTCGGGAGGCAAGTCCCTGCCTTCGTCCAGCATAGCCTGTTGTCACCGCGCAGACAGCGCAGAGACTCAGATCGGTCTCTCTATGTACGATGGATCCCTGAGAGGATGCTGCAAGAGCCTCTGCACTGCCCCCAAGATCTGCAACCAGGACCTGGCATCCTTCAAGGAAAGTATCCATAATCTTTTCCTGGTCCTTCTCGATCCAGCCCACATCCTTCCAGATGCGGTGACAATCCTCACCATCACGCTCAATATCGAAGCTTCTTCGAATCATCTCTTCTCCAATCGGCTCAGCAATAAGGTGACGTGATACTTAATTGCATATATGGGGACAGGATGGGGATTCAATAATCGCAGCATAGTGCTCCACCAAAACACGGTAACATGAAACCACTCACATACACCTTGCTACACAGGGTGATGATGAGTTATCCCATCATAGGATTTTGCCGATCAAGTCCTGATATTTCTGT
>Ga0190293_1000924_pt1 | contig 10458 bp, 9 predicted proteins | sample 48693001_MG_FD_161671 | JGI IMG/M metagenome (GOLD analysis project Ga0190293, IMG submission 161671) | Hydrothermal vent microbial mat bacterial communities from Southern Trench, Guaymas Basin, Mexico - 4869-30-0-1_MG | ecosystem: Environmental > Aquatic > Marine > Hydrothermal vents > Microbial... | reverse complement strand
TACTTGGGCCAAACGGTGCTGGGAAAACGACTTTTATTAGAATTATCAATCAGATCACAATGCCAGATTTTGGTAAAATTTATTTCGACGGAAATAAACTGCAGCCAGATGATGTACATTATATTGGTTATTTACCTGAAGAACGCGGCCTTTATAAAAGAATGAAAGTTGGCGAACAGGCATTATATTTAGCACAATTGAAGGGTCTATCCAAAAATGATGCAAAAAACAGACTGAATTACTGGTTTGAGAAATTTGATATTGGCGCCTGGTGGAATAAAAAGGTAGAAGAACTGTCAAAAGGAATGGCTCAAAAGGTTCAATTTATTATTACCGTTTTGCATGAGCCAAAGCTGTTGATATTTGATGAGCCTTTTACAGGATTTGATCCGATCAATGCAAATTTGATCAAAGAAGAAATATTGAACTTGCAAAAAAAAGGTTCTACTATCATATTTTCAACACATAGAATGGAGTCGGTAGAGGAATTATGTGAATATATAGCATTGATTCATAGAGCAAATAAAGTGTTAGATGGAAAGTTAGTAGACATAAAAAAACAATTTAAGACAAACACTTTTGAAGTTGGATTGATTACAGATCAAAAAGAGAATTTATTAATAGATATTAAAGAAAGATTTGATATTAGCCCAGCATCGTTTAAGTCATTGGAAGATGATATTAAACTCAACATCCAATTAAAAAAAGAAGAATCATCAACCGATCTTATAAGATTTTTAAATAGTAAATCTATTATAAATCACTATGTAGAGGTCATACCATCTGCAAATGATATTTTTATTAAAGCTGTTGAACAAAACTCTTAAACTGTTCAAATTAAAAGTGAAATTATTTTTATGAATAAATTAAAACTAATCATAAAGCGTGAATTTTTAGCCAAGGTGCGAAATAAAACATTTATTATCATGACTTTTTTAAGTCCGATATTGATGATAGGCATGATATCTTTGGTTGCTTTTCTAACAAAGAGCAGTATGGAAAAGAAATCAACAGTGGCATATGTTGATATATCCGGAATTTTTGAAGATGATGATTTTAAAAACACAAAGACAATTCAATTCGAGAACTTGTCATCTATTGGCATTGATAAGGCAAAAATTATTGTGAGTGAATCATCACAAGAAGGACTATTGTTTATTCCTAAAATGGAAAATATTGATCTAATTGCTAAGAACATCCAATTTTTTTCTAAAGATTCTCCTGGTATGGTTACCATTTCTGAATTAGAATCCATTTTAGACAAAAGGCTGGTAAAAGAAAAGATGTTACAATTAGACATTGATATTATTAAATTAGAAGAAGCAAAAGTAAGAGTGGATATCAATCTTGCAAATTTTACAGGTAAGCAATCTTCAAAAATGATCAATGGAATTAAAATAGCATTGGGTATGGGTGCCGGATATATGATTATGATGTTTATTATTATTTATGGAGCAATGGTGATGCGCAGTGTCATCGAAGAAAAAACAAGTAGAATTATTGAAGTTATTATTTCATCTGTAAAACCATTTCAATTGATGCTCGGTAAAATATTAGGTACGGCAGCTGCCGGACTTACTCAATTTTTTATATGGGGATTATTAATTGTGATTATTTTTATTGGAAGCTCTTATTTTTTTGGAATTGATCTGGCAACAAATTCAATGCAAAATCAACAAATGGATGTCATTGTTCAAAATGACACACAATTTATATTTACAGAGATATTGAATTTACCTCTTTTGAGTATGGCCATTTATTTTGTACTATACTTTTTATTGGGATACTTGCTATATAGTTCCCTATACGCGGCTATTGGGGCTGCAGTCGATAATGAGACAGATACTCAACAATTTATGTTACCTGTAATGATGCCTCTAATGATTGGTGTATACATTGGTTTTGCAACAGTTATAAATGACCCTCATGGATCTGTTGCCACAATAGCTTCCATGATTCCTTTTACATCTCCTATAGTTATGTTAATGAGAATTCCTTTTGGCGTACCTTGGTGGCAAATATTAATTTCTTTATTATTATTAGCAATAACCTTTTTAGCTGTTGTTTGGATAGCATCAAAGATATATAGAGTAGGTATATTGATGTATGGAAAAAAGATAAATTACAAGGAGCTTTATAAATGGATAAGGTATTAACAAAAAAACTAAATCACTACGGACTAAAGTACCATAGGTTTGACGACGACTAAAATTCGTTTCAGTACGAAACCGTAACGGTTTGAAGTCAGAAGACCGAAGTCGGAATCACATGATTCGGTCTTCGGTCTCCCGACTTCTGACTTCTAAAATATTTTTAGAAGCTAAAGCGAGGTGCACTAAAGTGCATAGTTTTAACTAAATTTGAGACCAATAAAATTTAAATATGTCAAAAATTTTAATAATAGAAGATGAAGCTGCAATACGCAGAGTGTTGAATAAGATCATTTGTAATGAAAGTGATAAATTCGAGGTTGAAGAAGCAGAAGATGGACTTGCAGGATTTCAAATGATAGAAAAAACGGATTATGATTTGGTATTGTGCGACATAAAAATGCCAAAAATGGATGGAGTTGAAGTTCTGGAAAAGACACAGCAAATAAAACCAGATATACCTTTTATTATGATTTCCGGTCATGGTGAGCTAGAAACTGCAGTAGAAACCATGCGTTTAGGAGCATTCGATTATATATCAAAGCCTCCTGATTTGAACAGATTGCTCAATGCTATTAGAAACGCCTTAGATAAAAAGCAATTGTTAGTTGAAAATAAAAGGCTGAAAAAGAAGGTGGACTTAAACTTTCAAATGATAGGTGAAAGCAAAGCTATTGAAGATATTAAAAAAATGATCGATAAAGTTGCACCAACCGAAGCAAGAGTGCTAATTACGGGAAACAATGGTACAGGTAAAGAAATTGTTGCCCATTGGCTTCACCAAAAAAGCAATCGGTCAAAAGCTGTATTAGTTGAAGTGAATTGCGCTGCCATTCCTTCCGAATTAATTGAAAGTGAGCTATTTGGACATGTAAAAGGTTCTTTTACAGGAGCAAATAAAGACCGGGCAGGAAAATTTGAAACTGCCAACGGGGGGACTATTTTTTTAGATGAAGTGGGGGATATGAGTTTATCAGCACAAGCAAAGGTTTTAAGGGCTTTACAAGAAAATAAGATCAGTAGAGTAGGTAGTGATAAGGATATTAAAATTGACGTTCGTGTCTTAGCGGCTACAAACAAAAATTTAAAAAAAGAAATAGAATCCGGAAGATTCAGAGAAGACCTCTATCACCGATTAGCAGTAATTTTAATACATGTTCCTTCTTTGAATGACAGAAAAGAAGATATTCCATTGTTAATTGAGTATTTTACAAAATTAATTTCAAATCAGCAGGGTATTACACCGAAGTCATTCCATAAAGATTCCATAAAACTACTTCAAGAATATGACTGGACAGGGAATATTCGAGAGTTGAGAAATGTTATTGAACGATTAATGATTTTGGGGGAAGATGAAATAAGTGAGAATGATGTAAAACTATTTGCCACAAAATAGTACATCACAGATTCTTCTGCTTTGATTTAAAAAATCAATCAATTAGGGCGTTTTTTATTTCTGAATTCTTCTAAGAGTTTTTTATTAAACTCATGTTCAGTCCCATTTAATCTCAGTATTTTTTTCGCAGAGATGACATTTTTCAGATCTTTAAAAAGTTCTTTTTTTGCATTTAATATATCCTGATCATTTTGAATTAATTGAGCTAATAATTTTTCTGCATCTTCATTTTTTAAGGCATCCATACCTCCATTGTTATTTATTAGTTCACGTGCCTCTCTTTTGTTCAAAACCTTCAATTGAAACATTTTCTTTTCAAAGTCATTATAAATGGGCCAAAATTTTTCCGCTTCTTTAGATGATAAATCCAAGCGTTCTGTGATAAAAGCTGTTTTATAGGCTTTTAATTTTTCACGCCTGTTATGTTGTGCATTTAAGCAGCCAACAGAAAGTGAGATAAGCAAGAGAGTTAAAATAATTTTATGCATAACTTTAATTTTCAATTATTAAATTTTCTATCTCTGAATAATCTAAATATTCTAAGATTTCATCCGAATAATCATTTACAATGACCAATTCAACATCATTAAAGATCTCATCAATATCATAAGAATTAAAAGAGATCAAATCTTCATCTATCCAGTTTTCAATTTCAGCAATCTGCACAGATTCTAAATTATAATTATTCTTGTCAAATAGGAAATTGTTTAATCCGAAGAATAATAACAAAGATGCGGCAACTGAATAAGCGATAATTTTAATGTATTTATGAGTATTTAGATTTACTACTTTGGTACTATTGTTTGACAATTTTTTATCGAGATCTCTATCAAATTCTTCAAAATAATTATCTGGTGTTCTAAAACCTGTTGTTTTAGGCTTTTTGAACTTTTTTGTTTTATTGATTATTTTATCTTCTAACTTTAAAAAATAATTTTCAGGACTTATATAACCAGAGGTTTTCATCTCTTTATCCTTCAGGAAGTTTTTCTCAAATTCACCAAAATAATTGATGGGTGTCTTAAAACCACCATTAGTCTTATTTAATTCATTTAATATGTCTTTCTTATTATTCTTCATCAGTGAATTATTTCATTTATTCCTTGAGTAAAAAAGATTCTATTTTCTTTCTTGCATGATGATATGAAGCCTTTAAGGAACCAACAGAAGTGTCTAAAATTTCGGACATGTCATTGTATTTCATGTTGTCAAAATATTTCATATTAAATACCAGTTGTTGCTTTTGAGGCAATGCTGCTACTGCGGTTTGCAACTTTAATTGAATTTCATCTCCATCAAAATAGATATCAGCTTGTAAATTTTCTACCAGTTTACTTTGTAAAGCCTCGCAATCTATATTTTTTAAATTTGCCATTTTATTTAAATGAGAAATAGATTCATTTGTTGCAATTCTATACATCCAAGAAAATAATTTACTTTCTCCTTTAAATTTATCTATATTCTTGAACACCTTGATAAAAGTATTTTGCAATACATCATCAGCATCTTCATGTCTAATAACAATTTTGCGTATATGCCAATACAGTCGCTCCTTATATTCCGTGATCAATTCACGAAAAGCAGCATCATGTGTTTGCTTATTCTTTAAACGCACAATAAAAGTATCTTCTTCCAGCACTAAATTCAAATTCTTTAAATTAAGACTACTAAGTTAGAGAAAGGTTTAATTTATTATATTATTTTAAGGTATTTATCTTCAAAGCCTAATAATATTTAGCTCCAAAAGCAATCTTCTACCCTAAAATCGCATAGCTATTTTTACATTGAGAACTCTTCCACTCAGATAATTAGGTATTGCAATAGAGCGACTAGAGGAAACATCCCTAACCCAGGTATTTGTTATGGAATTTTGAACATCAAACATATTGAACAATTCTATGCCAGCAGAAAGTTCTTTAAACACTTTTTGCCATTTATACTTAGCCGGATTTTGAAAATCAACAAACACATAGGAAATACCAAGATCAGCTCTGAAATAATCTTTTAACCTGTTTTGGAACAGATATGGGTCTGCATAAGATGGTGATCCTCCCGGTACACCTGTATTATAAACAAGGTTCAAATACATTTTTAAATTAGGAATTGTTGGAACATAATCTTGAAATAGTATGGCAAATTTCAATCTTTGGTCTGTTGGCCTTGATATATAACCTCTGTTATCTATGTTTTCTTTGGTCAGCAGGTACCCAAAACTAAACCAGGATTCAGTTCCCGGTACAAACTCACCATTCAAACGAATATCAAAACCTGTAGCAAAGGCTTCAGCATTATTTCTAGCCCTATATCTGATTCTAACATTATTGATGGTAAACGGATTCACATCAGTTAATTTCTTGTAATAAATTTCACTAACCAATTTAAAAGATCTTTCCCACATTTTAAAACTGTAGTCATGACCTGCAACTATATGAACAGATCGCTGCGCTTTTACCTCCGGATGTACGACTCCTAAAGAATCTCTCAACTCACGATAAAAAGGAGGTTGATAATACAAACCACCTGAAACTCGAAACATCATGTCTTTATCCCAATTAGGTTTAATTGCAAATTGTGCTCTTGGACTAATTACTATATGATTGTCTGAGCCAATATTTTCAGCATTGATGGTCCAGTATTGGGCACGAATTCCTAAGTTATACCACACCGTATGCTCTTTAATATTTGATTTCTTACTCCATTGAAAAAATCCTGAAATACGGTCGGTATTGACCTTGTTTTTAGCTTTTACGCTAAAAAATGGTACAATCGGACCATTATACGGAGTATAGGGCTCATCATTATTAGGCAATTGATTTGGGGGGCGGAGTGAAAATCCTGCAGAATCAATAACCTGCCATTCATTGATTTTATCTTTAATATCTTCATGTTGGTATTTTATACCACCTTCAAAGAGGTTCGTATTTTTTCGGTAGGTTGCTTTCAAATTTACATTTGAAATCTGTGCTTCCAGATCATTTCTTGCATGATCAAGTTGTGAACCAATTGCCTGAACGAAATCAACTTCACCAAAATTATCTGACCCAAAATCAGTATTTACTTCACCAAGTCCATAAAAAGCCAGAATATCATAATGTTCTTGTTCTTTAGTATTGTATATGGAAGTAGTAAGCTGAAGAGTCAGATCATCATTTACCGAATAAACCCCTTTTAAAGCACCAAAAATGGTTTTGTATTTATCTTTTTCTTTCCCTTCGTAATTTACAACTAAGGCTATAGGGTTTAATATTGTGCCAAAATTCGATTGCCTTGAAATAGGCTTGAAGTTGTAGTCATTAACGGCATAACTCCCTAAAAAATCAATAGAAAATTTTTCGGTAAATTGGTAGGATATGTAAGTTTGTATGTCTGTGAATATAGGTTTGGTATTAGAATTAACATCGCTGGAATTAATGAATAAGCTGTTGTTCCTATACCTTGCACCAACAATTGCATTTAGTTTTTTATCTTTAGAAATTCCTTCAATTGTTGCCGATGCGCCAAGCAAACTCAGTTCTACAGCAGCAGCAAATTGTATTGGTTTTCGGTAGGAAATGTCAAGAACCGATGATAGTTTGTCTCCATATTTTGCTTGATATCCACCAGCTGAGAATTTTACATTTTGAGTTAGATTGGGATTCACAAAACTAAGTCCTTCCTGCTGCCCCGAACGAATTAAAAAAGGCCTGTAAACTTCAATATCGTTTACATAAACGAGATTTTCATCAAAACTTCCTCCTCGAACATTGTATTGGGTGCTTAGTTCGTTATTAAAATTCACACCTGGCAAGGTCTTTAAGATACTTTCAATGCCACTATTTGCACTGGGTATAATTTTGGCAATTTCCTTGTCAATCTTTGTAATTCCTTCAGCTTCTGCATGCTGATCTTTAATAATCACTTCGTCAAATTTTTCATTTCTCAAATTTAATTTAGGAGAGAACTGCAGGGTTCTTCCTTTTTGGATCCTAACCCTTTTTACATATTTGACATAAGAGATATGACTAAAGAGAATATCAATATTTTGATTGGAAGGAATGACAAGATCATATTCACCATATTCATTTGTAGTAGTACCTGTCTTATTGTAGCTAACCGATACATTTTCGATGGGAACTCCGTTAGTGTCAAAAACTTTACCCTTAATAGTAGCTGTTTGTGCTGAAGTTAAGGTTGAAATGAATACAAAAAATAAAAGAAAAATTAATTTTGTTTTCAATGATCCTAAAGTTTAAATTTTTTGTTGAATGTAGTTGTAAATGTACTTGAATTATTTACATTATCAGTGATTATAATTTTCAATCTATGTAAGGTACCCTCAAAATATTTATCTTTAAAATCGTAGGTTAGGATTCCTTTTTTAGGATTGAATTTCATCAAGATCCATTCACCATCAATTTCCCCCCTGTAAGATTTTATTCCAGTCCCTTTATCATGAATTCTTACCCTTATGTTATTATGCTTGGTCAACCACTGATTTTCTTTAAAATAAAATTTTACTGTAGGGTGTTTTTTATCAGATTTCAAAGTGAATTCACCTAAACTATTACTTGAAGTATATAATGTATTCTCTTTCCTTTTTGTTTTTACATAAAACAATTTGCCATACTTATTTTTTTTGGCAATATACATTTGTTTAATTTCTCCTTCTGTATATTTTGAAATATCGAATGCCAATCTATAGTAACTGTGAACCGGAACAGAATTGTTATGCAATTTTGCCACTCCATCTATATAGGAATAATCAAAATAGAAGTCTTCATAAAATATGTTTTTTGGAAATCTTATCTGAACGACAGAATCTACTATTTTATTTACTTCATTTGCTTTAAAAAAATATGGCGTTCTGGAAATTGATTTGCTTATTGCAATGGTATCTCTCTTGCCCTTTATTGGAATAATCAGCTTTGTTTTATTTCCTTCAAAATCTTTTGCTGTGATGATTACCTTATAATCTAAACTGTCCTTAACAGTAAAAAACCCTTCATTTATAGTTGATTTATACAAACTTAAATTGTTGTATTCATTATCAATAAAACATTTTTGAATTCTTTGCTTTAATTTTATATATTTTTCATAATCTATATAGGAATTTATAAAACGTGACTCAGCAAAGGAAAATTTGTCAAGTGTGAATTGAAATATTTTTTTACCATTAACATTCATTTGAAGATCGTAGATACCATTGTGGTTTAGGGCTCCATCTAACCGGTCATAGGCATCTAGGCCAATACCTATCTCACCATATGCATATATTGTATTCGCCAGCAAATCTCCATTGTATTGCCTGTTAAGAACCAGTTGAACATTCTTGTTTGACTGATTTACTTGTGTTGTGTCGTTCTTGGCATAGGCAAATGCCGATTGAATTACCGGGAATTTATGATCTGGAATTTTGATACCAAACAACATCGGATTCATAATATTAGACTTTACATCTCTTATTTCATAGTGCAAATGTGGCCCTCCCGAACTTCCTGAATTACCGCTCAAAGCGATTTCATCTCCTTTCTTGAATTGAAGTTCGTTTTTTTTAGGATAGAGTCGTATTACAAAGCTTTCTTTTTCGTATTGATGCTGTTTTACATAAGCTTCGATTTTTGGAGAGAACTTTTTTAAATGGCCGTATACGGTAGTGTATCCGTTTGGATGGGTTATGTATAATGCATTACCATAGCCCCAAAGAGAAACATTAATCCTGGAAACATAACCATCTGCAGAGGCCAAAACACTTAAGCCTTCTACTTTTTGAGTTTTAATATCTAATCCGGCATGAAAATGATTAGACCTTAATTCACCAAATGTTCCCGATAAAATCAATGGAATCTTTAATGGATTGATGAAATAGTTCTCTGGATACTTTTCCTGAGAATATGCAAATCCGGTTAAGACTAAAAAAAAAATTAATCCAATTCTTTTGTACATAATCTGGCTAAAGTAATAATAAGAGATGACACAAAAAAATGAATATTTTAAGTTGTTATTTATCAATAATTTGAATATTTTTTTATTATAATATGGCAAAATAGTTGTTTAATTGTTGCAGGAATGCTAAATTTGTTGAAATTGTTTTATTCTTTGAGTTGATGAATAATTTATTCGAAATAGTTAATAAGCTTGAAAGTAAGCTGTCAAAATTGTTAAGTCAATACAGTATTTTACAGCAAGAAAATATAAGGTTATTACAGCAAAAAAGTAATTTCGAACAGCAGTTGAATCGACAAAATCAACTAATTGATGATTTGGAAAACAAATACAAGTCATTAAAAGTTGCGAATGCAATTGTGGGCAGCAAAGAAGATAAACATTTAACCAAACTTAAAATAAATACATTGATTCGCGAAATTGATAAATGTATAGTTCAATTAAGCGATTAGCATAGAGGATGAGTAATAATCTGAAGATAAAGGTTACCATTGGAGATAGAGTTTATCCGTTAACCATTAGAGACGAAGGAGAAGAAGAAGGCATTAGACTAGCGGTTAAAAAAATAAATGAGCTTCTTAAGAAATTTGAAAAAAATTATGAGGTTCGGGATAAGCAAGATGTATTAGCGATGTGTGCTCTTCAATTTGCATCTCAACAAGAGGTTCGAAATGTATATGATGAGGAAGATGCTGAAAAAGTTAAAAATAAATTAAATGAGATGAATCAATTATTAGATTCTCATTTAACACAAGTTCTTTAAATAACAACAATTACTGCCTACATTAGTTATTTGTTTAATAAACTCAACACTATCAATTTAAAAAGGACGAGTTTTTATTGCGAAAGCGTGCCTATTGAAACGGTTTTAATCGTTTTAAAATTGGATACTTGACCATTAAGTTAGTCCTAAACTTGTTAACAGGAGTTTGCAAAACCGTAACCGATGTAGGCTTTTTTTATATATAAATTATGACAGCAACAACAATA
>Ga0190293_1000923_pt1 | contig 10474 bp, 20 predicted proteins | sample 48693001_MG_FD_161671 | JGI IMG/M metagenome (GOLD analysis project Ga0190293, IMG submission 161671) | Hydrothermal vent microbial mat bacterial communities from Southern Trench, Guaymas Basin, Mexico - 4869-30-0-1_MG | ecosystem: Environmental > Aquatic > Marine > Hydrothermal vents >... | reverse complement strand
CTTATGCGAAATCAGATGTGCCTGAACCTGGGCAATGAAGTCCATGATAACAACCACAACAATCAACACCGAGGTACCACCAAAGTAAAACGGTACCGCCCAGACGACCCTGAGAATATCCGGCAACAGACACACTGCGACCAGGTACATGGAACCAACCATCGTTAAACGGGTTAGTACATTGTCAATATAATCCGCTGTATGACGACCTGGACGTATGCCGGGGATAAATGCGCCCGATTTCTTCAGGTTGTCCGCTGTTTCCTTGGAGTTGAAAACCAACGCCGTATAGAAGAAACAGAAAAAGATAATCAGTGCCGAATACAACAAGGTATATGGCAGGTTACCCGGTGTCAGCGCCGCAGATACATCCGTTAACCAGCTTAGATTCTCTGAACTGGAAAACCATGTCGCCAGTGTAGACGGGAAAATCACCAGGCTTGATGCAAAAATTGCCGGAATCACGCCGGACATATTCAGCTTCAACGGTAAATGCGTTGCCTGGTTCTGGTAGGCAACCCTGCCCTGTCTCTGCGCATAGTTAACGGTAATACGACGTTGGCCACGCTCCACCTTAACGATGAAGTAAACCACGCCAATCACTAGCAATAGAATGAACAACGTAGCCGGTATGCTCAATTGGCCGGTGTTGACCAGTTCAAGTGTTCCTGCAATCGCACGTGGCAAGCCGGCAACAATACCTGCAAAGATGATCAGCGAGATACCATTACCAACGCCTCTCTCGGTAATCTGCTCACCCAGCCACATCAGGAACAAGGTACCTGCTGTCAGGGTGACTATCGCCGTGAACAGGAATCCGTAACCCGGAGAAAAGACGATCGATGTCTGACTTTGCAGGGCAAAAGCCACACTGCCTGCCTGAAAACCTGCCAGCAACACCGTAAATATACGCGTGTACTGGGTAATCTTCTGCCGACCGCTGGAACCTTCTTTCTTAAGTTGCTGCAATTTCGGCACCGTACTGCTCATCAACTGCATGATGATTGAAGCCGATATATACGGCATCACACCCAGTGCGAACAATGAAAACCGCTCCAGTGCGCCACCGGTAAACAGGTTGAACACATCGATGATGGTTCCCTGCTGCGAATCCATGAACTGCATTAATGCCTGCGGATTAACGCCAGGTACCGGAATAAAGGTACCTATGCGATACACAATCAGTGCCGCAAACACGAACAACAAACGCTGACGCAGTTCGGTCAAACGACCAATGCCACCCAGCGTATCCGCCACTTGTGAAGGCGTCTTCGCCATTACTCGACCTTTCCGCCCGCAGCTTCAATAGCGGCTTGTGCACCCTTGGTGACAGCCAGGCCTTTAATCGTTACAGCACGGCCGACTTCCCCGGTGTTAATCACTTTCACTTTTTTGGCATCGTGCTTGACAATGCCTGCTTTCTTCAGCGTTTCCATATCAATAACGTCAGCATCCATGGCTGCGATGTGATACAGGCGAACCTCCGCTTTATAACGTGCAGTTAATGAAGCAAATCCACGCTTGGGCAAGCGCCGCTGCAAAGGCATCTGACCACCTTCAAAACCGACCTTGGTAAAACCACCGGAACGGGATTTCTGGCCTTTATGACCGCGACCGGCAGTCTTGCCGTCGGTTGAGCCAATACCACGGCCAACGCGTTTGCGATTCTTTTTACTGCCCTCAGCCGGGCTGATTGTATTCAATTTCATGTTCGTACTTTCCTTTCAAACAGGCTCGCAGAAGCGGTTCAGACCTCTTCCACTCGTACCATGTAATAAACTTTGTTAACCATACCGCGCACAGAAGGTGTATCTTCGAGTGTTACGGTCTGATGCATGCGCTTGAGACCGAGGCCACGTACGCATTCCCTGTGCTTGGGCTGGGTACCGATCGGTGAACGGACCAGCGTTACATTTATCTGTTGTTTCTTAGCCATTATTCTGCTCAGCTATGGTTCGCCAGGATTTCATCAACCGACTTGCCACGTTTGGCTGCAATTGATTTCGGATTGTGCATGGCCACGAGGCCTTTGATGGTTGCCCTGACCAGGTTGACCGGCGTGTTGGAACCGACACTCTTTGCCAGCACATCACGAACACCAACCGTTTCCAGTACAGCACGCATAGCGCCGCCGGCAATAACGCCAGTACCTTCTGATGCGGGTTGCATATAGATCCTGGAACCACTGTGTTTGGCTTTCACCGGATGCCACAAGGTGCCATCTTTAAGCGAAATCGTAACCATGTCACGACGTGCCTTTTCCATTGATTTCTGGATAGCAATGGGTACTTCCTTGGCTTTTCCATAGCCAAATCCGACCTTGCCATTACCATCACCAACAACACTGAGCGCTGTAAAGCCGAACACACGTCCACCTTTTACAACCTTGGCAACACGATTGACGGCTACCAGCTTTTCCAGCATCCCGTCGCCATTATCTCTGTCCATTCTCGACATTTTTATACCTGCTTTCCTGATTCAGTCGGTGGGGTGAATTAAAACTTCAGCCCGCTTTCACGTGCGGCATCCGCCAACTCTGCAATCCTACCGTGATAACGGTAGCCAGAGCGGTCAAATGCTACATCGGTTATGCCTGCAGCTACCGCTTTTTCGGCTACTGCCTTGCCTACGGCTTTGGCTGCATCCTTATTGCTGGTGCTGGTCAGACCAGTACGCAAATCTTTTTGCACGGTTGAGGCAGCGGCGATAACACTTCCGCCTTCTGCTGCTATCACCTGCGCGTATATATGACGTCCACTGCGGTGCACTGTCAAACGGGGCATGCCCATACGACGGATGTGTGCACGGGTTTTTTTCGCCCTGCGTAAACGTGCTGTTTTCTTTTCCATTACTCGTTCCTCTTAAGCAAGCCGGCCAGACTTAAACTGACATCAGGCCTTCTTGGCTTCCTTCCTGACAACACGTTCATCGGCATAACGCACACCTTTACCCTTGTAAGGTTCGGGTGGCCGGAATGAACGAATCTCTGCTGCAACCTGGCCAACTTTCTGCTTGTCGCATCCACTAACAATGATTTCTGTCTGCGAAGGCGTTTCAATCTTGATACCTTCAGGTGCCGTAAATACAACCGGGTGTGAAAACCCCAACGCGAGGTTCAGATTATTGCCCTGAAGCTGTGCGCGGTAACCAACGCCAACCAGTTGCAACTTCTTCTGAAACCCTTCGCTTACACCGGTAATCATATTGCCTACCAGCGCCCGGAATGTACCGGCCATGGCCATATTCTTATCACCATCCGGCTTAACCAGGTATTCACCATCGTTTTCAGCCAGGCTTACACCCGGATGCAAAACCAGTTCAAGATTGCCTTTCGGGCCCTTTACCTTCAACTGCGAACCACTGATGTTTATATCTACACCGGCAGGCAGTTTGATCGGATTTTTAGCTACGCGTGACATATTAGTCTCCTAAGTTTCAACTGGCCCTAGGCCACGTAACAAATGAGTTCGCCACCATGACCGGCAGCGCGCGCCGCCACGTCGGTCATAAAACCGCGTGAGGTGCTAACAATAACAATACCCAGGCCATCGAGTACACGCGGTAATTCGTCTTTGCCGCGATAAATACGTAAACCCGGGCGACTCGCACGTTTCAGACTGTCGATTACACCACGTCCTTCAAAGTACTTAAGCGTAATTTCAAGATTTGGCTTGCCATTGTTCTCGTCCACGCGAAAATCGGTGATATAGCCTTCGTCTTTTAACACCGAGGCAATACCTACCTTTACTTTCGAATTTGGCATGCTCACCATAACCTTATTGACTTGCTGTGCATTCCTGATGCGTGTCAGCATGTCGGAAATCGGATCACTCATACTCATGATTAAATACCTTGTTTCACATTAGAGCCAGGTCAAAGACCCGCTATTTGTCTGTTACCAGCTAGCCTTTCTGAGCCCTGGAACATCACCACGCATGGTTGCTTCGCGCAGCTTGTTACGGGACAGTCCGAATTTGCGATAAAAACCGCGAGGACGACCGGTAATTCTGCAACGGTTACGCTGACGTACCGGGCTGGAATCGCGCGGTAACTTCTGCAACGAAAACATTGCCTGCTGCTTCTCTTCAAACCCGACTTCAGGGTCTGCAATGATCGCCTTGAGTTGAGCGCGCTTATTGGTATATTTAGCTACCAGCTTGGTGCGTTTCTTCTCGCGATTGATCATGGATACTTTTGCCATGTGCTTAGATCCTTAGCTATTTATCTTTGAAGGGGAAGTTGAATGCCTGTAACAGCGCGAGCCCTTCCTTATCGTTTCTTGCACTCGTGGTAATGGTGATATCCATACCGCGAATAGTGTCAATTTTGTCAAAATCGATTTCAGGGAACATGATCTGTTCGGTGATACCGAAACTGTAATTACCACGCCCGTCAAACGATTTGCGGTTCAAACCACGAAAATCGCGGATACGGGGGATGGAAACGTTAACCAGGCGATCAAGGAACTCGTACATGCGCTCACGACGCAATGTAACCTTGCAACCCACCGGCCAGCCATCACGAATCTTGAAAGTTGCAACTGATTTGCGTGCATTGATAACAATCGGCTTTTGACCGGCTATCACTTCCATATCTCCAGTTGCGTGAGCCATGACCTTCTTGTCGGTAACAGCTTCGCCCACGCCCATGTTCAGCGTGACCTTGGTGATTTTCGGCACTTCCATGATGTTTTTAAGTTCAAGCTTTTCCACCAACTGGGGGATGAGCTCATCTTTATATATTGTTTGTAATCTGGACATTTTCCTGATCTCTAGATATCGACGGCTTCGCCGGTGGATTTAAAAATACGCACCTTGTTGCCGTCTTCCAGTGACTTGAATCCAACGCGGTCAGCCTTACCTGTAACCGGATTGAACATCGCCACGTTGGAAATGTGAATCGGCGCCTCTTTTTCAACAATACCGCCAGGCTTGTTACGGCCAGGATCCGCTTTGGTATGACGCTTGATCATATTCACGTTTTCAATCAGCAAGCGATCATTATCGAGGGTCTGGAGTACGTGACCCCTTGTGCCCTTGCTGCGGCCTGTTGTGACGATGACTTCATCGCCTTTATGTATGCGTTTCATTCTCTGCTCCTCCCGCCTAAAGCACTTCAGGTGCCAGCGAGACAATCTTCATAAACCGCTCTGAGCGCAGTTCACGTGTAACCGGTCCAAAAATACGCGTACCGATTGGCTCCAGTTTTGGGGTCAGCAGCACCGCTGCATTGGTATCAAACCGGATCAGGGAACCGTCGCTACGACGCACACCACTTCTGGTACGTACAACAACGGCGTCATAAACTTCGCCTTTCTTGACTTTACCGCGCGGAATTGCATCTTTAACGGTCACTTTAATAATGTCACCAATACGTGCATAGCGTCGCTTGGACCCACCCAGCACCTTGATACACATCACCCGGCGTGCACCGCTGTTATCTGCGGCTGTCAACATTGACTGCATCTGAATCATTTAAATATTCTCCGGTTTTAACCGATGGTCGGGCTACTGTGCCCGCTCCAGGATCTCAATTACCCGCCAGCTCTTTGATTTAGAAAGAGGACGGCACTCAGCGATCATTACCTTATCGCCTTCTCCACAACTATTTTCTTCGTCGTGCGCAAGAACCTTGGTGGAACGCTTAATGTATTTTCCATACAACGCGTGCTTGATCTGACGTTCGAGCAATACGGTCACACTCTTGTCCATCTTGTTGCTAACAACCCGACCGGTCTTGGTGCGCTTGATTTCTTGTGTAGTAGTCATGCCGCCTTACCTTCAGTTGATTTCGCAGTCATGACGGTCTTGACCCGCGCGATATCGCGGCGTACACGACGCAATTCATTGATATTGGTCATCTGACCCATTCCTTTTAGCATTCTCAGATTGAACTGCTCTTCCAACAAACCTTTAAGCTCATCACGCAACTCAACCACTGTCTTGCTTTTCATATCATTTATGTTCATTACATCACCGACCTGGTAACAAAGGTGGTTTTAACCGCCAGTTTGGCAGATGCCAGACGGAAAGCCTCACGGGCTGCTTCTTCTGAAACGCCCTGGATTTCATAAAGCACACGGCCAGGCTGAATCGGGGCTACCCAATACTCAACATTACCTTTGCCCTTACCCATACGGACTTCGACCGGCTTCTTGGTAATTGGCTTGTCCGGATAAACACGGATCCACAATTTACCGCCACGTTTCACATAACGTGTAATAGCACGTCGAGCGGCTTCGATCTGACGTGCGGTAATAAACCCGCGAGTCGTCGCTTTAAGTCCATATTCACCAAAGCTGACGCGGTTACCCACCTGGGCCATACCACGGTTACGGCCTTTCATCTGCTTTCTGAATTTTGTTCGTTTTGGCTGCAACATGATTCAGTCTCCTAGTTGGCGCCTTTCTTGCCGCCAGGCTTTTCAGTTTTGGCCGCATACAGGTCGAATACTTCGCCCTTGTAAATCCATACTTTGACGCCGAGGATGCCATAAGTTGTGCCGGCCTCAACAACGCCGTAATCCACGTCTGCGCGCAGCGTGTGCAAAGGCACCTGGCCTTCGCGATACCACTCGCTACGGGCAATATCAGCACCGTTCAAGCGGCCCGAAAGCTTCACCTTGATACCCAAAGCACCGAGGCGCATTGAATTTTGAACCGCGCGTTTCATTGCACGACGGAACATGATGCGGCGCTCAAGCTGCTGCGCAATGCCTTCGGCTACCAGCTGTGCATCCAACTCCGGTTTGCGAATCTCGGCAACCGAAATGTGCGTTGGAACACCCATACGGGCAGACACTTCGCGGCGAAGACGTTCAATGTCCTCACCTTTTTTGCCAATCACGATACCCGGCCTTGCGGTGTGTATAGTGATACGGGCTGTTTTTGCCGGCCGCTCAATCTGAATGCGGCTTACTGCTGCCTGCGCCAGACGTTTTTGCAGATATGCCCTGACCGCAAGATCAGAGTTCAGCATATCAGCGTATTCGCCTTTTTCCGCATACCAGGTTGAATTCCAGTCTTTGGAAATCCCTAAACGGATGCCGATTGGATGTACCTTTTGACCCATAATATTTGTCCTGGTCTATTCGCTATCGGCCACAGTCAACGTGATGTGACTGGTCCGTTTCAAAATTTGTGTGCCACGCCCTTTGGCGCGCGCCCTGCCCCGCTTCATTGTCGGGCCCTCATCAACCATGATGACAGAGATGCTAAGTTCATCAATGTCTGCACCATCGTTGTGCTCGGCGTTGGCAATCGCAGAAAGTAGTACTTTCTTCATAATACGGGCTGCCTTTTTGGTGCTGAAAGCCAGCAGTTGCTCAGCTTTCTCAACCTGCATGCCACGTACCTGGTTCGCTACCAGACGTACCTTTTGCGCAGAAATTCTCGCGCCTCTTAATTTTGCTGTTGCATTCATGGCTCTTACCTACTTGGCCTTGCGGTCGCCGGAATGACCCCTGAAGGTCCGGGTTTGCGCAAACTCACCGAGTTTATGTCCAATCATCTGGTCATTGATCAGGATCGGTACGTGCTGTCTTCCGTTATGTACGGCGATGGTTAAACCAACCATCTCCGGCAGAATCATGGAACGCCGTGACCAGGTCTTGATCGGGCGTTTGTTATTGGTCTCAACTGAGTCCGCTACCTTTTTGGCCAGATGATGGTCAATGAAAGGTCCTTTTTTAATAGATCTTGCCATGTTCGCTATCCGTTATTTTCCAGACCGACGGACGATAAACTTGTCCGTACGCTTATTGCTGCGAGTCTTGTAACCCTTGGTCGGTGTTCCCCAGGGCGACACCGGATGACGACCACCCGAAGTACGGCCTTCACCACCACCGTGAGGATGATCTACCGGGTTCATGGCTACACCACGAACGGTCGGACGAACACCACGCCAGCGTTTTGCACCGGCTTTACCCAGTTTCTCCAGGTTATGCTCGGAATTAGATACCTCACCAATCGTTGCACGGCAACGGGTAGGAATCTTGCGCATCTCACCTGAACGCAAACGCAAGGTTGCGTACTCGCCTTCACGTGCAACCAACTGTACGGCTGCGCCGGCACTGCGGGCTATCTGAGCACCTTTACCGGGCTTCATTTCTATGCAATGCACAACCGTACCCACCGGAATGTTGCGCAAAGGCAGGCAGTTGCCCGGCTTGATCGCTGCATCACGGCCACTCTTGACCGGATCACCGGAGCGCAAGCCCTTGGGTGCAATGATGTAACGTCGCTCGCCGTCCGAGTACAGGACCAGCGCAATATGCGCGGTACGGTTCGGATCGTGCTCAATACGCTCGATGCGACCTTCAATCCCGTCCTTATCACGTTTGAAGTCAATCACACGGTAGTGCTTTTTATGGCCGCCACCAATATGACGCGTGGTGATACGACCGGTGTTATTACGACCACCAGTGCGTGATTTCTTTTCCAACAATGCAGCGTGTGGTCCGCCTTTGTGCAGGTGGTCATGTTTGACCGTTACTACACCACGACGTCCTGGCGATGTTGGTTTTGCCTTAACAATTGCCATGAGCAAATATCCTTAAACTGATTCCCCGCCCAGGAAGTCAATAACCTGACCTTCCTGTACGCGGACGTATGCCTTTTTCCAGTCGTTACGCTTGCCCTTGCGGAGCTTGAACGTCTTGCTCTTACCCTTGACGTTTACAATGCGTACTGACTCAACATTAACCTCAAACAAACTTTCAACAGCGGCCTTGATCTCGGTCTTGTTGGAGTCACTGGTTACCTTGAATACATACTGGTTGCTGCTTTCTGCAAGCCTGGTTGACTTTTCTGTCATCCGGGGTGAAAGCAGGACCTTGTATAAGCGTTCGTTACTCATCCCAGCCACTCCTCAATTTTCTTGACCGCTTCAACAGTCATGATCACCTTGTCCGCTGCGACCAGGCTGACAGGATCCAGACCTGCAACGTCCAATACATAAACATTGGGTACGTTACGTGTAGCCAGGAACAGGTTCCCATCAACTTGTGCGGTAACAATCAGGCCTTTTTCAAAGCCCTGCTCCGCGAGTTTTGCCAGTAGTTCACTGGTTTTCGGTGAGCTAAGCTCAAATGTATCCATCACTACCAGGCGGTCCTGACGTACCAATTCAGACAGGATGGCCTGTATCGCACCGCGATACATCTTGCGGTTCACTTTTTGTGAATGATCCCGGGGCTTGGCAGCAAATGTCTGACCACCACCACGCCATATCGGGCTACGAATGGTACCGGCACGAGCACGGCCAGTGCCTTTCTGGCGCCAGGGCTTACGTCCACCACCGCGTACTTCCGAACGGGTCTTCTGCGCCTTGGTTCCAGCACGTGCACCTGCCAAATAGGCAGTCACGACCTGGTGAACCAGCGCTTCTGAAAAATCACGCCCAAAGGTTGCCTCTGAGACTTTTATTGCGTTTCCGCCTGCAACTGCGAGTTTCATAGTCATTCTCCTCAGTGCATCTTCACGGCAGGACGTACAGTAACCTGGCCGCCTTTGGCCCCGGGTACCGCGCCTTTGATCAACAACAGGTTGCGCTCTGTATCCACTGCGACCACTTCAAGGTTCTGGGTAGTAACGCGCACATCACCCATGTGTCCGGCCATCTTCTTGCCTTTGAACACCCGGCCCGGCGTCTGGCACTGGCCAATTGAACCCGGTGCACGATGCGAAAGCGAGTTACCGTGGGTGGCATCCTGCATGGCAAAGTTATAGCGCTTGACCACGCCGGCGAAACCCTTACCCTTGCTGGTTCCCATTACATCAACTTTCTGACCCGTTTCAAACTGGTCAGCCTTGAGTTCTGCACCCACTTCCAGGTCAGCACCCTCTTCATCAACCAGCCTCAGCTCCCACAGGCCTTCGCCTGCTTCCACTTCGGCCTTGCTGAAGTGTCCGGCTTCCGGCTTGGTCAGCAGGCTATTGCGCTTCGTGCCCAGAGTGACCTGCAGCGCGCTGTAACCATCCGCTTCCACGGTCTTCACCTGTGTAATGCGGTTAGGGCTGACCTCGATAACCGTCACAGGAATACTATCTCCCTGCTCGGTAAATACTCGGGTCATGCCGCGTTTGCGGCCTATAAGTCCAATCGTCATTGTTTTGCCTATTGTCCTGCGTTCAGTACAACTTGATCTGTACGTCTACGCCAGCTGCAAGATCCAGCTTCATCAGCGCATCCACGGTCTTATCGTTAGGATCTATGATGTCCATCAAACGTTTGTGCGTACGTGTTTCATACTGATCCCGCGCATCCTTGTTTACATGTGGTGAAGTCAACACCGTAAAACGCTCAATGCGTGTAGGTAACGGAATTGGGCCACGTACCTGGGCGCCCGTCCGCTTCGCGGTTTCAACGATCTCACTGGCCGAGCGGTCAATCAAACGATGATCGAACGCTTTCAGCTTGATACGGATTCTTTGATCAGCCATTTCTTTAGCTCGCTCTTTTAGTCTTACTCAAAT
>Ga0190293_1000922_pt1 | contig 10475 bp, 9 predicted proteins | sample 48693001_MG_FD_161671 | JGI IMG/M metagenome (GOLD analysis project Ga0190293, IMG submission 161671) | Hydrothermal vent microbial mat bacterial communities from Southern Trench, Guaymas Basin, Mexico - 4869-30-0-1_MG | ecosystem: Environmental > Aquatic > Marine > Hydrothermal vents > Microbial... | reverse complement strand
GTCTTTGATGAATTCTTTCAATTCATGGTGAGAAAAGATATCCTCATCGAGGAGCAAAGAGAATGCGACTACTGTCGGTGACCCTGGCGTCTTATCTCTTTTGCCTTTCACCGTTACGAGATTGTATAAAATATTCTCTTCAGAATTCCAGAATATAGTTTTGAAGTTTTTACGCACTTTTTCTAATAATGCGAAATACTCATCTTTTTTGTTCTCGTTCTCAGAAGACATCATCACACAATGACTCAACATTTTTATCCATTTCGCATTTAGCTCAGGCAAGAAATACTTTGGCTTATTCAGTTCGTTCTCCCCTAAATCACACCATGAGTCTGGTATCCGTATCGAGACTTTCACTCTTTTCCCTTCTATTTCTATATCTCGCTTCGTATCGGTCCACGAATGCCAGGGAACAGCAGAAATAAGTCCGTTTTCGTTCAGCACTGGTGCACCATTTACCTTTTCCAAATCGTTCATTTTGAATCGAGTGATGGTGAACTCCGCCCTTTCCAAAATTGTACTCGCAAAATCATCGTCCCAGAGCCAAGTTTATACCACCATTCGTTTTTCTTTTTCCATGTTCTGACCTCGCATTTTTTCACCGTTCTAATCGAAATATATTTTTCATCGCGCCAGATAAGCATTCCATCGTGTATAGCCTTGCAAAAGTGTCCCTCAGGTGCAGACTCATCGTACATGTGTCTTATATCCACGATTGGCTCGATTATAATCGAAGATGCATTGCTTTCGAGCGAGACGCAGGCACTGATGCTGTTTTGCCTTGCTCCAATATCCATGAGATAGTAGGTCACAGCGAGATTTAATTTCTCTTCTTCGTTTTCGTAATAATAAATCATTTTCCATGGAAAAGCGGTTACGAGCTTTGCTCTTAGCTTAATATACCGCGACCCTTTCTTCGCACCCACTGCTATTCCATCGAGGAAATGGAAATTCTCACCTTCTATCAAGACAGATAAACCTTCATAGGGGTAATCACGATTAGGAACGATTTTTTCTATTGAATCACCAAAGGGGACGGAGAAAACCGACTGAGACCATGAAGCCTGCATTCGCTTAACTATGACATGTCGTGTAAATGCGGGATTTTTGTCCTCTATCGGTTGAAGGTCAACGCTTAAGTTCATAGGAAACTTTTTTTGGCTAAATTTTTTGCTTGCAAAAAGTTTCTACACGATTTTGACGCCATATTCCGCTCCTGTCATGGTTATTTCCCGTTTTAACGCATTTAAAAATATTTTGAAAGCATTACAAGAGAAATCAACCCAATCGGCGAATTCCTCAGCAGAAAGCTCTAATTCTTTTTCTATTTCGTTCTGGCTGGCGAGTCCAAACCGCTTTACTTCTTCCCAATTCTCCTCCAAATATTTGAAAAGCGATGCGGATGCGAAATGCGTGGGCACCAGAGGGGACTGTGCAGAAAGGTCGAGAATCAACTCTCGTTCCCGTTTCAGTTCATCAGCAGAAATCGCAGACTGCTGTATCGCTTTTACCCTCGCTTCTTCGTGGACTACGCCTTTCATCTCAGAGCTGAGGATTTTTATGTGCTGCGTGGCTAATTCTTTGTAGATTTCGCCCTGAGCAAGTTCGTGTTCGAGCATGTATCTGAGCATGGGTTCAGTTGCTGATTTGATGTAAGCTTCGTTCATCGCGATGATGGAAAACCACAAGCCGCGAAGAAAAAAACGGCGGTGCATTGCAATGCCATAATCTAAAGAACCTGTGAAAGGAGCTAAAATAGATGGTGCAAATATGAGAGCTTTGGTTTTTAGCAAAATAGTATTCTTGCGGCGATTCTTGTCTGTAATTTTCTCTATTTTTTCTTTCTCTTCGCGTTCAAGTGGAAAGTGCATCGAAGCCGGATGTGCGAGGCATTTTTCGTAAAATTCAATGATTTCGATTATTTTATCGAAGTTTAGCTTCTTTAGCGTTTCTGCTATTTCCTTTACTACTGCTTGCACCCATATAATATACCCGGCTTCGTATTTCTTGCGTGATTCTTCTCCTCCGCCATCCGAAGAGATCATTTTTTCACCTATTCGTATTTTAAAGACTTTCTCGCCCAACGAGCTTTTCTAAAATCCCGTATTCTTCACGAGTTTTCACGAAGAGATGGACATTCCCAAGCTTAATTTTTCTCAACCCTGCATCTTTTGCCGCGTTATATGCTTCTATCATTTGCCACATATTAGGAGTCGGGACATCCATCATTTTATGCTCAGGGAAGAAAGCGAGGATAGTGAAAGGTATTTCTGCATCCACTGATGCTAACTCAGCCGCAATTCTGGCTATCTGCGGTGTCTCTACCCAGCCGGGAATATAGAGTGATAGAACCTCTAAAACGAATCCTCGTTCTTTTAGCTCTGCTGGAAGTTTCAAAATACGAGCATTCGATACGCCTGTCAGCTTTCGATGCGTCTCCTCATCAAAAGCCTTTATATCCAGCCAGAAAGAATCTATTCCTGATTCTTTGAAGAGGTCTAAATTAGCAGGAGTAAGTCCATACCCGTTTGTTTCAAAAAGAACCCAAACCCTTTCATTTAAACCTTTTATCAATTTAGCAGACTTCACATAGAAATCTGGCTGGCATGCGAGGTCTCCGCCTGTGAATGCAACTATATTGCGAGCAGGTCCCCAGCCCTGCGGGCTTAGCACAATTTTGTCAACGCCTAACACTCCCGGACATCTCTTGCTCCTCTTACCATACACAACGCAACTTCCGCATGAGTTACAAATTTCATGTGCGTGCCAGCTCGTTGCGTGCTCTCTCCGTACAGAAGTGATTTCATATTCGCTCAAATATTTCTCGACTTCCTTTGCCACATCATGGGGAGACATCCAGTCTCCTACGGCATTTTGAGTAAAATGCCATGAATGGCATTTTCTGCATGAGAGATTACATCCCGACTGGTAAATGGAAAGATAATGCTCAGGCCTTGAAAGGAAGATCGCATTTATCAACCGGAATGGAATTCCATCTTTATACCTAAGCGTGGATTCACAAGCATTTCGCCATCTTCCCTCTTTAAAATCAAACACATGGCAACTCCCTTGCTCGAATCCCTGCTTAATTAGCTCACATTCCATGCCGCTTGCTAAGTTTTTTCCTTCACATAAATCGTATCCCCTTCTTTTAACTTGCTGAGAAAAGACAAAGTTGAAGGCGTGAGGGAAGAAAAAGAAAGGACGAGGTTAACGCCATCGAAAGTCTCACCGGTGGGTCCGTACTTCTTGCTGTCATCCAGTCTAATTCCCATTAGCCCACGGTTTGCTCTGGACATGTTTGTAACTCCGAGGATTCCCCTTTTTACCTCTCCTTTTGGTAAGTTCTCGGGCACAAGTGTCCCCGCCTCGTCTGCGCTTCCCTTAAATAGCACCATCATCCCAGGGACAGAGAAATGCACTTTTAAAATCCCTATTGGTCTGTTAATCAACCCTGTAAGCTTTTTGAAATACCATACGGTCTTAGGCGCCTCATCATAAAACAGCTCTACTGGAAACACCCATTCCTCCTTAACACCAATAGTTTTTACTTCTCCTACCTCCATGATATCCATTGTCAACGCTGGCTCTTGGTCCACAACCACTGCGTCATCATCCTTATTTCCTTCTCTCAACTGCCCGATATCTTCACTCTCTAAATATTCCTCTGCTTCACGCTGCGTTTTTCCCACCACCGTCATCCATTTGGGCTCGGTCGCGATGTGAACAGTATCCCCAAATTGTGCGTAATCCATCAGTTCCCCACCTTCTATTATTTCGCCAAATACGTTATGAGAAGGGTGGGGCAGCCTACTTTCCTTATATGCATACACTTTCCCCCTCTCACTCCCAGAGGTTCGTACCGAGAGATAATATTTTGATCGGTAGCTGATATTCTCAACAGGTAAATTAAGACTTTTTAAAGCTTCTGAAGCCAGATAAGTATATGAAAGGTCATCTATGTGGAAGACACCATCTCTTGTAAGAGATAAGAAATGTTCACTTGACATTGGTGCTTCTCGAAGGAGTTTTACTTTTGCAAAGGTGAATATCTCCTGTCCTTCCTTTATCTCGGTATTCAAGTCAGTAGTGACGACGCCGATTCGTTCCGCTTTTGTTACAATAGGGCTTATTCCCTCTATTCTATCACCCTCACGCAAATCAGAAATGATACTCCTCCCCCTGGTTAATTTCCCGATTATAGCATCCCCTCCAGTTCCATAAGCAGCTTCGTGCTCTCGCTTGCTTATCATAAGGTATGTCATGCTCGGGTCAAAACCGCCAAAGCCAAAGAACACATCCCATTTCCTGTATTTATGCTCGCTTTTTTCTACACCTAGATTCGTCCCTATCGGACCAATACCAATTATATCCTCGCTTACCCAACCTATTCTACCTCTTTCACCGTGGAACCGCTTATAGGCATCATAGAACAAAGACATTGCTGCCGCCTCTTTTTCCCCGACAATCGTTATCCTCGCCTCCCTTTTTGCTATCTTCAGGGAAAATTCATTCTTCAACGCTTCTCTCTTTTTTTCTGAAACTATCGCTATTATACAGCCTTGTCGGTATGTACCACCCAGCTCTTCGATAATATCACCCAACCTTTTACTTCTGACTTCCTGTATCTCACCATTGAACTTGACTTTCATAACTATATTTTAAGAGAGAGAACATTTTAAAGTTTTTCTTTTTTTCCTTTTTAAATCTCATGAATAATAAGTATGCAATGGATGTGAAATTGCTTAGAGTAACAAAAGAAGGAATAGATTTGGTTGCGGAGGGGGCGAGGGTGAGCGGTGTTCATTTGGCGCAAAGCGCAAGGAAAATTGTTGAGCTAATTACGGATAATGATTATTCATCAGTGCTCGAGCATATCTATTTCACCATGGATATCTCAGGGATAAGTGTTGCACTGAGCAGGGAACTGTTAGAGCACAGGATTGCCTCGCACACTGGAAAGAGCACGAGATATAAGGAAGAAAAGGGGTTTGAGTACTATGTTCCAAAAGAGTTAGAGCGAAAGGGGAGAGAGGAAGGAGCGAGGATTTACATGGAGGCGATGAAAAACGCTAATGATGCATACACGAAGTTAAGAGAACTTGGCGTTGCGAGAGAACAGGCGAGATATGTTCTGCCACTGGCTTTGCATACACATTATGTACTAACGATAAACACTCGGAGTTTGATAAACTTCTTCATGCTCAGGCTCTGTGTACGAGCGTCACCTGAAATAAGAGAACTCGCAATGCGTATGTATAAGATATGTCTGGAAGAATACCCGGATATTTTCTCGCGGATTTGGTGTCGTGGCTTCACGCTCGGCGTATGTCCAGAGAATGAAGCTAGGCCCGATAGATGTCCATTCAAAAAATTCTTGCCGAAGAAGCGCGAGGTGAAGGGTAAATTCGAGCGTGATGCAAGGATGATAATAGAAAAAGAATTGAAGGGTTTGGTTTTTACGGGGTGATAAAAAAAATGTTTGATGAACCTGTAATAGAAATAAGCACGAGAGAAGTAACTGCAACAACCCCTGATACGACGATAGCAAAAGCTATCGGTATCATGGAAAAAAACAACTTCCATAACCTGGTTGTACTTGATAGTGACAAGATATATCTTGTTAATATACAAGACCTGCTGGTGGCATCGAATCCTGAATCAAACGTGGACGGGGTCATGTTTAAACCACACTGCATACATAAAGATACACCAACTATTGACGCGATAAGTGAGCTGCTGGATAGCGGGCAGAGAGCAGCACCAGTAGTTGACGATGATGGCAAGCTTGAAGGAATTATCACGGACTATGACATCATGAGGAGGGGAGCAGAGTCGCTCATCTTAAAAGATGCCAAGGTTACTGAAATAATGACCAAAAACCCTATTTGTGTAGAAGAAACGGACAGTATTGGAAAAGCGAGAACCATCATGAGAAAAAACAACATAGGACGAGTTCTTGTTGTTGATGCGAATAATAAATTAAAGGGCATAGTTACCGGTGGAGATATTTTAAAAAAGATTTACAAGCCAAAAAGAAGGATGACCGTGGGGGAAGTGAAAGGGGAGAACATTCCACGAATGGGGCAACCGGTCTCGCTTATCTCGAGTTCACCTGTGAGAACTGCGGACGTAGATGCAAACCTCGCAGAAATCGCGAATTTGATGCAGAAATACGATATACGAAGTGTGCCTATTCTAAGCGATGGGGTTCCAAGGGGTATTGTAACAATACCAGATATAATGAAGTATCTGAAGGGGCTTAAAGAAGAGACAAAGGTGGAAGTAGAGATTCAAGGAACCCCCGACGAGGAATATAAGGAACTTGCAGAGAGGGTTATCGAGACGGAAGTGAGAAAAATTGTCAAAATTGCTAAGCGCGTGCATTGGATTAAAATAGTGATAAAAAAGGAGCGGGATAGAGGGGGCACTTCATATTATAAAATCGGTGCGCATGTGAAAACACCTGATAAATTGTATGTTGCTCAGAGCGAGCCAGGGGGTATCCACTCCCAAACAATGATAGCAAAGAGAGGGGCGGAAAATAGAGAGGTAGAAGTGAGGGCAGGAAAGAGGAGATGGGATTTTATTGATGTGTTGAAGGATGCTTTACTATCAGTTGAGGGACAGATAGAGGAAGACAAGGAGAAAAGGCTGAAAAATGGACGGTTTTTTTAATTTAAAGAGAAAGTTTGTAAGGCAGCCCTTTTCTACAACCATACTCTCGAATACAGCACGAGGCAACCAAGTTACCCGTTTTACCGCTTTCATAGATTCCCTTCTCACGGAGCAACCCAAACAAAAAACCGGCTGCAAATGCATCACCTGCGCCTGTTGTATCCACCACATCCGTTGGATATGCTTCTATTAAATGCGATTCTCCTGTTGTATCCGCGACATAACAGCCTCTTTCGCCTAAAGTCACAGAAACAATCTGAGCACCGATGTTCAAGAGCCTTTCAGCACCTTTTTCATAGTCCGCTTCTTTTAGCAATGATTTTAATTCACGGATACTGAGAAAAATCACTTCGCTTCGCTCTATTAACTCTACCAAATCATCAAGCTTGTAATTGAAGCAGAGCATGCCGGGGCTAAAACTGAGCTTCGGTTTTACTCTCCTTGTCAATTCGGATTGCATGTCCAGTTGCTCTTTGCTCACGAATGAACTCATGTGTAGAAACTTCGCGTGATCTAAAAATTCCATGTCTATATTCTCCATGCACAACCGGTCATTCACACCTGGAAGGATATAAAGCGCCCTTTCTCCTTTGGCATCCACGAATGATAGTGCAGCGCCGGTGTTACCCGCCTCTTTCCTTAGCCTCGTCTCCACTCCTTCTTTTCTGAATTCTTCCAGAATTAGTTCGCCTTCTTTGTCATTACCTACAATCCCCACAAAACCAACATCAATACCTAATCTCGCTAATGCAACGATTGTATTTGCTGCAGAACCTCCTGGTGCATTCGTAACAGCTAAAATCCCTACTTCCTCCCCTCCTTTCGCTATTCGCTCCACAGCATACAAAACATCGTAATTCAAGGCTCCTAAGCCAATTACATCTTTTATCATTTTTTCCTTTATTTAATAAATCACAAATAAAATATCGAAAAAGATTTAAATAGCAAAAAATATCATTTCATTTGCCAAGCGCTATGTCAGAAGAAGAGAAAGAGGAAAGGATACCAGAAGCATTTTTGAAAACAGTGAGCGATTTTTATAAGGAGAGTGACACGGTTTTTAAAGAATTTGATGCAATACGAGAAAACTATTCAAAGGGCGAGGAGATTATGGAAGACTTAAAAGGATTTAGAAGCAAAAGACCCGGCATCTTTGGGTTGATTTACGACATCTTTCATAAGGAGGTGGAGCTTGAAGATAAGCTTGACAGGGCAGGGATAGAGAAAGAGAAGAGGGATAAGATACTTGAGTTTAGGGAGCGTTTCTCTGATTTAGCTGATGAGATCGATTTACTTGTTCTTGGGGAATTGGGATTAGGCGCTTGAGATTTGGATTTTCAAGAAGAAAGTGCCTCAAATATACTTCTAACCTGCTTCTCAGTTTCCTCCTTCGTGCCTTCATTATTTATGACGAAATCAGCGAATTTCAGCTTCTCTTTCAGGGGCAGTTGTAAATCAATCAATTTTTTAGCTTCTTCCTTTGTTGCGCCTTCTCGCTCCATCACCCTTCTTGTTTGCGTCTCCTCACTGAGATAAACAACAATTACCTTATCAAATTCTTTTTGAAGTTCTGTCTCTATTAACAGTGGGACGTCAATAACCACGAGAGCATTTTGCTCTATTCTCTTTATCGCCTCTACCCTTTCCATACACCTCTTCCACACTTCAGGGTGTATTATCCGTTCTAAAATCTTTCGCTTCTCTGAATCGCCGAACACTATTCCCCTCAGCTTCTTCCTATCTATCTCTAAATCCTTCCTCAAGATTTCCTTACCAAAGAAATTCACTATCTCCCACCACGCTTTTGAACACGGTCTTATAACTTCTCTGCTTAATACATCACAGTCTATCCCGTAAGCGCCGAGGCTCATAAATGTATCTAATACGAGGCTCTTTCCACTTGCTATTCCGCCGGTTATGCCCACGAGTTGCATTTCTTAGAAAAGAGTTTGTTTGAACTTATATCACAAGATATGGATTTCCCTTCGATATACTCCATCACCCTCCTGTGGAGCTCGTGCAACAACTCCCTTCTCGACTCCATCAGCACCACATCTGATGCCTGCAAAGCAACGAGATTATGAATGAAAGGAGACGGAAACGGCGTTTTTATTGTTCTTATTTCTATCGCACCGCTTTCAATTCCTCTAAGCACCTCCTTCGCATGCTCTATGTCAAAGACCTCCTCCAGTATCTCCCTGAATGTCTCCTCCACAATAGGGAAATCTTCTATCTTCTTTGCAACGTTGAGTATAGAAGCAGAACTGCGCTGCTGCTTCCCAACGCTCATTTCATACCCCTTATACTGCTTTAGCACCATTAACCCGCGGACTGCACAATGCCTGAATCTGCGTTTAAAAAGTTCTGTCTTCCGTACGCTTTTCCGCAACAATTCATCTATGTTGTCACTTCTCGCCAACGCTGCTACGGACTCTACATCCACGTTTTTATGTGGCAACTTCAAAATAAATCCGTTGTCGTTTATCGTTATAGATACGTTTGTCTTATGAGCGATGCTCATTGCATAGGCATAAGCTCTTGACAACGCATCCAGCGTTCTCCTACCGTACAAGGCATGAAAAGCGATGTTTTGTCGCCCCAAGTCATCACAATAATGTTCTATTATGATGCGTCTATGATTGGGTATTACCCCTGCGTATCTCTTTTGCGCCTCGAAATAAAGAAACACATTTTCCGCTGCGGTTTCTTCCAACCTGTATTCTTTTTTCAGCCAATCCACAATCTCTCTCTTCTTCTCTTTCCCGTCTTCCATCTTTTTCTCTATCTCTTCTCTAAATTTGCCTATCTCTATCGCAGAATCATATTCCAACGGCAGCATCTCGCCTATCCATGCAGGAATGGTAGGCATGCCTTCAAAAGAGTCTACGTATGCTCTCATCCCACGCACCGAAACGAACTTGTAAGTTTTACCGCCAAGCACGAAAGTATCACCAGGCTCGAGCTTCTCTAAAAATGGCTCGTCTATTTCACCTATCCACTCCTTTGGTTTTGATGCTCGGAGGAAAACCTGCACTGAACTCTCCGATGGTATCGTTCCCACATGTGTCATGTATATACCACGAGTGCTTCTTTTCCTTCCAAACACGCCCTGGGCTTCATCATACCATATCTTTGGATATACCTTCCTGTTCTCCAGTTCGGAATGCACGCCTGACAAATATCGCAACACCGCGACAAGCTGCTCATGCTTTAAATCGCGGTATGGATACGCCCTTCGTATCAAGTTATAAGCATCTTCGACATTCCATTTCTGCTCTAACGACATTCCTACGAGATGTTGTGCCAAAACATCCAGTGCACATCCTACCACACGCACCTTGTCCAACTTCTTCTCTTTTGCCCTCCTCGCTAACACTGCACATTCCACTAAATCGTCCATATCGGTGACGATCAGACAACCCTTTGCTATCTTCTCCAATCGATGACCCGACCTTCCAGCTCTTTGTATCAACCTCGTTGTGCTCTTCGGCGAGCCAATAAGGATGCAAAGGTCCAACGCACCTATGTCTATGCCCAACTCAAGAGATGAGGAACAGGCAACTGCTTTCATCTTTCCCTCTTTCAATCCCTCTTCCACTGTAAACCTCGTATCTCGCGACAAAGACCCATGATGCGTCCCTATTTTGCACTTATCAACTTCGCTCACCATCTTCGCAAGCTTATACGACACTCGTTCCGCACCCGATCTCGTATTCGTGAATATTAACGTGGATTCACGTTTCTCAACTAACTCCCTCACCTTTTCATACAGTGCTGCTGTTATATCCGTATCATGC
>Ga0190293_1000921_pt1 | contig 10476 bp, 8 predicted proteins | sample 48693001_MG_FD_161671 | JGI IMG/M metagenome (GOLD analysis project Ga0190293, IMG submission 161671) | Hydrothermal vent microbial mat bacterial communities from Southern Trench, Guaymas Basin, Mexico - 4869-30-0-1_MG | ecosystem: Environmental > Aquatic > Marine > Hydrothermal vents > Microbial... | reverse complement strand
AATCTTGCTCTTGCCCTTCCTCTTCCATCAAAAAGGCAACCCCAGCGCATCGGTGATGAAGTGGTTCAGTTTGGCGGCTGTGCGGAAGACTTTGGCGGATTCGGTGATCAGTTCCGGGTTGCGTGCCAGTTCTGCGTCGAGTTCTGTCATCAGGTAGAAACTTTTGCGTTTCAGGTCTTCAATGTGACGTGCGTCGGTATCGTAGCCACGGGGCGGGCGTTTCAATGAGTCACCCTTTATACCACCCAGTTTCTTGATTGCAGATGACTTGCTCAGCTTTTCCCAGGCCGAGGGGTTGTCGGTGATGAATTCCCGTATCAGGCCCAGTTGTTTTGATGGCGGCCGCCATATGCCGCCACCGAGGGAAAGCAGGTCGCCCTGGATGTGCATATAAAAACCGGGGGCGTGGGCGCCGCGGCCTGCCTCGTGTCGGAAGTGGCTGGCGGCATGGGTTTTGTAGGGTGTTTTGTCTTTGGCGAAACGTGTATCCCGGTAGATACGGAACATGGAACCGCCGTGTGGTCGCGGGTTTGCCACGTAGTAGGGTGAGATGCGTTTCAGGTATGGCGCTATGCTGACAATGTACTCGCCCATCGGGTTGACGACGGATTCGTAATAGCGGGGTTTGTTGGCGGCAAACCAGTCGCGGTTGTTGTTTTCTTTGAGTTCCTTGAAGAACTTGAAGAAATCCTCTGGGAAGCCTCTAAACTCTGACATTTGGTTCCGGCGTATCAGAAATACGGGTAGCGGTAATAAAACCCGTAATGCGGGTAATGCCAATAGTAGGGTCGGTACATGCCGTAATAATCGTAATAAGGCCGATTAATACGCTCGGGCCACAGGCTCATGAATTCGATATTGACCACCGGGAAGTGATAGTCGTATTCGCCGACCTTGCGGACATCTATGAAAATGACCTGGCCGGTTACTGTGACTTCACGGCCTTTTTCGAAAACTTCCGGATCGTAAAAACCCGGTTTGCAGGCGATGAAACGCCCATCGGACTGGTCTTCGTTTTCCGGTCGCATTGATTTTGTTAATTTCTTGGAGAGGACTTCAAAACAGGTGTGGTCGGATTCGGGCCGGGTTTCCAGTATTACGCCACCCCAGCGGACGGGTGTTTTCAGTTCTTTGTCGGTGGTGTATTCAGGTGTTAATGAACCGTACTCGCCTTTCAATTGCTCCGGAACCGTGGTGCAGGCGGAGAATAATAAACCGGTCATAATGATCAGGCTGCTTGTGCGGATCATGCGATTCATTTTAATCCTCCGGTTTGAATAAATATTATGCCACTAAGTTCCAACTGTTACGACAAGGGCTGTGGCTGAAACTTTTTTATTAACTCTGCCAGTTCCGCCTGGCTGCCCGGGTGCTGTGAGTAGCGGCATGACATGTATAACTTCGCAATCCGGGTGATTCCATCGCCCTTGCACTTCAATTGACCGCTTGCGTTTGCGGCGAGTTCCATTGGACCCATGGATGGGCGAGAAACAACGCCGGCTTTAGTGAGCTTCCTGATGAATTTCTGCCACAGGCGCAGCAGTGGATCCTGTTTTTGTGACGAACGGAATTTCAATAACAACGGCATCAGCATGAAAATAATGGCGCCGAGCACCATGATACTGATGATCATGGCGATGACCAGCTTCGCCGAGTCAAGAATATCCCAGCCAAAAATCGAAAATAAGCGTGACTGCCTGTCTGCATTGAATGCCACCACCCAGTTATTCCAGCCGCGTTGAAACAGGTCAAAGGTATTCCTCGCACTTCTGAGCCATTCAAAATCGAGCATGTGCCTGCGTTGGGCGAGGGTTTCCACCGCCCCTTGCTCTATACGGCTGGGGGCGACTGCAGCGGTTGGGTCGATACGTGTCCAGCCCGAACCCTTGACCCAGACCTCAGACCAGGCATGGGCATCGGACTGTCTGACCAGCACATAGGAACCAATACTGTTGTACCAGCCGCCCTGGTACCCGGTGACCACCCGCGCCGGGATGCCGGCCATTCGCATCATCACGGTGAATGCCGACGCGTAATGTTCGCAGAAACCCCTGCGTGTTTCGAACAGGAATTCATCTACCGTATGCCGGCTGAGCAGTGGCGGGTTCAGGGTGTAATGAAACTGCTCCTGGTTAAACCAGCTCAATGCCCTTTGAATGATCTCGGCGTCGCTGCCGGCCTCCTCGCGCCACCCGGCCATCATTTTGGCAGTTTCAGGGTTGAACCCTTTGGGCAGTTCAAGCGCCGCCCTGCGAAAGGTATGCTTTAGTTGTGGACTGTCGAGGAAGCGCGGGTCAGAGGCCATCACGTAGCTGCGCAACTGTGTGACGGGGTGGTTGGCGAGTAACTGGTAGTCCATGCTCAGCTGTGTGCCGCGCGGTATCAGAGCCGGGTAATCCAGTGCAAATAACCAGGTTTGTTCCGTCGGTTCCAACTGCACCTCATAGCGCAGCGGGGCATTTTCCGGGTCCGGCTTGTTTTCGGCCCGCAGGTTGCGGCTGTTATAACTGGTTTGCCAGCGGCTGCCGTCGAAGTTCCAGAATACCGGCCCGCGCCAGTACAGCTCACCCCGGTTCGGCATGCCGCCTTCAAATTGAACCCGGAACGCCGGTGAGTCATCCATGAACAGGCTTTGAATACTACCCGGGGTCATTGAGTCCGACAGGCCGGAACGGGCATCCAGGGCCTCTTCCGGCACGCCCCACAACGGGCTGGCCCAGCGCGGGAAAAGCAGGAAAATCGCCAGGCCGATCGGAAGTGCCAGTGCCATCAGGCGTACGCCGAAACCCAGTTCGGTAAACAGGTTACGGCCGGTATCAGGCGCTTTGCCCAGGTTCTCATAAGCTTCCCTGCGCTGCAGGTACATCAGCGCAGTCAATGAGCTGAGCAGGCAGGCGACGATATAGATAATCATCGGCACACCCTGGGAAAACAGGAATTGCGTTCCACACAGGAACAGGCTCAGACTGGCGACGATGCGTGCGTCGCGGGTGCGGAAGGTCTCCAGTAATTTCAACGCCAGCATCAGCACCAGCATGCTGACTGCAACCCGTCTGCCAATCAAACCACCATAGGTGACGACCAGTGCGGCCACGGCAAATGCGGTCGCAATGACGCGCAACAACATTGGCAGTGGTTTCCAGTTACGGAATTCAGCCACTAAACGCCAGGCAATGGGCAACAAGGTAATGGGTATCAGTTGTGCCGGCATGCTTTTTAGCTGTGGAAACATGCTGATACACAGGGCTGCGATCGTCCACAAAATCCCGAGGCGGTTCAGCGAGTTGATGACCGGAGGCTTCACAACGAATACAGGGCCAGTAATTCGAGGCATTTTGAGCGGTGATCGATGCCATTGCCGCTGGGCACGTGCTTATCGGGGAGCTTCAGGCTATAAGACAGTTGCTTGTGATCTGCAGCGATGATCCACGCGGTAAGAATGGAGAGACGGGTTTCAATGTCGCCACCCTGCAGCGCGTTCCAGTCCAGTTCGCAGGCATTTTCCCTGGGTGTTTCCATTTCAAGGCTGTAAAGCTCGTTGTGACGCGCACTGGCACGCCAGGCAATACGCTGCATGGAATCACCGGGCTGGTATTTGCGCAGGCCGTGCACCTGGTCGCCGTCACCTTTTTGGGCGCGACCAGCCTGGCCATGGCCGGTGTCCGGCAAGGGTGGGGCATTGGCAGCGGGGGCAGGGTAAACCAGGCAGCGGGTCTGTGGGGAAACCCATGACCAGGCTTTGAAAAGTCCCAGCGGGAAACGTGTTTCCAGTCGAAATGAGGGCATTTCCAGCCAGCCGCGTTTGAGGGTCGCCTGTTTCAGGTGTAGTGACTCGCATGTGTTGAGTTTGAAATCCTTGCAATCCTGGGCTTTCCTGAAAGCGGCCTGGACGGCAAAGCGCTGGCGTTCACCTGCATTGGAAACAAATACACGAAAACATGCAGGCTCACCGCAAAAAACCGGTTCTGACCGGATGCTGTCAATTTTCAGCCCGGACAGGTTGCGGTAGGCGATAAATGTGGTCAGTTGTGCAATGGTGCCGAGCAGAAACACCAGCATCAGGGCCATGTTGTTGTTGAAGTTAAGACCGCCGAGTGCCATGAAAACCAGCATCAGACCGAAGCTCCAGCCAAAACTTGTCGGCAGTACAAAGATGTGTCGGTATTCCAGCTCGAAAGGTGGTGTCATGGGGCCGCGTTTGGCCAGTACACGCTGCCTGATTCGGCCCGTTATGGCATCTATGGCCGATCTGCGTGTTTGCGTGGCGATGCTTGCCATCAAGTTGCTAAGGAATTGTGACCTGGTTTAATAAACCGCTAATCTGTTCATCAATTGATGCTTCCATGCCGTGGGGTACGGTCATTCGGTGGCGCGCAAGCCCCGGGAATATGGCCTTGACGTCCTCGGGGATGGCAAAGTCCCGGCCTTCCAGAAATGCAAAAGCCCGGCAACACTGCAGCATGGCGATGCCCGCGCGTGGCGAAAGACCGGTTTGAAACCAGCGGTTGTTGCGTGTTTCCGCCAGTAGTGCCTGAACATAGTCCAGCAGGGCTTCGCTGACGTGTACATTCTGGCAATCCTTGTTGAGTTGCAATACATCATCGGCGCTGATCGCTGCGCGGGTTTCACGCAGCATGGAACTCCGGTCCTGGGCGGTTAACAGTTCACGTTCAACTTCCGGTTCGGGGAAGCCCAGCGAGATGCTCAACAAAAAGCGATCCAGTTGAGAATCCGGCAGTGGGAATGTTCCAACCAGGTCGAGCGGATTCTGGGTGGCGATTACAAAAAACGGCTGGGGCAGAATATGTGTTTCACCCTCGATCGTGACCTGACCTTCCGCCATGGCTTCCAGCAAAGCGCTCTGGGATTTGGGCGTGGCACGGTTGATTTCATCAGCCAGTACCAGCTCCGAAAAAATCGGGCCGGGGTGAAATTCAAATTTTTCCAGATCGCGGCGGTAGATGGAAACACCGAGAATATCGGCCGGCAGAAGATCACTGGTAAACTGGATACGCTGGTAATGAACCCCGATCACGGTTGCCAGCGCGTGCGCCAGGGTGGTCTTGCCCACGCCGGGCAAATCTTCGATCAGCAGGTGGCCACGGGCGAGCAGGCAACTGAAGGCGAGCTTTACCTGTTGCTCCTTGCCCATGATGATCTGGTTAACAGTACTGACTGCAAGTTTTAAGCGTTCAAGACGGTCACTTTCTGATGATGGTTTTTGCAAGGAGATCTCGGTCATTTTTTTTGGGTTCCAGCAGTCCATTATTTTTGCCGCGTGACCAGGTTCGTTTTCAGGGTCATTTTAAGGCAGGCCGTCACTGGCCTTTCGACCCCAGTATACATTCACTGGAAATGAATCTCATTTCATGGAAGTATCTCAACATGCAAAACAAGCCATCAAACCGTACAGCAATCATATTACCGGGCGGTGGTGCGCGTTGTGCGTACCAGGTGGGGGTACTCAAGGCCATCAGTGAGTTGCAGGCAGGTGATAAAAACCCCTTTCCGGTTATCTGTGGCACCTCGGCCGGTGCCATCAATGCGGCGGTGCTGGCCAGCCACGCGCATGAATTTCTGACGGGGATTGGGCGCCTGGAGCACTTCTGGCGCAGTATGCAGTGTGAACGGGTCTATCGCACCGATGCATGGACCGTTCTCAAATCCGGTATGCGATTTGCCACCACCCTGTTATCTGCGGGCCTTATCAGAACGAATCCCAGGGCCTTTCTGGATAACACGCCCTTACGCCTGTTTTTGCAAAAGACACTGCAACTCGATGGAATTCAGACTGCGCTGGATTCAGACGCCCTGCGCGGTGTGGCGATAACAGCCTCCGGTTATACCTGTGCCAGCGCAATCAGTTATTTCCAGGCGCAGCAGGGTATTGAAGAATGGCAGCGCGCACGGCGCAATGGGCAGGCCACAAAGCTGGAGGTCAGCCATTTGCTCGCATCGGCGGCCCTGCCGATCATCTTTCCGGCAGAGCGCATCGGTAATGAGTATTTTGGTGATGGCGGTATGCGCATGGTGGCGCCATTGAGCCCGGCGATACATCTGGGTGCCGACAGGATACTGGTCATTGGCACGCGTGATGAGAAGCCCGATTTGCCGCTGGAAAGCCCGGCTGAATATCCGTCGGCCGGTGAAATTGGCGGTTACCTGATGGATACCATTTTCATGGATACCCTCAATGCAGACCTGGCGCGGTTAAAGCGTATCAATAAAACCCTCGAGCTTGTACCGGAAGAAAAGCGCCGACAGACCGGCCTGGTCAATATTGACAGCCTGGTTATCCGGCCCAGTCAGGATCTGCGCCATGTTACCCGGGCGCATGTGCATGAGATACCGTATAGCGTGCAGATGTTATTGCGTACGCTGGGTGGCTGGGGCAGGGATTGGCGTATGGCCAGTTACCTGTTGTTTGAATCAGCTTATTGCGGTGCGCTGATCGACCTTGGTTATGCGGATGGCATGAATGCCGAAAAGGAAATTATTCATTTCCTGAAAGTATAGGGTTTATTCAATGGCATCCGGTTCGTCGCTTTCCGCATCATCCGCATCATCCGCTTCAGCCGTTTTGAGCGAAGGGTCTGCCAGGCCATCTACCTGCTCACGGGTGAAATCATCGACGGCAATCACGCTGGCGGTGGCCTGTTGCGCCAGGCGTACCGAGGTTGCCTGTTCTTCGGTGATCACGCCGCTTTCGGTGGCGCGTTTGACCAGGCCTTCATAATTTTCGAAGTTAACAGATTCCTTCAGGGCGTTCTTGATGGCGCGTTCTGCCGGTGCTGCCTCCAGCACCAGGTGGAAGGCCTTGTTTACACGCCCGGTGGCATCATCCCGATCGGAAATGAAAACACCGTCGGTCAAACGGTCGCGGCTCTCACTATCGTTAAGCAATAATTTTGCCACGGCCTTGACCGTTTTATCGGATGGTTCGGAGTATGGCCGGCCGAACGGAAATATGATCATCCGGACAATCCCACCAAGTATGGGAACAGGGAAATTCTGGATCACCCCCAAAAGGGCTTGCTGGATTCGATACAGGCTGTCCTCCATGCCCCAGGTCAGCAGGGGAAGGTCACCGGCAGGTCGACCATCATCCTCAAAGCGTTTCAGCAGGGCGCTGGCCATGTATAAATGGATCAGCACATCTGCCAGTCTGCCGGACAGTTTCTCCTTGAACTTGAACTTGCCGCCCAGCAGCATCAGCACAGCGTCCGCCATGAAAGCAAAGGCGGCGCTCATCCTGCTAAGCTGACGGAAGTAGTTTGCGTGAGGCCCACGCACGGGTGCTGGCGTCATCCTGCTGGCAGTCAGGCCCAGCAGCAGGCTTCTCACCGTGTTGCTGATGATGAAGCCGATATGTCCGAACAGGGCGTTATCAAAAACACGCCTGGCCCTGGTATTGGCAATACCCGTTACCGCGGTCATCTCTTTTAACAGGTGTGGGTGTGCCCGGATGGCGCCCTGGCCAAAAATAATCATTGAGCGGGTCAGTATATTGGCGCCTTCAACGGTAATGGATATTGGCACAGCCTGGTAAGCGTGGGCCAGGTAGTTGCGGGGCCCCTGGATAATACCCTTGCCGCCATGTACATCCATGGCATCGATCATGCACTGGCGGTTGCCCTCGGTTAACTGATATTTGTTGATGGCCGACAGTACACCGGGTTTTTCGCCCTTGTCCAGAGCGATCAGTGTCAGTACCCGTGCCGCATCCATGCGATAGGTGCGGCCGCCTATCCTCGAAAGAGGTTCTTCAATTCCGCCAAAATAACCAATGGGTACATCAAACTGGGTGCGGATTCGTGCATATGCGCCGGTCATCATCGCGGCCATCTTGCCGCCGGCAACACCCAGGGACGGCAGGGAGATTGCTCTTCCTGCAGCCAGGCTTTGCATCAGCATGCGCCAGCCCTGTCCAAGCCGTTCCTGCCCACCGATGATCCATTCCATCGGTATAAAAATATCTTTACCGCGTGTCGGGCCGTTCATGAATACCGCGCCGATTGGCATGTGGCGGTTGCCGATTTCCACGCCGGGTGTTTTGGTGGGGATCAACGCACAGCTGATACCGAGGTCCCCGGTGTCACCCAGTAGTCCATCCGGGTCCAGTGCCCTGAACGCCAGACCGAGCAGGGTGGCAACCGGGGCAAGCGTTATATAGCGTTTATTCCAGCTGACCCGTAAGCCGAGCACTTCTTTGCCTTCAAACTCTTCCCTGCAGACAATGCCGGTGTCCGGCATCGCGCCTGCGTCAGATCCTGCCAACGGGGATGTCAGGGCAAAGCAGGGTATCTCTTCGCCACTGGCGAGACGTGGCAGGTAAAAGGCCTTCTGCTCATCGGTGCCGTAATGCATCAGCAACTCACCGGGACCGAGTGAGTTGGGCACCATGACCGTTACTGCGGCTGTCAGGTTGCGGCTTGCAAGTTTCATCACCACCGCCGAGTTGGCCTGGGCAGAGAACTCCAGACCGCCGTATTCCTCGGGAATGATCATGCTGAAAAAGCGGTTGTCACGGATAAACTGCCAGGCAGCTTCCGGCAGATCCCGGTGTTTATCGCAGATCTCCCAGTCATCAAGCATCAGGCACAGTTCTTCAACCGGACCGTCGATAAATTCCTGTTCGCGTTCGCTTAAGTGCGGGGCAGGTTGCCGCAGCAAGCGGCGCCAGCGGGGCATGCCGCTGAATAACTCGGCGTCCCACCAGACCGTGCCTGCTTCAAGTGCCTCACGCTCGGTGGATGAGAGTTTGGGCATGACCTTGCGATACACGCCGAACAGGCGGTTACTGATCAGCAGACGGCGCAGGGGTTTGACGGCGAAGCCGGCAAGAATCATGGTGGCAATACCAAACGACCAGCGGAACCAACCGGGAATCAGGTAAAAGTGACGAAGCTCGGTGAACGCAAACGTCAGTCCGGCCAGGATCGCGATTGAGATCAAAAGGGGAATACGGTAGTAAGCCAGCAAAAGCAATGACAATACGAGTATAGCCAGGAAAAGGGCGATCATACGTGTCCTCGCTTCAGCGTGAAGATTAGTCAACAGCAATCCGCCAGGCGGATCAATTCAGTTTACCCCCAACGCTTATATTAAAAGATTAATCCGGCACAAAGAACCATTTCCGAATAGATTTATTATATATACACTAATTTCAGGTAGAAAGAATCAGTTTTCTGACCGCAGTTACCATGGCAAACCTGATTGCAAGCAGGCCTGTGTCAGCTTAAAATTACGGGTTAATTCGAGTTTGATTATCACAAAGCATATATATCTTTAATATATTTAATTAACAATTAGTTATAGGGAGTTCTTAAGTGTCTGTTGAACGTACATTATCTATTATCAAACCTGATGCTGTTGCAAAAAACGTGATCGGGAAAATTTATGGCCGTTTTGAAAAGGCCGGACTGAAGATTGTTGAAGCCAGGATGATGCTCCTGAGCCGTGAAAAGGCCGAAGGTTTTTACGCGGTACACAGGGAACGTCCGTTTTTTAACGATCTGGTTGAGTTCATGACCTCGGGTCCTGTCATGATCCAGGCCCTGGAAGGTGAAGATGCGATCGCATTGAACCGCAAGTTAATGGGTGCTACCAATCCGGCCGAGGCCGAGGCCGGCACCATCCGTGCTGATTTCGCGACAAGCATTGATGCCAATGCGGTGCATGGCTCCGATGCTCCGGAAACCGCAAAAACAGAGATAGCTTACTTTTTTGGCAGCTAACAGCACCAAAAGTAAAGCTGCTGTGAGTGATATCGCAAGCCGCGTAAACCTGCTTGATCTTGATGAGGCGGGTTTACGCGCTTTTTTTGAATCCATCGGTGAAAAGCCGTTCAGGGCCCAGCAGATACTGAAATGGGTCTATCATCACGCGCAAACTGATATCCAGGCGATGACCGACCTGGGTATTGCCCTGCGCAAAAAACTGGATTCAATAGCCGAGATCAGGCTGCCTGAAATTATCCGTGAACAACGCTCTAGCGACGGCACGGTTAAATGGCTCATCGGCTTTCAGGGTGGCAACGCGGTTGAAACTGTGTATATCCCCGAGCCCAAGCGGGGCACATTGTGTGTGTCCTCACAGGTTGGTTGCGCATTGAATTGTTCGTTTTGTTCAACCGGTGCGCAGGGCTTTGCACGTAATCTGACCTGCGGTGAGATCATCGGCCAGGTCTGGCTTGCGGCACAGGCACTTGGACATGAGCGCAATGGTGAACGCCGCATCACCAATATCGTGATGATGGGTATGGGTGAACCTCTGCTTAATATTGATGCGGTTGTCCCGGCTATGTCACTGATGCGTAGTGACCTGGGTTTCGGCTTTGCTGCAAAACGGGTCACGCTGAGTACTGCCGGCCTGGTGCCGGGCATTTACCGCTTGCGTGACAGCATAGACGTGGCTCTCGCTGTATCGCTGCATGCCCCGGTTGATGATGTGCGTACCGAACTGGTTCCCTTGAAT